>Ga0307379_10009713_pt1 | contig 12822 bp, 11 predicted proteins | sample UN2MG_FD_202237 | JGI IMG/M metagenome (GOLD analysis project Ga0307379, IMG submission 202237) | Soil microbial communities from Risofladan, Vaasa, Finland - UN-2 | ecosystem: Environmental > Terrestrial > Soil > Coastal area > Acid sulfate soil | place: Finland: Risofladan, Vaasa | collected... | reverse complement strand
GGCCCTTTTAGCGAGCCCGGCGTAGTCGCAAACACGGCAAGACCCGCCATTACATCGGGATTGGACAAGACATAATTATTAGGATCGAAAGTTCCGAATTCGCCGGTCTGTTCGGAAAACCGTTTTCGCCTCTGCGCGAGAATCTTTTCGTGCCTGGCTTTCCATGTGGCCAGTTTGTAGCAGGTATCGCGAACTTCCATGTCATCGAACAGCTCTGCCGTTTTGAGGTAGAACTTAGCGCCGTTGTGCTCGATTTTTTCGGCTATTTGGAGAACCTCAAAGACGTTAAATTTAGTCTCCATTATTCAACCTTCCCTAAAAAGCCTTATTCTTTCATAATTTGCCGTATCCGCTCAGCCGATGATTGTCATTGCCGCCGATGCTTCCACAGGCGGCAGAGCAGTACGCTGCTGAGCCTTTATATCATTAAAATACCAGATTCGTTCTGCAAGTTCAATCACATCGGCATAGTTTTTTAAAAATAATCTGCTGTGTAAATCACGATACTATAGTCTATTATTTCTGTCTGTCCGTCATATACCCGATACCATGTTTTTATTCATTGATTTTCAGGACGGCGGCGGCGCGGAGTTTGGAATTCTTAATCGAGCGAAGCACTTCATTGGCCTGCATTAACGGGAATTCCTCGATTGTGGGCGCTATGGGTATTCGTGCCGCCAGTGGCAGGAATTCTTCCGCATCCTGCCGCGTAACGTTGGCTACGGACTTTATTTCTTTTTCCAGCCAGAGATATTCGGCATAATCGAGCGGCGGGACGGGTGTTTCTTTACGAATTGCGTTTATAATCAACCTGCCGCCCCTTTCCAGCACGCCGAGAGCGTCTCGAACGCATTCTCCGACCGGCGTGAAATCCATAATCTTGTTCAGCTTCTCAGGCGGCTTGTCGGAAGAGAGACCCGTCCAGACGGCGCCGAGACTTTTGGCCAACTCGGCGTGCCTGGCGGTTTTCGTAAAGACAAAAACCGGGCTGTTCGGGAACTTGTATTTGATTATCTGGATAACGATGTGAGCCGAAGCCCCAAAACCGAACAGGCCGATCTTCTGGCCGTCCGTTATATCCGCAAGCCTGAGTGTGCGATATCCGATTACCCCGGCACATAAAAGCGGGGCGGCTTGTGAGTCTGAAAACCGCTCGGGGATCGGATAAGCGAAATCCTCGCCGATTACAGTGAATTCCGCGTAGCCGCCGTTAGCGTCTTTGCCGGTCCATCTGGCCCGGACGCAGAGGTTTTCGCTGCCTGTTCTGCAGAACTCGCATTGGCCGCAACTGGAAAAAAGCCATGTGATTCCAACCCGGTCGCCGATTTGATATTTCGTTACGGCGTTGCCCTTATCAACGACTTTTCCAACGATCTGATGGCCGGGGACGATTGGTGATTTTGTGGGCTTAAGCCTGCCTTCGGCTTCATCGAGGTCGGTATGACAGGCACCGCAAACCGAGACCTCAACGAGGATTTGCCCGTCGTTCGGCGTGGGAGTTGGCAAATCGGCAGGTTTCAAGGGTTTCTCTTCAATCGGCGATTGTCTATCCAAAATCATCGCCTTCATTGCGAGGTTTCCTGCTCAAGCCGGCTTGCAAAGACTTCATAACTGTCCCTGCCAAAAAGGCAAAAGACAACCTTTTCCAGGCCGGTTTGGCCTTTAAGATAATCGATGGTGGTTTTCAGCATGATTTCGGCGCATCGCCCGATGGGAAAACCGAAAATTCCCGTGCTGATTGCCGGGAAAGAAATGCTCTTTAGATGATTTTCATCGGCTGCTTTAAGCGAGTTCAGCGTTGCGTTCTTGAGTTTTTGGTCCTCGTCACCTTCGCCCATACGAGGCCCGACGGCGTGAATTACGTGCTTTGCTTTCAAGTTGCCGCCGGTTGTGATAACGGCGCCGCCGACAAATGTCCCGCCTGTTTTGTCGCATTCGGCCTGGATTTTCGGTCCGCCTTTTCGCCTGATTGCTCCTGCGACCCCGCCGCCCAGAATCAGTTGGGCGTTGGCGGCATTAACGATGGCGTCGGTGTCCATTTCGGTAAGGTCACCATCGAGCAGTTCCAGAACGCGGTTGTTTATCTTCACCTTCAACATAAGCGGCGATTTATTAAAAAATTATGTTTCTGTCCGTAACGAATTTATCCACTTTATTCATCAAAATTCCCTCGCCGGACGGTTTGGCTTTATCCCTGGTGTCTTTCTTTGGTAGTGATTTCTTCTGATGCGACTTGGATTTGAATTCAGCCTTGATTTTGACAATTGTATCGTCGGCATGGTCTTTGATGCCGGCTATTTCCCGGGCCGCTTCGGCTTTGACTTTCGCCAATTGTTCCGCATGCAATTCGGCCTTTTCCTGCAATTGCTCTTCGATCTTTGCCCGTTTTTCAGCTTCGATCTCGGCCTTTTTTTCCGCTTTGGCTCTTAGTTTTACTTCGGTTTTTGCTTTCGCCTCGGCTTTGGCTCTTGCTTTGGTCTCAGCCTTTGCCTTTTCTTCGGCCCTGGCTTTTGCCTCGGCGTAAGACCTGATCTTTTTTTCAGCCTCGGCAAGCAATTTTGTTTCGCTGGTATGCCTTGCTTCGATTTCGACCTTTAGTTTTTCTTCGGCTTGTGCTTTCGCCTCGGCATAGGACCGTATTCTTTCTTCGACATCTGGTTTTACTTTATTATCAGCCTTAACTTTTGTCTGTGCTTTGACGACTGTTTTTTCTTTCGCACTGACAATTAGCTGGGCTTTGGCTTCAAGCCTTTGTTTTGCATCTGAATCAATAATGCCCTGCTCGCCTGGCTTGAAAAACAGCGGTTCTGCAAACTGGATTGCGATACGGTTCACCTTGCTGGTGAGGTTGTCAATCCGGCAGACACGTCCGATGCGATTGAAAAAGACCGTATCGAAAGAGTCACCCGAGTCAAAATATGGGACGCCGAAGTTTGTTGTTATCGATTGATTCGGGCCGGGACAGTTTTCGTCGGCGTGGTAAAGAATCGCCATACCATTGCTGGAAACGTCGACCATCTGGCCCGAGAGAGGTTTCTGCTTCGGATTCAAAGCGAACCGGGCGTGCCAGCGATAACGTAATCTATTCTCTGCTCTTTGCTCCCTGGCTTTTTCCATTCTTAGCACCGTAAAATCCTTTTTCCGTCCGGGCTGAAACAGCGATCAAAAACAAAGCACGAAAATAGCCCGAAGCCGGCTAAAGGTCAAGACAAAAATCCGCCGGTTGATTTGGCTGTAACAGCGGTTTTTCGGCCGGAACTCCCGAAAGATACCAAAGCGGCCGGCAAATCGAATAACCACGTGTTTTCAGCCGGGCAGGGGGGTGCCACTTTATTGCTCAACATTCGAATTCGATTTTGCCGATAAAACATCTGCGGGCGATGAGAAGTGTTTTATGGTAAGCCAGAGGCCCGATAGAAAAATGTTTGATCCTGAATGTCAAAATATAGATTGCCCGCAATGCTTTCTCGGTAAAATATATTTTGACCGTGAGATGGGTTTCTACTGTATGTTATGCGGCCACGAGTTCAGTGCCGTTGACATGGAGGTGCTCATCGAAAAGATTGCATTAACTTCCCATCCGGCACAGAAATCAGAAAGAAGCCGGAAAAAGCCCGCTGCGGAGATCAGAGAACTGCCTGCTCGTAAGGCCAAAGCAAATCATATCCGCCGCGATGTCATCGAGCGCAAGACGCCGGAGCAGTAGGTTCTTGAGCCTCGATAAGCGCCTGTAAGATTTTCACTGCTATTCTACATTCGCAGAACGCATCTGGGGATGTTCTTTGATTTTGCGTTATTTTTATGGATCTATAGGGTGGTTTATTCGGAGCGGCATGATTCGAATATGCTACCTTCCGGCTCCGGGCCGGACGTTCCGGCCAAATTTAGCTATGCTCCATATCTTATAAAAAAAGCCCTGGAACAAACCAGGGCTGGAGCCGAAACTTTTTTCTTGGAAAGATATTATATAAATATTATAACCTTTTTTCACGGTTTTGTCAAGATGAAAAAAGTTTAAATTGAAATAAATCCAGAGTCCGCATAAAATCGTATTCTCAGAACATCCGGGCCGGATCGTCGTTTAAATGGCCCGTCGGCTTTTTAAGTTGACAGTTGATGAGGTTGTATGAGATTGTGTTGATTATTCAAGACCGTGAACAAGCATCTGAAGGAGGGTAATTAATTCGAACCTATTCTTTAGAACTTGCGTAAATAGGAGTATTAAATTATATTTGCCTTTATTTAAAGGAGACTATATGAAGTTCGAAGGGAAAAAATCTTCTGGACGGGAGAAAGACGAAGCAGCTATCGAACTTCTAAGGCAGTTGACACGGAAGTTGTGTTCGGATGATATTACAATTGCCCGACTGGGGGCTTTCAATCTTTCGTGGATGCAGGAGGACGGTTTGGCGATTCTCACGCAGGTATTGCTCGGCGACTTCTCGAGGACTTCCAAGAAGGCGGCGGCATACGGACTGAGAAGTATGAAGGGCAGGATGAGAAAGCTGGCTTTGGAGGTTCTTGAACAGGGGCTGAAACAGCGTGATCGCACTACCAAAGCGGCATGTATTAAAGCCCTGTCTCTGGTTAAAGGCGACGCTGCGAAAAAAGGTCACTCTAACGAGAAGCGCAGAGCGGACAAGCCGAATATACGGGAAGTTAAGGCGAAAAGCGAATTAACAAAAAAGCCCCTGCCTGAATTACGCAATCACAACAGGGGCTGAACCAGTAGCATCTGGTATTTAAATTAGACGAAACTATATTTATGTGCCGGCGTTGACACTAAATGTAACGTTTTTTTGGTATATGTTACTTGCATATCGCCATTTCTGAAAACAAGCTGTGTATCGCTTTTTAGCACAAGATTAATATTGTCTGCTCGACAAACGTCTGTAAGTCTCAATTTTGCTTTCCCACTTGTGTGAATCAATCCCGGTTGAATTTCCTTCAGATAGCCACAATCCACACAAGCATTTCCATACGAATTTAAGCACTCTCATATCTTCACCCTCATATCAATACCATATTGCCTCCATCCCTGGAAAATATTCAGCAAACAGTATAGTTAAGTGCCACCTTCGAGGCTAAATGTAACGTATTTTCTGCGTTTTTGTCATTGAGGCGGTAAACAAAAAATCGTGTATCGCACTCAAATGTCGCAGGAGATATGCTTGGCAAAGCGGGTTTAAATCACGATATCTTGTTATAAAAAGCTTGCCGGATCTGTTAAATCTAAGCAGGCACAACGGATTCGATGATTTTATGCTAAAAAAAACAGGCCGAGCGGAGGAGAGGGAGAAAACTAAACTCGGCCTGAGTAGGTTCCGTCCTATAATTAACACTACGCTTGGCTCTTAGCCTGTGTTCAGGGAAATAAAGAATCGCAGCACAAAGCTTTTAATTCTATGCCGGATTAGTTTTCAGCCGGCAAAAGGCAGTTTTTTGCACAATATAAAAGGATTCTTTTATTCATTTCTCTTATCATTGCGGCAATCGGAGCAAAATATATAAAAGAGGCTGAAAATGGTGAGGAACTGTCCGGTCCTATTCCACCTTCTTGAGAATCATCTGCCGGGGCGCGCCGGAGACGTGGAAACTGCCCTGGGGGTAGATCATTCCTTTGTCCACGATGAGACTGCCGTCTTCCTCGAAAGATCCCCGGTAGACGTAGTAGCCGCCGTGGGGGGTTTTGTCTTTGATGTCCACGACTATTTCGTCCGTGGTCAGTAACCACGTGCCTGCTACGGTCGTGCCGGCCTTGATTGCTTCCGGGGTTTTGTCCTTCCCGAATCTGTCGCCCATCGTGACCTGGCATACCCCGTTCGGCCGGACATCAATCTCCTGGACATCACCCCTGGTAACACCCCGCCACCGACCCAGAAAGGCAGTCTCGGGAGCCGGCTCCACACGCACTGTCTTGACGTCCGCCAATTCGCCAACGCCAAGGCGCTTCACAACAGCTCTGGCCGTATCGGCGACCTGCCTTGCCAGCGAGGCGCTTGCCTGGTCGTGCTCGATTCTGAACGTCAGCGGTACATTCTTCGGCTTGGTCAGACGCCACAGGATATGCTGCTCAAGGTCTTTTGGATCGACCAGGCCCGTTGCAAGAGGTTCTGAACCACCGTCGGGTCGCCGCATAGCATCCGGATAGAACGTAGTGATTTTGCCCTGCCTAAGATAGAACGTGGCGTTGCCATCTCCCACAGTATTAGTCGCCGAACTCAGACGCACTTCGGTATCCATTTGCGAGTTGGTATCTTTCGCCACCGAGATAATTTTGTTTCGCAGATCTCTGGCGGCATTTTGTGTCTCGCTGGAGCAGTAGATTTCAATTCGTATTGGCAGACTATCCGTGTCACCGAGCTTGCCCCGGAGGTAGTCCAACGTCTCTTTCTCGGATAGAAATCCTGCCACTTTCCAGCGTTGAACAACCCAGAAATCGATAAATGGTTTTTGGCATTCCAGGACAAACAAACGCTCATCTATTATCTCGAGAGATATAAACGAATTGAGAGTCTCTATCGGCTGTACAGCCAGAGGAAGCTTGGGGATGATTCCTACCATTTCCCTGAGATTCGCAAACTCCGTCGTGCGTTTGGATTCGAGTTCCGCCTTGGCCAGCAGCAACTCATAGCGCATCTCGGCAGGTCCTCTCGTCGCTTCGGCCTTTTGTGCGATCTGTTCGATCTGCAGATCCAGCAGCTTGATCTGTGAGTAGCTTTGCGTGACCTTGCGGACGATTTCGAACGCCTCTTCCCGACTGACTGGCCGATCCTCTATCGCCATTCGAATCAGGTCGCCCAACTCAGGGTCTTCAACCCTCTGCGCTCGATCCAGGATACTCGGAGTCTGGCTCTGGGCCATCGCAACCGCTGCCAGGACCACCGGCAGACCCAGGCAAAGGATACACAACAACTTTTTGATTTGTTCGGTTCTCATTTTTCAATCTCCAAAAAACTGTGCAAGAATTTGATTTATACTTTCAGCCGACGGGTGCGGGCCCGATATGCCCATCGGCTCTACACGCTCTGTTTGATTCTCGATAGACCTGGTGGCGGCGAACACTTGCCCCGCCTGGCCGTCCGCGATGACCGTGTCAACAGGCAGCAATCTGCCCGCGCGCTCGACGGCACGCGCCATGCGGTCTTCCATCCCCAACTGCCTGAAAAGACGAGCGGCCTCCAACCACGCGATGAGCTCACTCGGCACATTTACGCCATCGGACTCGGTGGCCGCCCACGGTGCGGCATCCATGCTCCTGGGCAACGTGCGCGGCATCGACAGGCGACCGCCAAAGAACGCGACACCGGCGATCAAAATAGCGGCTGCCGCAATTCCCGCTCTTCGCCAGGCGGAACGTCGCCAGCAAACATAAACAAACTCAGCCGTCGAGTTACGGAGCGCCTGTTGCTTAAATGCTTCTCGCGGCGGCTCACCCGACAAATGTTGCATTAGATGTGTATCTGCGTCTCTATCTTTCATATTATCACCTTGAACAATACATCATTCCAAAGTCCGTATCTGTTCGTACTCACGGGCGAAGCCGGCCCTGGCCCGCCGTAGCAACGATTCGATCGCCTCCACTGATGCGCCGTTGTTTGCGGCGATCTCATTCATACTCAGTCCCCTGAGGTATTTTTCATCAAGCACAATGCGATAATGCGAGGGCAACCGGGCGAGCGCCTCATGCACCCGCAAATCAGGATCTCCTGGCGTGACCGTTTCAGAACACCCCTTCGCAGAGGACTCCTCGTGTCGCTTCCGCCGCTGCTCACCGGTCCGGATCGCCCAATGGCGGTTCTTTGCTACTCCGAACAGCCATGCCCGGAAGGCTGCCCGACCGGGATCGAAACGATGAATCCGGCGGGCCGCAGTGACGAAGACCTGCTGGGTCAATTCCTCGGCCAAGTCATGTCTGGTTCCCGTGAGTACGAGGCAGAATCGGTAAACTGCATCAAAGTGCCGCTCGAATAACTGCCGCCATGCCTGCTCGCTACCGTCCTGTGCGGCGTGTATCGCAAATGTCTCGGAATCCACGTCCATCAGTCGCTTACTCTGATATCGGTATACTATTGTCAATCACGTCTCTACAACTACTTCTCGCCCCGGCCGGCAAATCCGTCGCCAATACCGGAAAAAGCTTTGAAAATTTTATCACAGCAATCCCAGTCGTACACGGGCAAATTACATCCACACAGGTTGCTGCCGGCCTGTCAAGCTGGAGTGCTACGGGCCGGCACTCTCCGTCACAGTCTTAGCAGCCTACAGCAAGCATCGCAGGGAAGACCTTTTGCCGCTCCGTGGCGACATTAGCTGCGAGTTGGCAAGTTGGAAGTCCGAGCAGGAACCGAAAAAAGATGAGAATCTATTAAAAGCTATAAGTCTTTAGAATCAATAGTCTTAGGAAATGAATGTAATCAGTTATTAACGTCTGATATGGAAAAAAAATAACAGGCGGCGGCCGGATTCGAACCGGCGAATAACGGTTTTGCAAACCGTCGCCTTGGGCCTCTTGGCTACGCCGCCAATTTTGGACAGCTTTGAGTTTACAATCAGTTAACCCGGATTGCAATAAATTTTCCCATATAACTTATGCGTTACGGGATTTTTTGCAATATTCTTGCAAGCGGAATAACCGGTTCTGTTTATTCGATGTCTATGTAATGGCATTCAAGATTATCTGAGAAATATCGCCTGCCGGCCCCCAAATCCCATATTTTGCCGGCCATGTCGATTGGGAGTTATAATAAAATCCCAAATCAAGGGCTCCCGGCATTACGGAGGTGGTTTTCCTCTTTTCTTTCATAGGATTGTATTGTATAATAACGGTAGTTTTGAAGAATGGAGATCGGGTATATGTAATTTGAGGACCTCGGTGATCTCAGTCAAGTTGAGTCTCATCTCCTGACCGAATTGGCACAAGTTGTTATTTAGCAAGAAGTTACTGTTTGAAAATAAGCGAAATAATAGAGATTATTCTTTTTCAAGAATCGGGTTTTGGCATAAATATCAGCAAATATGGTATTGGAAAAGCGATGAAAAGTATCGGAGGAGAGTTTTATGCTTCGCAGAATTCGGCTTGAGACGTTTTTATGCCGGGTGCTCGGCATTGCCGTTATTCTTGGTTTTGCCGGCTGCGGCCCCGAGCAGTACAAAGCCCAGGCCGACAAAGAGGTGTATCAGATTATAGATAACAAATGGCAGGGCGATTTCGGCCATAAATCCAATTACATAATCAGCGATAGTAATATTCCTCCGTCGCCCGATGACATCCGGATTGAGCGGGCCGTGCCTGCCTCGGGTGTGATAAATCTTGCCCAGGCGGTCGCTATAGCTACAGCGTATAACAGGGAGTACCAAAGGCAGAAAGAGCAGCTTTATCTAATAGCGCTCGATCTTACACTTGCCCGCCATCAGTTCGCACGGCAATGGTTTGGAACTGTTGATGCCAGATACATAAGTGATAGTGAAGACGAAAGAGTCGCCGCTGATGCCGGAGTGGGTTTTCGGCAGATTCTGGCAGATGGAGCAGATATTAGTATAGGTATCGCGATTGATTGGGCACGTTTTCTCACCGGTGACCCGCGGACTTCGCTGGCCTCGGTTCTAAGCGCCAGAGCATCTCAGCCGTTGCTTCGCGGCAGAGGCCGCCAGGTAGTTCAGGAGAATCTGACGCAGGCCGAGCGGATTGTTTTATACCAGATACGCTCGTTCAACCGCTATCGGAAAGATTTTGTGGTCTCGATCGCGGATTCCTATTATCGCGTTTTGGAGTTGAAAGCCAGCGTAACTAACGCCGAAAACAGTTATTACAGGCTGGTTGAATCAAGAAAGCGTCTGGAAATTGAGGCAGAAGCCGGTCAGGCAAGGCCGTTCGACGTGGATGAGGCCAAGCAGCAGGCTCTCGGTGCGGAAAATCGGTGGGTTCAGGCCCAGCAAAGTTACGAGCGGACCCTTGATGAATTCAAGGTAACGCTGTCTTTACCGCCCAGCGCCGAGATAGAGCTGGATGAGAATGAATTGAAGGCCCTGGAAGATATCGGTATAATCGAACCCGGTTATGGACTGGATGAAGCGGTTGAAACTGCATTCCTTCGACGTCTGGATTTGACCAACAGCAAAGACAGGATCGATGATGCGGCGAGAAAAGTCATGCTGGCTGCCGATGGTCTTGGCATAGAACTCAATCTGGTCGGCAGCGCCGGCGTCGGTTCTACACCCGAAACCGACTTCGACAGATTGCAATTTAATCGGGGAAACTATAGCCTGGGTCTCGAATCGAATGATCTGGGTTTGGACAGGAAAGCCGAACGCAATGCTTACCGTGAAGCGCTGATAGCGTTAGAGCAGCAGCAGCGGCAATATGAGATTGACAGGGACAGGATGGAATTGGATGTGCGTCAGGCCCTTCGGGCACTGAAAGCGGAAGCCGAACGGTACCGTATTCAAAAAATGGCTTTGGATTTGGCCGTGCGGCGGCTGGAGACTCAGAAATTGTTGCTGGAGATCGGGCAAAGCAATGTCCGACTCCTGCTGGAGTCGGAAGGGGCCTTGCTGGAGGCTCAAAATGACGTGACGAGTGCCCTGGTGGCCCATGCAATTGCGAAGCTGGGCTTTTTCAGAGATATCGGTATTCTACAAGTCAAGCCGGATGGAATGTGGGAGCAGCAGGCACAATGACCGGTGATAGAGATATAGCCGTAGAGTTCGAAAAAGATGGGCCAATCCTGGTCATGGAGCGGTTGTGCAAGAGTTACGAGCTCGGCACAATGGAATTGAAAGTCTTGTGCGACGTCGAGCTTACAATCAACAATGGCGATTACGTGGCTATCATGGGGCCGAGCGGCTCGGGAAAATCCACACTGCTCAATATGATCGGCTGCCTCGACCGCCCGACCAGCGGAGACTACTGGCTTGGCGGACAGAATGTCTCCCTGCTCGACGACGACCAGTTGTCCCTGATTCGGGGCGCTCGAATCGGTTTCATATTTCAATCGTTTAATCTGATCAACCAGCTCAACGTCGTAGAGAATATTGAGGTCCCGATGTATTACCAGGGCTTCTCGGAACATGAAAGTGACGAACGCGCCAGAGAGTTAGCTACAATGGTAGGCCTCGCCGAAAGGCTTGATCATCGGCCTTCGGAATTAAGCGGCGGCCAGCAGCAGCGAGTCGCTATCGCCAGGTCGCTGGCAAACGATCCGCTGATTATTTTAGCCGACGAGCCAACCGGCAATCTTGATTCGGAAAGCGGCTCGGAGATATTGAAGATTCTCGTCGGTCTGCACGAGCAGGGCAAAACACTCATCGTCGTGACACACGATGAAGGTATTGCCGAAAATGCGGGCAGAGTCGTGGAAATTTTCGACGGCCGGATAAGGCGCTCGTGACAAAGGATGAACGTACGGTAACACATTATGATTTTATTTCGATTCAAACGCACTGCTAAGCTGGGCATCAAAAGCCTCTGGATGCACAAGCTGCGTTCCACTTTGACTACGTTAGGCATTGTCTTCGGGGTCTCATCTGTTATTGCCATGCTGGCTATCGGCGAGGGCGCCAGCCGTCAGGCCCAGGAACAAATCGCCCGTCTCGGCAGCCGGAACATTATTATTAAAACCGTGCCGCCGCCTGAAGATCAAGAGGGCAGCAGTCAAAACGAGAGCATGCGCGTATACGGTCTGACTTATGTCGATGCCGAGCGTTTTCGCAACAGCCTGCCCAACATCGAAGTCGTCGTACCGAGCCGTCGTCTTGCCCAGCAGGCATGGTATCGTAATCGCAAAGTCGCCATCGAAGTGATCGGTACGGTGCCCTGGTATCCGGAAATATCGCTTATCGAGGTCAAGGCGGGGCGGTTCCTCGGCAGTATCGATATGCACCACAAGCAGGGCGTTTGTGTTATCGACGAAAAAGTCGTCAAAGAACTGTTTGTCTTCGACGATCCGCTGGGCAAGGATGTGAAAATGAGGAACGATTATTATCGTGTTATCGGGGTCGTCAGTGTCACCGACACCGCCTCGGAATCACAGACCGTTGACAACGGCGCAGCTAAAGGAAAAGGCCAGGGCGGCGCGAATATGGGCAATATCTATGTCCCGTTGACAACGGTCAAGAACCGCTTCGGTGAGGTCTCCGCGCAGTTCGGAACCGGCGGGCGCACGGTCGAGAAGGTCGAGCTGCAGGAGATTATCGTGAAAGTTGGCTCGATTGATGAAGTCCTGCCGACACGCAATATTCTGGAGACAATATTGAGACGGTTCCACAAAAAAAGCGACTATCAGGTCGTCGTTCCCCTGGAGCTGCTCAAGCAGGCCAGGCAGACCCAGCGTATTTTCAGCATCGTTCTGGGTTCCATCGCCGCTATTTCGCTTCTGGTCGGCGGCATTGGAATTATGAATATTATGCTGGCCACCGTCAGCGAGCGAACGCGTGAGATCGGCATACGCCGCGCGCTCGGCGCCCGGAAACGCGATATTATTATGCAATTCCTTTCGGAAACTCTCATGCTGACCTTTATCGGCGGTGTCCTGGGGATTAGTCTCGGTTCTCTGGTCCCGTTTCTGGTCACACATTTCGGCCGGATGCCCACGGTCATTACGGGCACTTCACTTATCCTGGCCTTTGGAATCAGCGGGGCGGTCGGCATAATCTTCGGCATTTATCCGGCCTATCGAGCCGCAAATATGGACCCAATCGAATCGCTCCGGCACGAATAACACCAATGTCACTAAGATTTGTTCCTTTGTCATTTCGACCGGAGGGCCACGAAGTGGCCCGTAGTGGAGAAATCTATTAAAACAGATTTCCCTTCGGGGCTCT
>Ga0307379_10009710_pt1 | contig 12823 bp, 10 predicted proteins | sample UN2MG_FD_202237 | JGI IMG/M metagenome (GOLD analysis project Ga0307379, IMG submission 202237) | Soil microbial communities from Risofladan, Vaasa, Finland - UN-2 | ecosystem: Environmental > Terrestrial > Soil > Coastal area > Acid sulfate soil | place: Finland: Risofladan, Vaasa | collected... | reverse complement strand
CTCGGTACTATGTGAATCATGTGGTAAAGAGGTGTCAGGGTGATGGCCGAGTTTGTATTGATGGTAGCTTTAGGTAATGAGGTGGGTAATAATAGTTGTTGCCTTAAAGAACATTACGTCGGCACATTTAAATCGTGCGTTGAAGCCCATGAATACGTAGAGAACCACATGCCCAAAGGACCAAAAGAAACACGATGCCTTCTCAAAGAATACATAAATTTACCAGAAGACTTTAAACACAACTATATACTTGACGCATGTAAAATAAAAAGGGATTGCGATGGCAAAGATTAAACAAACAGAAACACGTATGGAACCCGTACACAAACGAACTAGCCAAGGTGGTAGGGTAGTTAAGACTAGCTCAATGAATAAGAACCAGAAGACTGACTATAAAAAATACAGAGGACAGGGCCGTTGAAAACCCTTATTCATGTTAACCAACATGTTATAAAGTCAAACAGAAAGAACAAGATAGAAGAATCTGTATTGACTGTTAAGACGTACAAGAGCAACACCTATGCACATGAGGTCAATATAAAAGGCGACTCTAAAGTAGTGTACAGCCCAGACAAACCACTATCATGTGGCGCACATGTTTGGATAGAAACCCAATCGGAAGTGGAGATAATTAGATAATGGCAGACTTTACGTGGAGTTACTCATCACTCAAACAGTACCAGAATTGCCCGAAACAGTACCAAGAAATAAGGGTATTAAAAAATTATACTGTAAAAGAATCTGAAGCGATGATATACGGGAAAGAAGTTCATTCGGCGTTGGAAGAATATGTAAGAGATAACAAGCCGTTAGCTAAAAACTACTTAAGGTTTAAAGAAATGGCAGATACATTGATTGCTATTCCAGGAGAAAAGCATTGTGAGGTTGAGATGGCCTTGACGAAAGACAAACAACGGTGTGACTTTCATGACCCAAAACGGTGGGTACGAGGCATAGCGGATTTACTTATTGTCGATGGGGAACACGGATTTATTGTAGATTATAAAACAGGTAGTAATAAATATCCTGACACTAAACAATTACGCCTTATGGCGTTGATGGCGTTTGTTCATTTTCCACAACTGAATAAAATAAAAGCGGGGCTTCTTTTTGTCATGAAAAACAGTTTTATTACAGCCGAATATAAACGTGAGGACATGGAGAGCTCATGGAAACAGTTTTTATCTCCTCTAACTAAACTTGAAACCTCTTATGAAACAGATGTGTGGAGGCCTAATCCAACGCCTCTTTGTGGGTGGTGTTCTGTTGACACTTGCCAGTTTCACAAACCCCGCGGACGATAGGATTCGCGCAGGGGAATTTATTTGGTGGTGTAAAAGAGTAGCAAATAACAATGTATAATAGTGGTTGACACGAAGTAGTAATCAGTTTAAAATTTTAGTTTATTATAAGCACAAGTCGCGTTTGACTTATTAGTTAAGGATTGCATGGAAATTATAGAAAACACCGCAGTTAAATTCACTGTCCCTGAGTATATGGTCCCCCATATAAAATCAAATATTAAAAAGTTTGAAGTTTTGGGTAAAAAAGGCGAGCTGTTTGAGGTATTAATTTATTGGGGTCTTGAGGAAATGACTCGGCTAAACCAATTAATATCTTTTAAAAACGCTCTTCCTTCTCCAATGGCTCGTGACTACGAATGGCCGGGCATGTATACCCCGTTCGCACATCAAAAAACAACATCTGAATTCTTAAGCATTAATCGCCGAGCTTTCTGTTTTAACGAGGCAGGCACAGGCAAAACATCCTCAGCCGTGTGGGCAGCCGATTACCTAATGAACCAAAAAGAAATTCGCCGGGTCCTTATTATCTGCCCACTATCAATTATGTTTTCTGCGTGGCAAGGGGATATATTTAATACGGCTATGCACAGAACAGTTGGGATTGCTCATGGAACAGCGAGCAAGAGAGAAAAAATTATCAACGAAGAATATGATTTTGTTATTATAAATTATGACGGCGTAGGAATCGTTAGAGAAACGATCAGCAAAAATAAGTTTGATTTAATTATTATTGACGAGGCTAACGCGTATAAATCTCCTAGCACAGCTAGGTGGAAAACCATTGCAAAACTAATAAAGCCGGAAACTCGATTGTGGTTAATGACGGGTACTCCTGCAGCTCAATCGCCAGTGGACGCTTACGGGCTTGCTAAATTAGTATGCCCACACAACGTACCTAAATTTTCAGCAGCTTGGAGAGACAAGGTTATGCAGCAGCTTACTCGGTTTAAGTGGGTTCCAAAAGATAACGCGAAAGATTCTGTATTTAAAGCCTTACAGCCCGCTATTCGGTTCGCAAAAAACGATTGCTTAGATCTTCCTGAATTAATGTATCAAACGAGGGAAGTTCCGTTGACTCCGCAGGTTATGAAATACTACACCCAATTAAAAAAACAAATGCTTTTTGAAGCTTCAGGCGAAACCGTAAGTGCAGTTCATGCGGCAGCTAACTTAAATAAGTTACTCCAAATATCAGGGGGAGCGGTCTATACCGACACTAAAGAGGTTATTGAATTTGATATTAAGCCCCGTTTGGCGGCGTTAAACGAAGTTATAGACGAAACGGAACACAAAATTATTATCTTCGTTCCCTATCGACACACGATAGAAGTTGTTTCAAGGCACTTAGTGGACCAAGGAATTACCGCAGAAATTATTAATGGCCAAGTATCTGCTACGGAAAGAGCTAGAATTATTAACCAATTTCAGGTGTTTGAAGACCCTCGCGTATTAGTTATTCAGCCCCAAGCTGCTTCGCATGGAGTAACTTTGACCGCAGCAAACACGGTGGTTTTTTGGTCCCCTGTAATGAGTGTTGAGACTTATTTACAATGTATCGCCCGCGTAGATAGAGTAGGGCAAAAGAACAAAATGACAATAGTTCATTTACAAGGGTCTGATGTGGAAAGAAGGATGTATAAAATGTTACAGGGTAAAGTAGATCTGCACACAAAACTTGTTGATTTATATAGGGAAGAGATGGGCATATGAGTAAATACCCTAGAGAAACAGTAGAGGAAATAGTGGAACATATTGTATCTACCGCGGAAGAAATAGAGTTGGGTAGATATGAGGTGGGACATCTAATCATAGTACTTAATTTGATACTTTGTTCTCATTACGATTTAGATGTTACCGAGTTTTGCCTTACGTTATTGAAAGCTCATTCGGAGGCAGAAAAATCTATCTTAGCAAAAGATTTACAGAAGATAGATGTAGAGGAAGTTCTTAGTAAATTTATGAAGGGAGGAAAGAAATGACTGACGCAATAGGGGAAACAATAAAGTTAGACGATTATGTTAAAGCCTATCTTGCAATACGGGCGCAAAGAGAAAACCTGAAGAGGGATTATGACCTGGCAGATTCAGAATTAAAAGCTGAGATTGCTAAACTTGACGAAGTTCTTTTGGCTGAGTGCAATAATATTAATGCCGATAGTATTAGAACAGGAAGTGGAACTATTATTAAAACCCTCAGAGAAAATTTTGTTTGTGGAGATTGGGACGGACTCAAAGAGTTTATTATGGAGAAAGACTTGATTGAACTTCTACAGCAAAGGCTTCACAGCGGAAACCTGAAAGAGTATTTAATTACCCACGGAGCCGACGGACTACCCCCGGGAATTAGCTCTATCAGAGAATACAGTATTGTAGTTAAAAAACCATCTAAAACTTAAGGAGAATTACATGAGTAGTGAATTAGCAAATATTATCCAAAACAATCCGGGTCTTGCACAGACAGGATTAGACGCGGATACTTTAGCCGTTGCAGGAGGAATTAACACCGGCTCTAAACGCATATCAATTAAGGGAGGAGTCTTTAGAAAGTATGCGGGAGGTAAAGAAGTAGGCACAATTGAAGACCGCCACATGAACGTTATTATAGTTAAGATGGCTCATACGGCGAATAGAATGTTTTACGCGCAGCAATATCAAGAAGGGGTCTCAGTAAGCCCGACTTGTTGGTCGACTGATTCAAGGGTTCCAGACGCTGATGTAGAGACTCCACAAGCAAAATCGTGTGACCAATGTACGTATAGTGTCAGAAATTCTGCGGCGGGTAACGGGTCTTCATGCCGTTTATCATGGCGCGTAGCTGTTGTGCTACCCAATGATCCTAGTGGGGACGTACTACAAGTCACTTTACCTTCGACATCATGTTGGCAAAAAGAAGACAGCGGCAAGTGGGGGTTCAGACCATACGTTCAAATGCTTGCAAACAACAATGTAAGTGCGAGCCGCGTTATAACTAAAATACAATTTGATAGCAAAGCGGCCACGCCTAAATTATTGTTCTCTCCTGTTGGAGCCGTCCCGCCAGATGATGTACCAATTATTGATAAGCAAGCTAAGAGCTCAGTAGCGGAGCAAGCAACCAAGCTATCGGTATATAAACCCGCAGAGGATGTAGCTGCCCCTGCACAACCTACAGCTGCCACACCCACACAGGAAATTTTACCTGGGGTATCTTCGCCAATTGTGGCAGAAACATCGCCAGACGTAAGTGAAGACCAGCCTAAAATAAAAGAAGCGGCTAAAGCGCCAATCGAAAAACCTACGGATGTTAATGACATCGTTAAAAAATGGTCGGTAAAAGACTAGGAAGGATATTATGGCATTATATACAGAAAAGTATTTGAGGGCGGCTAGTGAGTTTAATGATAAGCGATTAGGGGTGCAGTTTGGCAAGTTGTGTATTCAAGCTAACCTGCCTCCTAGCATGATTGCTAAGGCACTTCATGTGTCTCGAATGTCGGTCTACAATTGGTTTAAGGGCAACCCCCTCCGAGGCAAAAACATTAGTAAAATTGAACGGGCCATAGACATTATAGAAAAACATTTAGAGCTTCATACTTTACCCGCTCAAACTGTAGTACAAGCGAAAGAATTTATTTATAACAATATAGCAGACAATATTTAATACAGTAGTATAATGGAGGGTGCTCCCCTCGGTATTGAGAGTACCCATGTTTTTGGGGGGTACAACTGTCGACTATTAAAATAGAAAGCTAATGCAAATATGATAACTGAATTTTATAGAAAAGCACTTCCTTCGTCAGGTGTGTATTGTGTAGCCTCGATTGATCCGGTGAACAAAATACCCCGGCATAAATTTGTTGAATCAATTGACGAAATTGAATCGGTTGTCAACGGGTTTATAAAAAAGAACCAAAATGTTTTTGTTGCGCTAAGTTCTTTTTCCGGGTATAGCCGCAAGGCTGACGACGCTAAATACATCAAGTCGTTTTTTGTAGATTTAGATGTTGGCAAGGGGAAAGGATATGAATCTAAAGAGGCTGCCTTAGAAGCACTTGAGGAGTTCGTGCAGCATTCCGATTTGCCTCCTCCGGTCAAACTTGATTCTGGTACAGGTATTCACGCTTACTGGTTATTTGACCGAGACATTGAAGCTTCTGAATGGAAGCCTTATGCGGAAAAGTTTAAAAATCTTTGTATAGATCGAGGACTACGTATTGACCCAGTAGTTACGGCTGACCTTGCTCGCATACTTAGGTGCCCTGATACCTTTAATCAAAAGACTACCCCTCCTTCACCAACAAAGCTAATTGATGAAAAATTTCCTGAGTACGTGTTTGATGAGTTTAAAAATTTTTTAGGGGTACTCGAGCCTTCAATTGAATCTATTTTACAGGCTATCCCTAAAGGCCTTAGTGAAGACCAACGTAAGATGCTAAAGCTAGACAATTTTGAATCTCGTTTTGACAAGATAGTAGAGGTATCAAAAAACGGGCAAGGCTGTCAACAGATTAAATTTATAGTAGAGAACGTCGCAACTCTTCCTGAACCTCTTTGGTATTCTGGTCTGTCTATAGCACAACATTGTGAAGACAGGGAAACAGCAATCCACACTATCTCGCAGGACTACCCAAACTACAATGCTCAGGACACTGCGGTTAAAGCCAATCAAACGCAAGGCATGCCTCATTCTTGTGACACATTTAGTAGCGTGAATCCCGAAGGATGTAAGGGCTGTGCACATAGAGGAAAAATTACTAACCCTCTAGCTTTAGGAAAAGTATTTAAGGCAGCGGAAACACCTGCTCAGTTAGAGCTACACATAGAAGTCCCTTTATCATCTGCAGAAGCGGTGGAAAAAACTGGTGTGGCGACAGAAAGTCAGAGTCGAGGTCTTACTTCGCTACCTCAAGAGCTGTACCCATACGTATATGGCAAGGCAGGAGGGATTTATTGTATGCCGCCAGATAAATACGATGAGGATGGTAATGCTATACATGGAGAACCTATCCTGGTCACTCTATATGATTTGTTTCCACTAAAGAGGATATACAGTCCTACAGACGGAGACTGCTTATTAATGAAAGCCGTACTACCTAATGACCCTGAAAGAGAATTTTTATTGCCTATGCGAAATGTGTACGCGGTAGAAAGACTCAAAGAAATTATCGCAAGCCAGGGTGTTTTATTTAATTCTGACACGAGAGGAGCACAGTATCTTATGAACTATATAATTAAGTGGGGACACTATTTGACATCTAAACATTCCGCCGAGATCATGCGTATGCAAATGGGGTGGACTCCAGAAAGAGAATCTTTTGTAGTAGGGGAGTCTGAGTTAACCCGGAAAGGCGATGAAATATCTTCACCAACTTCGCCTTTATGTCGAGGCATAGCAAAACATTTAAAACCTAGCGGGGACTATCAAGTTTGGAAACAGGCAGCTAATCGTCTCAACCAACGCACACTAGAACTCCACGCGTTTACATTATTAACGGGGTTTGGCTCTATACTCATGGATTACACTTCAACTTCAGGGGTTACTGTTTGTTTAACAGGGGAGTCAGGAGCGGCTAAAACTGGAGCTTTGTACGGGTGTTTGTCTGTGTGGGGGAACCCTAAAGACTTATCAGTCTTAGAAGCAACAGGTAACGGCATGACAGGAAGGTATCTAGGTCTACATAATATTCCGTTTGGACTTGATGAGGTAGGTAACATCCAACCTAAAGATTTATCACAGCTTATTCACAAGATTTCACAAGGCAAGTCTAAGATTAGAATGCAAGCCTCGATTAACGCCGAACGAGACCATGAGATGTCTGCAAGTATGGTAGCGGTCTTTACTTCTAACCATTCGCTATACGACAAACTTACTATACTTAAAAAAGACCCTAATGGGGAAGTAGCTCGGTTGATTGAATTCTCTATTAGGAAGCCTCAAATATTTAAAGACGACGCTACTATGGGGCGCGAGATATTTGATAAGTTTAGATTTAATTATGGGTGGGCAGGCAGAGACTTTGTATTTAACTTATATAAATACTCCGATAGCGAGGTTTTAAAAATGATGGAGGCGTGGGTTACAAGATTTAGAAAAGATTTTGGAGAAGATACTTCATATCGTTTTTATGAAAACTTAGTTTCCTCTACACTAACTGCCGGAGAGATTGCGGTTAAAGCCCACATAGTAGACTATGATTTAGACCGGATGTATGAAAAAATTGTGGGCGAGATGATTTCTATAAGGGACAATGTAGTAAAAGTAAACGAGGTTAACTACGAGTCATTAGTTGGAGAGTTTATTAACGTTAACCTGCAGAATATACTATCGTTTAAAGATAACAGAGTAGTACAGGAACCTAGAGGGCCATTAGTTATTAGAGCGGAGATGGACAACAATCTTATCTATTTGTCCCGTCCTGACTTCCGTAAATATTTATCCGAGAATATGGTAAGTACTAGAGAGTTTACGTTTCATATGGAGAAAGCAGGCATTAAGGTAAAAGAGTCTAAGAAGCGTATGGGTACCGGATGGAAAGACGCGAACGGTAGCGTAACGGTAATGGCTTACGCCTTTAGCTTAGATAAATTCCAAGACATCATAGAGAAAATTGATGAAGCTAAACAATGAACCTGAATGGGTATACCCTTTTGAAGCTATGGGAGCAGGGGAAAGTTTTTTTATTCCTACTATGAAAAGCTCTCAAGCTATTTATGCGATTGAATCTGGAGCTAAACGGGCAAAAGTAAAGGTAAAGGTATACCCTTCGATTAAAGAAGGGTGCATGGGAGTAAGGTGTTGGAGAGTACTATAGTCCGGAAGCCAGTCGAAGTTTAGTAATATTCCGGGCTACATTATTTGTTTGTTTGTCCAGCTGAACTATGCGAGCTCTTTTTGCGTCGGCACTTATATTAGAACTAAGTATTTGCTTGCGGGTATCACGAAGTGATTCTATGGATTTGTTGAGAGAATTTAATCTTTTTCTAGTGGCAATCATTTTCTGATTGTCTTTTCTATACTCATTAACTTTTTCAGGTCTAAATTTAATTAGTCGGTTAAGTGTTGCGGCTACCTCGTCGGACTGTTCTTTTAAGTCATAAAAATCATTTATCGCGTCTCGACCTTGTGGCGTTTGAATAAGAGGAGCCAGCGGCGGAAAGTCTTTTAATGTAGCGGCAGCGCGTTTGTCGTCTGCAAAAGTATTAACTACCCGATCAATAGTAAATAGTACCGTAGCCCCTGCCGTTCCTGTGTAAGCTTTTAGTACGTGGTCAGCTTTAATTGGGGAGACACCCATCAAAGGAGCTATGAATTTTGAAAACTCTGATGTGCCTTCGGTGTATTGTTCTTCCGTAGCTAGTCGGGATAGCCCAGTTCCTACTAATGGCCTATCAGTATAAAAATTATAATTGGTTGTTGCTTCAATACCACCTCTAATTAACTGAGGGAATAAATTAGGGCTGAATGCAGCATCGCTTATGGCTATTTTTGTAGCGTCACTTATTTTTTGCATATCTACTGCGCCTTCTTTTCCGTATTGTTGAATTGCTAATGCGGTTTGCTCAGGGATAAATTTAGTGATAAGGGATAGCTCTGCTCGGACGGGCATTTTAAATCCCGTGCCAGGGATAATGTAGTTCCTAAATTTAATTCTGTCATCTTGTTCTTCGTACTCGTCACTACCTGACACTATTAAAGAGTACAACATATTGAGGATAGACAAATTAAGCAAGTTTCTAAACAATAACTGTCTTGCCATAGCTGCTTGTTCGCCAGACAATCCTTTACCTCGGAAGGCGTTAATTAGTACATCCATACCCTGTAGGTACGCGTTGAGGAAAGGAACTGTATGAGAAAGTATGCGAACTCCAGAGGAGGCTCCACGTTTTTGCCAGTTAATAATATTTAGGGCTCGGTTCATAGCTAGTACTTCATTGCCGCCTATAATAGATCCATCAGCCTGCACAGTTCCTCCAGTTTCTATTAAGGTTTGTTCAAATATTCCTCGGCGCTGAGCAAGGTCAGATTTAGACGCAAAGGAATCGGCTTTTTCTAAAAGGTTTTGTACTTTAGTAGAGTTTTCTACTCCTAATTTGCGAGAGGCAGAAAGTTGAATTTCTGCTGCGGTATTACCAAACCCTCCAGCAATACCTAACTCTCTCATCTGTCTGTCAATGGCGGCGGTATCTCCTGCTAAATCTTTTGCAAACCCTTCAACAATCCGTTTACTTAAAGCAAAAGGCTCTCTTACTCCAGAGTATAATGCGGCACCTATTGCGTCATTGCCAACTTGATACGCCTGGAACACGGGGTTAGCGGTAATACCTAACCTAAAATATTTTGCGGCTTTACCAAACGCTTCGATCATCCCTGTATACACAGGTAGCGCACCCTGTATCGCAATGGCTATGTCTGGATCTCCGTAATCTACAAAGAATCTTTCGCCATCTATAAAGACAGGGACTGACGTGTAACCTTCGTTGCCTTCAGGTATTCTTTCATAGTAAATTACTTCGCCCTCACCTTCTTTGTCTCGTCTTCCTAAAGCTTCGGCAGTTACTCGGTTAGCATTATTACGCAATGCCGCATTGACGGCAAAAAAGTTTTGTCTTAATAAGTTGCCTACTACATCGTCTACAACTTTATCTGAGCCGGAGAACCCATATTCTTTACCTACATCGGCAAACCCATTAAAGAATTGTTTGGCCGCAGTTCCATGCATGGCTTCTAAATCATTCATGTCTCTGAAGAGAGGGACATAAGCTGCTCCCATTGCCCGGTATTCATCAGCCTGGTCTTTGCTATATATTCCAGACTTTTCCATCATGTTAATTCTATTTATGTTGACGCCTTCAAGGACTGAATCTAGCTCTTTAAGTTGAGGGTGACGATTTACTTCGGCTAATGCGGGAGCAATAGCAGCTTCCTGGTCCGGAGACACGTATCGAGTCTCTACATAATTTATTGCTCTAGCTAACGCTTTCTCGTAGCGTCTAATTATTTTTTCTGTTTCTTTTAAGTCCCCACCTTTTTGCGATTTAGCTTCTTTTTTTAATTTAGACAACCGCTCTCTAAGGTTAACGGAAGTACGTTTTTTGTCTTCTATTAACTTTAATTCGAGCTCATACCGACGGGCAATAAGGTATGCCTGCACTACGTGCCTTGCAACTTCAGGGGAAGAACTAGAAGCTATCTCGTTTCGTATTTCAAGAAGGCGGTTAATATTGTTTTCATCATCTATTACTTTGCCTAACCCGTTAGGTAAAATGTCTACTCTTCCTCGTTCTGCCGCTTCAGTTGCCATAACATTACTGGCTAATGCTTGGTTTAGCACTACGTCAGCACGAACTTTTTCGTTATTGGCTTGTTGGATCGCTTGTTGCCAAGACTCCCCTAGTTTTTCTTCTACTCCACTAATGCTACTTGCTAGGGTAATTCTGCCTTTAACATATATGTCTCCTAAAGACCCTGTGGGGTTATTTTTAAAGGACTCAAATGTATCTACAAACTTTTCAAATAAATTCTTAGATGTTGCACTACTTGGCGGTGCAAATATTCCCGTTGATTCATAGCCGTCAGGAACTGAGAACTGAATGTCTTGTGACATGTCAGGGTTAACACTTGGAGATACCATAGCTTCAAGTTCAGGTCTGTTGTTTTTACTTATGCCTACCATTCTTCCAATAGTTGTTTTACCAACACCAACTTCAGGAGTAACCTCTAAAGAGTCAAAAGAAAGGTCAATGTTATTAGTATCAAAAATACTTCCTTTTGCTGTTAGCACAACAGGAAATTGTTTTATGCCTAGTCTTTGTAAAGCTCTTGCTCTATGTCTTCCTTCATGGCCTACTATTTTTGAATCTCGTATTGATAAAAAAGGTTGTGAGCCAAGCCCGGCTGCAGCGCTTTTTCTAGACAATTCTGAGTCCCATTTTAATAATTTGTCTTTTAATCCAGATTTACCTTTTTCTGTATTAAAGCTTCTATCAATTTTTGCATCTAACTCTTTGGTTGATATTGGAGTAGCTAAGTCTAAAAATTGTTGTGGAGACATCATTGTTACAAAATGCATTCCAAAAGTGTTGTCCCATGCGTTTTCATTATCAAAGGCAGGGCTATTAAAAAACATATTTTGTCTTGTTTTTGACCAACCTGCAATAGACTTAAATTCATTAGCTACCTTCTTAGTCTCCGCCGTGTTTTCTTTTATCTGTTCTTTAGTTAATCCCCTTCGTAAAATTTCTTTTATTTCGCTTTCAGGTAAATTTGTAATAGCCCGTATTGATTCTATCGCTTCACTTTCCTTAGACATCTGTACAGCAGCTGTACCTCTCGCTGCGCTTTGAGTAGTTTGTGCTAGAGACGTTCTAAGAGAATGTAATACCATGTCTTGTAAGTCTGCAGTAGTCAATTTATCTACGTTTACCAATCCCAGTTTGCGTAAAAACTCTTTAACTAAACCTACTACGCGTCTGAAGAGTGAATTTTTAGGGGCGTCTTCGCCAACTTTAGCCATAACTTCCTGCAAGAACGGAGTACTACCTACCTCAAGATCTGGGTATAACCTAGTTACAGACTCCCAAATTCTTCCTATTGTTTTGTCGGTATCTTTTAATGTTTTTAATCGGTTCAGCGTGCGTGCATAGTCTTTACCTAGCATACCTTCTAACCCGTAATGCTCTCCTATTTCATGTAGTAATACGCGACGCGCCCTACCTTTTTGAATTCTATTAGCTATCAGATAGGATACCCCAGAAGCTTTGTCAAACGCTCCGTTAGCTGTTGGAGACAATTGAACTGTACTAGGCAGCTGACTAACGTTGTCTACAATAACCAGGGTACCTTTTTTCACTGCTGCACTGACGTTAGGGCCAAACTCTTGGACTAACTCTGCGGTTACGGTTTCTGTAGTTTGCCCTGTGCCTTCTGTATCAGCGCGTGATTCTTGTGTGGGTTCAAGTAGACTTGCGTTAAAGACTCCTATATTTTTAGCCCCCGTTGCAAATCCAGTTTGTTCTTGTACAAAAAAGCTATCAAATCCAGCGCCTTCTATTTCTTCCGCAAACTCTTCTATTATTTCATAGGGGGCAAAATTAAAATTAGGATTGTCTTCTAATGCCTGTTTAAATATTTCTCGCTGAGAATTTTTGTAACTTCTGCCTTTAAAGAATGTAGATTTTTCGTTGCTTAATTCAGCCAATACTTTTTTAAGATGGGCTTTGTTATTAATATCAAATGTGTTTTTAACCTTAAGGCGGTACGGAGTGACAATACTACCCCCTACTTGTTCTGCTTCAGCACGGTTAGGACTTAGATAAATTACACCCCCAGTACCTCCAACATCGTCAAATTTTTCTGATGTGCCGCGATAGTAAACTTGTCCGGTGCCTTCTGTATCAGCTCGTGATTCTTGAGTAGCTAGGTAGTCAGCTTTTTCTTTTCGTAAAGCTCTAACTCGGTTGGCTATATAAGAAGGAATCTTACGGTTGGGCTCTTGGTTCAGGTAACTCTGCACTTCAAATTCTGCTTGAGCTAATCGTGAC
>Ga0307379_10009709_pt1 | contig 12823 bp, 10 predicted proteins | sample UN2MG_FD_202237 | JGI IMG/M metagenome (GOLD analysis project Ga0307379, IMG submission 202237) | Soil microbial communities from Risofladan, Vaasa, Finland - UN-2 | ecosystem: Environmental > Terrestrial > Soil > Coastal area > Acid sulfate soil | place: Finland: Risofladan, Vaasa | collected... | reverse complement strand
GGCAATGAGCCAAAAAGTAATACTGTTAATGCCTACATGCTTCCATTATCGGGTCTACCAACCGAATCATTCTATGCATATCACGCTGGCGAATTTGCTACTACTGGAAACTTTTACGGCTATATATCTGCCTTGCAAGAATTTGGTAAAACATATGGATATACAGAAGGATTCTTAGACACTCCGTCTGAAGTCGTAAATGCTTATATATTCACATCTGGCGCATTTGACATCCTATATGGTCACTTACAAAATAGACTAAATGATACGATTAATGGCTTCCTTATGGCTCCAAGCGGAGCCTTCGATTCAATTAATGCCTATATAGCCACTCCTGAATTTTTAGCAGTAAACGGCTATGTGAAGGTAACAGAAAACGAGACCGTCCAAGTAAACGCCTATTTAAAGGCAAATGGATTCGGTGACCAAATAAATGGATATATGTTTGCTAGTGGCCTTAATCACCAGTCATATGGCTATTTAAACGCGGACGGTGTTGTCGGCAAATTCAATGCATACCTAAGAAGCGCACAACAAACAGACGTTGGCGGATATATAGAGGGACATACAGACGTCTCTGGGGTTATTAATTCTTGGATGAGTGGCATCGCGGCAATTTCAGATGCGCTTAACGGATATCTGCCTGCTATTAGCGGAGATATCACAGAAAATATAAACGGTTATATAGAGGCATTAGAGTTAACAGATGGTAGCATAAATGCTCACATCGTAGGATTCGGCGGCTCAGGTCAGTGTAGCTTCCCAGTCCCAAACCCTTCATTTGTACTATCTCCAACCGGCAATTTCTTTAATTAGGGGGACACATGGGTATATTTGACGGTGGGGTTAACATGTTCTACACACGCCCATCAGACCAAAAAACGTATTGCTTTAGTCCCGTTCCACTTATGGGTGAGTCTAAGGCATTTTTAAAAACAGACGCTGGCGAAGCTCTATCTATAACTCACACACTCTCGTTCGCAGGTACGCTTCTGCCAACTAATCCAAGTTTATCTGGTGTACCAAGTGAGTCTACTTGCATTAGCCTATTGAGTCGCAAGCGCACGCAGATGTGTGAGGCTCTATCTGAGGACTATGGAGACTTGCTTGTAGTTGATGCTTCTGGCTTCCCAATTATCGCCGAGAAGCCGAGAGTTATATCCCTTGATTTTGAAGAGGGATTATTGGTCCAACAAAGCCCATATTCTCTCACTTTTGAATTTGATGAAATATTAAACTCTGGAACCCCCGTTAGTTCGTATGATGAATCTTGGGATTTTTCTCAGAACGAAAATGACACGATTGGAGTATCTCACCAAATCAGCGCAGTCGGCATTAGGGATACCACGCTGGGTCTAGAGCCGCATATTGTTGCAAAAAACTTTGTCCTATCTAGGCTCGGATATAATGCGACTAATTCATTCGTAATGCGTATACCCTATGTAAATGCTATTATGGACATCGGGACATTAACTGGATTTAATAAGGTGCTTACTGAAAATATAGGCATAACGGCAGGAAGCTATGGGGCAACAGAGACTTGGACTGCCTCTTCTGGCGCATTCCTAGATGATAGGAGTATCTCTAACTCATTCCAAAGAGACGAAGAGAATAATTTCTTTGAAACCGTAAGTATAGGTGGAACCGTACAAGGATACGGCGAGACTACATTTGAGCGCTTGGCGAATGCTGAGAGCGGCTTCCTTAATTTTGTAGTTCCTCAAATTGGCTTTAATGACACTGTTGGCGTGGATACAAAAGAGAAAAGCTCAAGCCGCCTTTCCGGCAATGTCACCTACTCCATTACTCGCGTACCCGCTAGCGGTGGCGCAAGTGACTTAGAGGGTAGGTCTATAAGTCGGTCATTCGAACGGAATGAAGACGGCAGCGTGACTCAAAGTGTTACTACGAGTGCAGCCGTGAGACAGTCTAGTGCATCCGGCATACAGCTTGCGATTGACTACTGTTTTGCGAATAACTTCCCAATTAATTCAGTTGAGCCTATTTTCGATGCTGCACTTTCTGGTAATATAGTCTCCGTAAGTACATCGCGTTCAGAATTAGATAGGACGTTTAGTCTCACAAGGACCTTCACTGACCAGGAGACTCTAAATTACGTAGAGACTTATGAAATAGAGGTTAATAAGACCCTAGATAGTTCTCAGGTGGCAATCAGTATTCAGGGCACAGTGAACGGACTTGGTGTAGAAACCGGAACAAAGTCCATTGACAGGTTTATTAGTGCTTCCGGTGCATACTTTGGTATTATTGAGCCACTAATTCCAATACGAGTTGGAGCCGTCATACCGACTGGGTTCTGTATCTCCTACGACCCAATTACTGAAGTGATTGGATACAATGAGTTTGGTGGAGTAATAACATACTCACAAAACTTTGAGACTAGGATTAAAAGCGTCAATCCAAAGATTCTCAAAGAAGAGATTGATATTAGCTTTGAATTCCCAGCACAAGTCATTGCCGTTATTCCCATTCCGGGAAAGCCTGACGGACCAGTGCTTCAAGACCAAGAGACTGTTACTGGAAAGACCAAGACCCTGAGCATTCAGTATTCTATGGCTAGAACTAACGATTGTAGCAATACAGTTGTGCCGGGTAACCTTGCTTTGCAAGATGCGCTTGACGAATCAGACATATTGATATCTAATGGACCAGATACGAATGTAAGAGGAGAGAAACCAATTTCCTCAAAGGTATTTAAAACGCAGGATTCGGTGTCGTTCAATAGACAATCATATGCATTTACTAGAAACGTGACTTGGCAATACCTATAATGACAGCAACAGATTTGGGCCTAGGCGGCCAACCCGTAATATTTCGCGGAGCGTATGTAGCTCAAGCTAATATCTCTCTTGGTCTAGCACAAAGTCCAAGCACATGCACCATTACTCTTACAGAAGACCAGTATGCCGTGCCTCTAGTCTTATTTGACCCTCCTGAAATGGGGATATATCAAACCTTCAATGTCGGAAAACTAAAGTTTGGTGGCATTGTGACTTCGTATCAACAGGATGTTGCGAACATAGGCGGCAGGGCGATAACTGTAAATCTCGCAGACCCGCGAGAGATAATGAAGTCTATTCCAATTATTATTGCACCTGGCTACAAACTAGTTGCTGACCATATAGCTAATACTGAATGCTCTGTTGCTGATGTATATGGGACCTTTGACGACTTCGTTACTACTGGACTTAACCTTTCTGGATGGAACCAGGCTGGCATGCCATATGAAGATATTGCACTATTTTTTGGCGGCGGCAATGTAACAAGGTTCGGCATTAATTTTGCAATAGCTCCGCAGGTAGGCAAGGCTTTTGGCGAGCGATATTTCTTTGATTTAACAGAGGTTACGGCAAAGGTTGACCCGCAATATAGAGTCAATACGAATCTAATTAGTATCGCAGATTTAATTCAAGAATTGGCGAGCAAACACAGTTTTGACTGGTTTGTTCAAAGTCATCGCAACGTCCCAGAAAATCGCGTAGACGTCGTGATAAAAGTCATTGACCGTTCGGTGGACAACATCGACCTAGATATAGATAGCTTTTTAGCGGCGCACTCTGGATTTGTCGTGAGTGCATCGCGCGGCTTTGAGCTTAGAAACGAAACGGCCTGTTCTGTCCTCCTTGGTGCCTCAGTAGAAGCTATGAACGCTCGCACAATAACTGGTCTCGCTAACAATCCGATTGATTTATCTTCCGAAGGCGGAAGTAACAAGTACTTCATGGAAGAAGAGGAGATGAGATATGTTCTTAAAGACAAGGGCGATTGGAAGCAGTGGGCTGATATAAACGGAGGACTAGGACGCTATTCAATCGGAGGTGCGGCGACAATTGCTCCACTGTGGAGTGCAAATACCGCAGCGGACGTATCCAATCAACTTGGAGTTAATCCTGATAGGTATACTATTAGTCAGTCTTCTGAAGTTTTACAAGGAAGGATATACGAGAAGCTACATGGTCATGCAACTTCAACATATGGAAAGAGATTTTTATTTACTGGCGTCTACAATGTCGAATATATGGATGCGGCTTGGACTTCTGACGCGGTAGCTGGAAATAATGACCCTAATGAGTATTTCAGAAATTCAGAAGGTAAGACTCGATGCTACGTAGTATTCGAGCCGACCAACGCACTCACTCCTACTGTTGATAATCCACCTAGCTTCATATTCGGCCTAGGAGCTAGCGCCCCTCAGCCACTTGCGCTAGAATTAAGGAATAGTTTTAAAGAAAATGAGGCTGTTACAAATGGAGACAAGGGCGATTGGATTTCCAAGAACTCAAAGTTATATGTGGCCGCAACAGTTGAAGAAGGGAATGTAGTTAAAATTGATGCCCCAATTCTTAGAGATTCTCCTAATTCTGATGAGAAACTAGTTTCTGTTGCCGGTGAGGGACCACAAGGATTTAAGGTCACTCCGACGATAATCGTCAGTAGTGAGGCCGAGAGAAATGAATTGATAAGAGTCTTCACTGGTGGCGTATATAGTGGGGACGTTTTTCAAAAGGCTTATCAGCCGACTAGGGCATTTATTCCCACAAAGAGCAAATTTACAAGATATGGCCCTGTCTTCGCGAGTAATATAACTCCAACATCAGAAGGAAAACTTGTTATTGAGCAAGATGAGGGGTTCGCACCTTGGGAGTTCGGCGGCACCCAACTGATGATTGATGCTATGCAATTTAAAGTTGATAACGCAGCTAGTGATGTAAAAACAGTTGAGAATGCTAGCATAGTTATAACCGGATATCCAAGATTAAATATTGGCGAGACAATCGGAAAGAATTCTAATGTTAATGGCATGAGCATATCATTCGGCAATGGCGTTCAAACGTCATATGAGCTAAGAAGCTTCCTAAGAGGATTCGGCGAGCTTTCTAAAGAGGACCTAGCTTCATTAAGCCTATTCGCTAGGCGAGGTGGGGCGAGGACTTTTCCACAGGATTCAGTTTCTTTTATTAATAAATACAGGGCCATTATAGCAAAGCAATTTGGCGGCAGAGGTTCGCAGTCGAGGTCTTCTGCGGACGGAGGGGCTGGTAGCTTTGATTAAACAAGGGGTTTTTTAATGGTAGAAAAGAATAATAGAGACTACCTCAAAAGGGAGACTTTTCCAAAGCAAACTTATGCATTTTCTGGCATTGACTATGGCTCAGCCGATAGTGCTACGAGGGTCGCTGGTAAGCTTAATATAAGCAAAGCCCCAATGATAATTACTCCCATGCCGCCTGGCGCTCTCGCTAGAAAAGACTCGTCATGGTCGCAGACATTCGGTGCATCAATGGACTGCGTTATGTCTCTTTTGGATGGAAAACAATATGCTAAGAATGTAATTGATGTAAATGTTGAATTTATCTCAAAGCCTTCATATAAAAAGGGATTGCCTACCGCAGATAATAGTAATCTATATAGAGTCGTAGGTGGCAAACAACAAATACACTTTATAGTTGGTAAATCTAGTGTGCCATCCTTTAGAACCCAAGGGGCTACTGCCACATTCGGCATTGATGCTCGTTCTCTTGGAATAAGAGCCCCCATACAGATGTGTGGCTGGGGCAAAACAATTACAATGCGTCCGACTGACCCTGAGCCGTTAGATAAAAGAGTAAATGATGACGCGCACTTATTCGACCGTTCGACGTGGAAGACTGGTCCGCTAGATGCTCGCTGGGACGAAAGACGAAAAGTTTGGCGTGCATTCAACGACCTAATTACTGATGATAGAGGAGAGAATCTTGGTACATTTGTCTACAGTACAAATCCAGATGATGCCTGCGGCTTCCCATTCTTAAGGGCAAAACTGGAGGACATTTGGAGTGTCAGGCGAACCGTAAGTGAGATGGGCACTGAATTTGCGGCACACCACGATGATACCACAAAGACTGCAACACTAGTCACAAAACTTAGTAGCTATGCAATCCAAGGTTCTAATGACAATGCTGCGATAGGGTCCTGGGCAGATGTATTGAGTATAGTGTCTTGTGAGACTGGTGGGCTCGATGGTGGATGGGGACTATGTGGTGACGAGGAAACAACCCATGCCTCAATGGCAATTCAAACGTCTGCTAATTGGTCGGTACTTGGATTCGGGACTGGTCCGATTGATTTTAGCCTATTAATACCTGCGCAGAATATAAAACTCGGCGAGATGTATTTTGACGGAGACGTTTGCGGAAATGGTAAATGGAGACCTGGAATTGCAATGACATCTACTGACGTTTGTGAGGCTGGCGCAGACCAATTCTCAGATGTTTGGGACAATGATATTAACCTCGCCGACGCGGTAGTAAGTTTACTCGACCAATTACAAATCGCATTTGATAATTTAAACTTCAACCTCACAGATAACCTTGGAGGTGCGTTGAAGGAGGACATATTAGTGGACGCAGAGTTTGCCACAACAGCAGGTCTTTCTGTCGCCACAGTTTCTGCTGCTTTCACTACAATCGAAGATTGGTCTAAGACTTTTGCGGCAATTATCGAGGCCGAAATTCTTAATACAGTGGCGAATGCAATTGGTTCTGTTAATGGTGCAATTGCGTCAGCCGTAACGGATACATACGACGCGGCAAAATCATATACAGATGCACTAATTGACGACCTTATTTCACAACTCAGTGCCTGTTTGGGGGAAGAGTGTGTGCTCTCAAGAGGAAGTGGGCCTGAGGTCGGACTCTTCCCTCCTACCGCTGGTGTAATTCCTCCTTCAATCAATCCTCTTCTTCTGCTTTCTCCGCTGATTCAAGCTTTGGATATTGACTCAGTCAATATTGTTCAGTTTGGAGCAGAATATTTAGCAATCAAAGTTGACGAAACTTTTCTCGTCGATGGAAATGAACCTACTATTTTTGAGATTGACTTTGATATTACTCATCCTTGTGAGGTTCTTCCTCCCGAGGTATATAAACGTCCTTGAATGTGGCTTGACACATCGCTCTCTGCGCACTATACTAGCTACTATGGGCCAGTAAGTTAGCAAGCAAAGTACATCAAGTGAAAATGCATTAGGAGCGCACATGGCAAAAAAGAAAATGGCACGGTTTAATTCTCTCAGCACTCCTGGCGAGAAAACCACTTGTCCCAACTACCTCGTTGAGCTAGCTTTTTTAAAGAATAACAAGGGCGCAAGGCTCCCCCCAAAATTTTGGCAACTACATAGATATAAGTGGCAGTACAGCCGCGAAATACAGGCTTGTCGTAAGTTCATTAAGAAATACGGCGAGCCTGCCGTTCTTTATGTTGCGATGAACAATCATATAACTACGTGGACGGATTTTGCTCGCGTTGAGTTTCTAGTTCAGAAGATAGCAGAGCGACAACATCGCCTAGCATCTCCAAAAGACGTAACTACTGTGGCGCACGAGTCCGTTAAAGTAGCTGAAGACCATAGAGATTTTACCCCAGCACCCCGCCGCAAGGGGTTATTTGAGAGACTGAAGGAGCTAAATAGTGGCAAAGAAATTACAGAAGAAAACGCAGAAATTTGAGCAGGCAACTCCAGAGCAGATAGCGGCATTCACAGAGTCGATTGAAAGTGACTGGCAAGGGACATTCGTTGCTGGCTCAGTAATACAAGAACATGATGCCAACCGCAGACCAATTTCTACAGGTTCTACTAAGCTCGATTGGGCACTAACTAGACCTTTTGTAGAAGGAACGATTAACGAAGTTCATGGTCCTAACGGCGTAGGTAAGACAACTTTCGCCCTAGAGGTAGCAGCAAATGCCACTCTAATGGGCAAGATGGTTTTCTTTTTTGATATAGAGCGCAAACTAGTTGACTCTCAAGTTAAGATGGTACCAAGGCTCAATAGAGAACTATTCCTTCGTGTCCGACCTGATACCGGAGAAGATGCCGTAAACAGAGTCCACAGATGCGTGAATGAAGTGCCAGGATGCGTAATTATCTTCGACTCCATTACTCAAATGCTACCTGAAGTAGAAGATGCTGCGGAAGCTGGAGACATGCAAAGGGCTGCGGTTGCCAAATTAACTGCCAAGATGATTCGTAAGATTCTCGGTCCAGTCGAGCGCAATCGCTGCATGGTTTTGTTTATCTCACATGAAACTGTCAATATGGATATGTACAGCGGAAAAGTAATTACCAAGGGTGGTAACGCAGTTCCAGATGCTTCGGCGCAGCGTGTGAGGCTTAAGGCTCTATCTGCTGGTAAAATCAAAAGTGCCAGCGGTGACATTATCGGCCAGAACGTCAAATGTCATGTTGTTAAAAATAACCAAGGTTTGCCATTCAAAGAAGTAGAGGTCCCGCTTATTTTTGGGCGCGGCATCGACCGCACATTAGATTTGCTTCAGGTCGCAGTGGACCTTGCTGTAATAGAGAAAGCTGGAGGCTGGTTTACTATAGAGTGGAAAGGCAAGACTGAGAAAATGTATGAGGCTGCTCTGATAGAGAAGCTTAAGACTGACCCTGAATATAGGGAATATGTTGTGTGCCAAGTCAATGAAGTTCTTTGACACGAAAGGCCGCGAGCACACTAAAGATATACGCCCATCCAAGTACCCACGTAAGCCCATAGGACAGGGGCGCGGTAAGTTCCAGAGCGAAATAGGCGGCGTGATTGCCGAATTATTTCCGGGGTATCATATTCTAGAAGAGTTCCCATGCGTCGGAGACGGTCTCCACCTAGATTTCTTTGTACCGCAAAAGCGCCTCGCCGTTGAGGTTCAGGGAACGCAGCACTACAAATTCAATAAGTTCTTTCACCAAGACAAGGCAGCTTTCGTTCGCCAACAGTCGAATGATAAGCGCAAGGTTCTTTGGTGTGAACTAAACGACATACGCCTTGTGAAAATTGCTTGGGGCGAGAGCGAAGAAAATATTAAAAAAGCTCTGGCTTGACGGTAAATCTTTCACCTCTATGATTCACAGTAAGAGGTAAAAATGAGCTTGAACGAAGTAATTGGCAAATGGCTAGTAGAGACTGGCATAGACCAACTCCAACCCTATGACACAGGAGAGATTGCATTCGCTATAAATGCTGGCAAGAATCTCTGTGATATGGATGCTGCCAAAATAGATGAAGTGATGCTCATTCTTTCGAGCTACAGACTTACACTCGCATTCAAAATGGGAATGACCTTCGCCCGAGTTAAGACACTAGAGGAGACCGGCCCCCGTGACTTGCTAATTGAGCAGCGGGCAAAGTTGGCTATTGTTAAACCGTGGCTTGAAGCAATTGAATCAAAGATAGCAGTTTTAAAGAAAGTACATGACAGAAAAGTGAGAGGTTCCAATGCTGCAAGCAGTGGGCGCTGAACGCGCAGTTCTATCCATTTTAATGAAGGACCCACAGTTGGTCTTTGAAATTGATGACATTCTAATGGAAAGTGATTTTACTAACGGCGGGGCGCAGGTTATATATAAGTCTATAAAGGAAATTCTCTTATCAGACAAGGATGCTACGATTGACCACTACACCCTAATCTCACATGCAGAAGAGAATGGGATTGAGAACTTCCTTTCGCTCACACATAACGGCGAGTTGTTAGAGGCAATTACACAAACCTCAGTTAAACCAGAGTCACTAGGCAAGCACGTAAATGCCATTAAGATAATGAGCATCAAGCGCAACGCCATTGACATGTTAGACAACCTCAAGAATAATGTCGCAGACTTCGTAGGCGATGCTGTAGACCTAAAGAGCCTTGTAGAAGACAGGGTATTCAGAGAAATGCGTGCTCTGGATACTGGTGACGAGGACATCGTCCGTATGGACGACGGATACGAAGAGACTATCAATCAGTTTGCAGAGAAGAACGCCCTGCTCGGCTTGGACGTTGGCTTGCCGCGTTGGCAAAAGGATATGGGCGGAATCAGGAACGGTACTGTGACAGGCGTCTTTGCTCGTGCAAAAACTGGGAAGTCTCAGTTCTCTGCCTGGTGCGGCGTCCAATCTGGAATTCATCAGCAGCTTCCTACGCTTTATCTGGACACCGAGATGCAGTTGCGAGACCAGCAAATGAGACTGACCGGCATTCTCAGCGGCATACCTTATGACGAGATTGAAGATGGCTCGTGGAAGTCAGACCCACTCAGAATTGGAGAAATTAAGGAATGTTTTGGTTTAGTGAAGGAATCTCCATTCTACTATAAGAACATTGCAGGTCGCTCTCTCAACTACGTTATCCCTATCATTAGAAAATTCTTCCACAAGTATGTTGGTGAGTCTAAAGGGGATGAGGTAAAGTGCCTGATTATCTACGACTACATAAAACTAATGAGTATGGCAGACTTGAAAAGTGCAGCGGAATGGCAAGTACTGGGGCTTCTAGCGGCGGCTTTGCATGATGTAGCTGCGCAGCTTAATATACCCATTATTGCGCTCGGTCAATTAAACCGCGAGGCACTGAAGATGGATAATGAATATACTGTCAGTGGCGCAGACAGAATTGTCCACAATCTAGATAGTCTAACAATCTTCAGACAGAAGAAGGCCGAGGAGATTGAGGCGGATGGTGAAGCTCGTGGCACGCACATCTTCAAAATTCCTATTGCTCGCAAGGGGCCTGGGCATCAGGACGGAGACCACATCAATATTAACTTCTTTAAGGACCGTGGCAGGTTCAAAGAGGACAAGAGGCGCAGTGAGATTGTTGGGGCAATAGAGGAGGCTAAGGCTGTCAAAGATAGACTAGCTCATCTGGATTCTGCCCCTCTCGGCGATTTGAATGAAAACTAATGAAAAGAGATAACCTCAACGCTATAAAAGAGATAGCGAATTTGAAGATAGAAGAAATTTTTGATGCACTTGGCATAAATTACCGAGAGCGCTATAATTATGTTGTGGCCGCTTGTCCTGTTCATGGCGGTGACCGCCCAGATGCATTTTCTTGGCACCTAGACAGAGGAATCTGGAAGTGCTTCAGCCGAGGGTGTGAGGAGGGGACTGGGTCAGACATTGTTGGGCTTATAATGGGGATTAAATCGTGTAGTTTCAAAGAGGCTGTTGATTTTCTCAGTCGCTATATTAATATGTCCCTAGACCCAGCGGAGATTACCCGTCTCAAAGACCAGAGGCAGAATAAAGATTTTATCTTGGCTACCAAGCGGAAGGAACAGAGGTCTCAAGTATATGACCCAGTATGCCTGACGAAGCTTAAGCAGCATATTTACTTAGAGACACGTGGATATACGCGTGAGTTAATTGAGAAATATCATATTGGGGCCTGCCTAGAATATGGAAGATACATGTCTAACCGCATAGTCATTCCAGTGATTAACATACGAGGGGAGATTGTTGGGTTTACTGGGCGGACATTGTATGCTGACTGGGAGGTTCGCAAGATTTCAAAATGGAAACATTCATTGGGAAACTGGGTCTCACACAACTTATTTAACATCAACTTTGCCGCTCCATATATAGAAGAGCTTGGCTCTGTTGTTCTCTGCGAGGGTCCATTAGACGTTTTGAGATTAGAGCAGGCGGGAGTCCGCAACAGCGTGGCAATCCTTGGTAAAAAGTTCTACTCGTCACAAATGACAATACTAACTGGGACGGGCGCTACTAAGATATTAGATGCGCTAGATAATGATACTGCTGGAAAGGTCGGCAGTATCGGAGTCATGAAAACGGCCCGCTGCCTTTTCGATGTTGAGCGAGTGAAAATTCCAGAGGGTCGTAAAGATGTAGGAGAAATGGAAATAGAAGAGATAAGGAGTCTGTTCGATGAGTGTACGCGAGTTTGACGGAGAGCTATACGGGATTGATTTAGACGGAGTTTGTTTTGGATTTAAAGCGGGCTTTGGAGCGTGGCTAGAGGACAAGTTGAAAATCGCAATGCCAGAAGACAAAGAGATTACTTCATACTACTGGCATAAAAATGTCGATGGACTTGAAGAAGATGACTTCTGGAGAGAGTTTCATGCCTTCGGCGAAGCTGGTGGGTATCGCCACTTACCGCTCCTTAAAGGGACGCTTGAAGCATTGCGGGCTATTGTCGCCGCAGGAAACACCATCGTTTATATCACTAGTAGGCCAGATTATGCCCTACAGGATACAAGAGATGCACTTAAGGAACATGATTTTCCCTTTAGAGATAATCTAATCTTCGCCAATGGACATAAGGGCCCAATTATTAATGAGAGGAATGTTAGTGTCTTCATAGATGACTCCCCAACGACCTTACAGGAAATCTGCAAGGACACCACGGCAAGGATTTACTGTGCCGACCATGCATTTAATAGAGATGTTGAGACCGTCCGTGAATTTACTCGTGTGGAATCATGGGATGAATTCCTAGAGGTCGAAGGAATAAAGATAAATGTCTGAGCCAGATTATCGTTGTTCTCACTGTGATAAGAGATTATGCTCATGCGAAACTGAGGATTATCGCTGCGTGGCATGTCATAATTTTCATTGTAGTTGCAAAGTTAATAAAATAAAACAAATGATGGACAAGGAGAGCTAGCGTGGCAGAAATTCAAAGTGGAACTAAGGACACGAATCCAAAGGATGCTGTGGGAGTTAAGAAGGCTCCAATTTCAACTATTTCTGGGGCGGTAATAGCAGAGCTAGGCGTAGCAATGTTAGAGGGTGCTAGGAAGTATGGCAGACATAACTATCGAATTTCTGGTGTGCGCGCTTCTGTATATAGGGACGCAGCATTCAGACACTTAAATAAATGGTGGGAGGGCGAGGACATAGACCCAGACAGTGGCCTAAGTCATATTATCAAGGCTATAGCCTCGCTCGCTGTATTGCGTGATGCGCAAATATTCGACAACTGGGTGGACGACCGTCCACCGCCACTACCAAAAGGATTTCTAGATGGATTAGAC
>Ga0307379_10009708_pt1 | contig 12824 bp, 13 predicted proteins | sample UN2MG_FD_202237 | JGI IMG/M metagenome (GOLD analysis project Ga0307379, IMG submission 202237) | Soil microbial communities from Risofladan, Vaasa, Finland - UN-2 | ecosystem: Environmental > Terrestrial > Soil > Coastal area > Acid sulfate soil | place: Finland: Risofladan, Vaasa | collected... | reverse complement strand
TCATTCCATTAATCGATATTTTATGGTTAAAGATTAATCTTGCACCCACGATTAGGAGGGTGAATCCACCAACGGTTTGAAAAATTTTCCCTAAATAATCAAAAACCAATCGAAAGGACGTCCCAATATAGTATCGCAGAGTGATTCCATAAAACGGCATAAAAACCAAGAGAAATAGCACCATCCCAATCACGAATATTGTAATCCAACTAGTTCTCCTCCTTCCACGATGACCCTCGTCATCTTTATTAAAATAGGAATACTCATCATGTAAATAATAATCATTACGACCCATAAAATAGTTCACCATAGTTTCTCTTCCATTCCGATTGTTTTAATTTAAAGAAAAAATAGCAAATATCATTTTGTTTTTTATATAGATGTATTCGTCATTGATATTATGGGAATCAAACTGCGAGATTTAGTTAGAAATATTCCAATTGAAGCATCTAATTTAGCAGGAAGCGTTATATCAATTGATGCTCCTAATATTATTTCGAGTCTTTTCTCGTTTTCACATAAAAATTCTTCTACTTCCAAATATTTTCTCGACGGTACTCAACGCCCAATCTCTCACCTTTATGGATTATTATATCGAGTGAATTTCTATTATTCCAAAAAGATCCTTCCTATCTTTTGCTTCGATGGCATTGATTCAGAGCTCAAGAAAATTCGCACCAAGGATCGACTCAAGGATTTCCTGTTTACCGAAAAATGGTTCAAGCAAGTATTGAAGGATGGTGATAAAAATCGAGCTCGAGAGATAGCCATGAGTTCAGAATATTTATGGTCGAATATTATCAAGGAATCAAAAGCCTTACTCGGAGCTTTAGGAGCCCCTTACATCGAATCTCCTGCTTCTGCAGAATCACAATGTGCTCAATTGGTCAAGGACGGCATAGCACGTTATTCGAACTCTCAAGATTATGATTCCCTTCTTTTTGGATGCCCTCGTGTAGTACGAGATCTTTCTAAATCCTTGCGCAGAAAAGAACACGGAAAGTGGACTTATACCAAAATACAACCCCAGCTCATCGAATTAAAAACAACTCTTAAATATCTAAACATTTCTCAATTTCAATTGGTTGACATGGGATTGCTCATCGGGACCGATTATTTTCCTGGTATAAAAGAAATAGGACCGAAAAATGCATTGAGGTTGATTAAACTTAATGGAACTATAGAAAGAGTGATCCAAGTCGAGAAAGATAGATACGATTTTTCCAAACTAAGCAATGCAATCATTAAAGAAGTACGAAAAGTATTTCTTTTTCCTCAAGTGTTGCTGAAGTATCCCGATTTTTATTGGAATCAACCCCATGAAGAAAGTGTCTTATCATTACTATGTAGAGACCATCGATTAAATGAAGAAAAAGTCAAAAATAATCTAGAAAAAACAATCAAGAATTATAACCAAACAATCAAGCATTCGTCTTCTCACTTAAATGAACCACGAAAAGTACAGAAAAAATTGTTAGAATATTGATTTTAAAAAAAACGTTTATTAGGTTAATGTAAATTGAATAATCAAGTTACATCAACGTGAGCTTCTAAATCCTTAATCAACTTATCGACATAACTAGTATCTGTAATTGTTATCGAGACGGCTTCTTGAGGACACATGCTTTCACATCTACCGCAACCTAAACAGTTATCTTGGTTTACTACAGCCTTGCCATCTATCATTTCCATTCCATTGAATACACATACCTCGAGACATTCTTCACAGCCAACACAAAGGTCTTCATCAACTTTCACAGTGATACCCTCCATCCTTTTAAAAACTGTAGCAACGCCTTTTGAGGCATTTTGTACGATAGTACCATCAATACAGCAACAGGGACAGCAAAAGCACATTGACATAAAATGTCCTGTATTTGGAACTCCAAATCCCTCAGCTTCATCCATGAGACTTCCAAGTATTGGAATTAAACCGTCCTCAATACAAAGTCTAACATGTTCTAAGGCTTCCTCCTTCGTAATAACATTACTCCTGAAATGGGGTGAAGGGAAATTTAACGTATCATTACCCATGTGCATACAACCTAGATCGCGATTATGATCTTTACATTCATGATATGTTCTACAAGGGCAGTCTTTCATCTTGACAATATTACTCGCTTTATCAATAAAATGCTTAAAAACCTTGAGAGGAATGACTTGATTTTCATACGTTCCAAGAGCTTTATTGATAGGTATAAATGCTCCAAAATCATCTTCTGATACTCGTTGCGTTACAAGTTTTCTAAAAATAGGTATTTTTGAAAGGACATAAGGATGGAACTCTTTTTCTTTGTTAAATCGGGCTGTCAAGAATGGTTTATTTATCCTAGCATTTTTTTTACCCGTTTCTTTTTCAATCTCTTTCCATCCGATGGTTTGATTGATTTTAAAATTACCACCATAAGCCGGACCGTAATCAAATTCAAAGAGTTCTCCTTTTAAAAATGGAATTGCTATCTCGCTATCTCTAATAATTAAAGATATATCGGGCTTTTCTAATTTTTCTCCAAATTTATAGGAGACTTTATCTTGCTCGAATATTTGGTATCCAAGGACTCCACAGATTTTCCACTCGACTGTAAGAGTTCCAGTGGTTTTGATATCCTCCTGATAAATTGGGTCATTTGGAGCGTTTTGCTCAGTTTCTTTTAGCATTTTTTTAAACAATGATTCAATTTCTGCTTTATTTTCGATCATTTCAACACCTTGATTATTCCCAATTAAAATTAATTCATAATATGCATTGGATCATTAAAAATTTAGTTCTTTAAGCTTAGTTTTATTCTCCAAACTTGTTTTTGCTAGTTCTTATCATTAAAATAAAAATTGTAAATATTAAAATCCGAGTTCTTGCATCATAGCCCGCGATGAGACATGAACCCGCCGACAACCTGGCATCCCCTTAGCTGACGTCGACGGAGGATTCTATGCGAGCAATCATCCTATCAACACCATCATCCTCGATGGTGATGGTTATCGCTCCCGTGGGGCACACTCTCTCGCACCTTCCGCAGCCTTTGCAGCGATCCTTACCTTCTCGGTCGATCACTGCAACCTGGTCTATTATTTCCATCCCACCGTATAGGCATACCTCGAGGCATAGCTCGCATCCATTACAGAGATCCTTATCGACCGTGACGGACACTCCCTCCATCTTCTGATGCCACCCTTTCAGATATCTGGGCGAGTCCTTGCCAGACGCCTCGACACAACAACAGGGACAACAGAAGCAGATATGCATCAGATCACCTTGTTCAGGCAGAGCCCCGTAGATGATCGTATCGGATTTGACTCTTCCCAAAGAGGGCAACAGGCCGTCAGCAACCGCACGTCGCGAACGTTCCATTGCTTCTTCCTTGGTGCCAATGCTCCCAAAAGTCTTCATCCGCAGGACCCCCTTGCCCAGCGCCATGCATCCGAACTGGTTCGGGTCATGATTCTTGCAGCCCGCGATCGCTCGACAGGGGCACACGGAGAAGAGATAGACATGACTTGCCTTGTTGATGAAATACTCGAGAACCGCGAGAGGAATGGACTCGCTCTCGTACGTTCCCAAGGACTGATTGATCGGGATACGAACGTCGTTGGATTTTTCGGGATCTGTGGTCCGCTCCATGATCGGTCGAAACACGGGTATTCTCAGCAGGCGGGCAGTCAGGCTTCTCTGCTTGGTGGGGACATTCTCTTCGGTGGATCGGGCGGTAGGGGCATTACCGGGAGCGAAGCCGGTGACTTTTCCAATTCTCTTTTTTTTCAGAGACCCATCGGAACCCATCATGCCGATCAAGAATTTTGTCCCCACAAAGGCTGGCCAATGCTCGATTTCGTTATTGAGGAACTGGTAAGCCAAATCGAGATCAGTACACCCCAGTACCAGAGTCGGGTCTTCAGCCTCTTCGTCGATCCTGTACGAGTATTCCGTCTCGTCGAATACTTGATATCCCCTGATGGGACCGAACTCCCATTGCACTACTTCGTGGAAATCTTTCATGTCCTCTGCGTAGAATTCATACTGCACTGCATACTTCGCGGCATCTTCCAGCATCTGAGCGAAAAGATCTCTGACTCTGATTTTCCTTTCCTGCATGGCTACTCCGTCATTCCCTTCTGCTTCTTTCGACATCTTCTTGAAAAATTTTTCAAATTTTTCATTATTACCCATAATTTCACCTTGCTAATTCGTATATGTATTAAATCATTAAAAAATTGGTTTTTTAAGTTTTAATACTTTTTTCATGCAAAATTCAAAAATAAAAAAAAATTGTAAATTTTTAAAAACCGAGCTCTTCCAACTTAATTTTATTATTTACTACTACATCCTGAGTTAAAGGAAACCACTTCCAAAAAACTAATATTCCCAAGAGTAAAACTACTGCTGGAATGATACCCATAAGTAAGCGAATTCCTAATAGTACTAAATTAATATCTCCGCCTGCCGCAGTAACATCTACTAACATTTCTGCATAAGTCTCATTGCCTTCTATAAATCCTGTAATATTATGCACCCAAGCAATGATTGTCTCATCAATGGTAGCTACAAGACGACCTAGTAATGCAGCAATTCCAATGAGAACTCCTTTTTGGTTCTTACCTATTCGTACGACAAAATCATCTACCACACTCGGAAACAATATTGTGGATGTAAATGCGTTTAATCCTCCACTTGCGAGCCCTAAAACTAACGACCAGATAAATAAATCTTCTAAGCCCACAAAAAAAGTCAATGGAATTAAGGCAGCACATTGCGTGAGACCTGCAATAACGAATGCTTTTTTATTATTATTTATTTTCCTAAGATATCTAAGCCAGAGAGGATAAGAGATTAATGTACCGAAGAGATAAATAGCTAGAATTACAATATACATGTCAGCTCCAATCTGTAAGACGAAGGTTGTTAGATATAACATATTTACGACGACTACTGCGATTTGTATACCATAACAAGTACTGAATACGAAAAATACGATGAAACTCCTCGATTTTAGAGCTTTCCATAATGCTTTGAAAAAATTCATCCGTTTGTAATCAGATGAAAAATATCTGTCAATTACTACTTTATCCTCACGATTTCCAGGAAGAGATACAATAAAGAAAATTAAAGATATAGTCGCGATCACTACCCCCATTAAAGAATAGCTTGCTCTTGCGTCACCAGGAAAAAAATCAATAAAAACAGCAGGTAATAACATGCCAATGATTATAGCTAAAATATCGATAGGTGTATAATATTTGGCAAATCTTCGACGCTCACCTTCAGTTCGAAACAAATCTGGGCGAAGAGCATTTTGATTAACACTCACAAGTGTACCAAAAGTATCTAGTAAAAATAAAGTAAATAATAACCACCAAAAAACTGACCAAGGGTTTACAGCAGCATCTATGTTTGGAACTGTAAAGAGAAGATAGACCGAGAGTGACCAAGGAATAATTCCAATTACGATCCATGGAAATCTTCTTCCCCACTTGCGAGTAAACTTGAAATTCCTGTCAACTAAATAACCAATTACAGGGTCGTTAATTCCATTATATATCGTAAAAATAGTCATGGCGAGAACAATATACCATATATTTAGCCCAATAACAACTTGATAAAAAAAAAGTAAGAATCCCTGAACAGCACCTATTAACGTAGATGCAAGTTGAGAGCTGGCATTGGAAAAAAATATCCATTTTGAATGCCTTGATTTAACAAATTGAGCACTATCAATAGTTTCATTCATTTTTTATCATTTTTTTTAAATTTAATTTACATTTATTTTTTAATTTTGTATTATGTATATTCGTTTTTTTTCTTTAAAAATAATGATGTTGATTATATCCAAAAAAGTCAAATTAAGTGTGATTAAAGTGAGTTTTTCCAGTGATGAGCTCTATCAAATTTTGTTAAAAGAAGGTCTCGAGGATGAAGAGATCGAAAAGGCGATTAAGAAGAAAAGTAGAGAGTTCGGAGGATTCATGACTCAAGAAGGTATGTTATTTCTCATTGCTAAAGAACGAGGTATTAACATCCGCAACCCCGATTTTGATCCCGAAGTATATCATGCTGTTGAAGAAGAAATCGATTACGACGAATTCACAATCCAAATCTCAGAAGTGAGCGAGCAAATGGCAAATATTGTCCTACTAGGTAAAATTATTCAAAAGTATAATATCAAAGAATTCTCGCGAAGCGATGGTTCGATTGGAATGGTTGGATCTTTCGTGCTACAGGACGAGAGCGGTGCAATCAAGGTGGTGGTATGGGATGATCACGTAAAAATGCTTCAATCTGAATATTTTAATGAAGGGGTCTTAGTGCGAATCATCGAAGGGTATTCTAAAATGGGAAGGAACGAAGAACTTGAAATACATCTGGGAAAGAGGGGAAAATTAATGCTTTCACCCGAAGACGTAAGTTCCAAAGTAAAGAAACGCCTTGAAATTTTGGACTTACCAGGGAAGATACGTTGGAAAAATGATGTTAAAAATCCAGTACCTTTACGAATCTTGATGCAGAATGAAAAATTTATTCGCATGGTAAAAGGTATCGTGAACGTGGAAGAATTCAAAGAAATCACGTTAAAATCGGGACAAGATTCATTCCTCCTAAAACTTACCATCACGGATGAGGAAGATTATTCTGCTCGGATCATAATATGGGGCGATGACGCTATTAAGTGCTTGAAGATGATAGAAGAAGGTGAAAGCTACTCATTTTATGATTTAATGGTTAAAGAAAACTCGTATACAGGAGAAAAAGAGCTCTCTTTCACCAAAAAATCTTCATTAAGACAATCTTAGTTCCTATCAACGAAAAAGATATTATTCATGATGATGTGCTAGGAGAATTAGATGCGATCTGCTTGAATTCTCCTTCTTCGAACTCCATTGAATTTATCAACCTTTCCTTTAGTTCCTCAACTTTATCCTCAGGATATTCATTCCAAAAAAAGTTACTGGCATCAAAGTATAATTCTATGTGATTTTTGCAATTTTTACAACTACTAGAAAGTATATCTATTGCTAACAATTTGCCAGAATTTACCCCAAGTAATAATTCTTGATTTGGAGGATTCCAAGCGTGTGATTGACATTTATCGCATAAAAAACTAGCTAAGTGGAGGTATTCATCTTTAATTGTTTTTACAGGTATCAGTTCTACCATCTTTTCAGTTATAACCCCTCTATTGTCTCTCATTCTTATTTTTATGAGCATTGTTTTTAGCCATTTTCTTTTTCTAAAACATTGATTTGATGATTATATTTTGTTTAGTGTTGTTAATAAGTATTAAATAAATTGTCCATGTCATCTTATGTTTTTAATTTTTTTTTTAAATATCTTCCTAATGTAGTTGTTCTAATAACCATAATACAAACAAAAAAAACTATGACAAACTATACTCCGAAAGATCTATATGAAAATGAAATTACAAAAGTGTTGGATAAGATGCGACATGATTACGGGATACTCACTAGAAAGGGATTCATACACGGAATGATTGCCATTGACCAAGACGCAAAAATTATTGCCATCGACTCCCGATTTGATCGAAAACTTAATTATTGGGATTTAAGTTCAGTAGGGGCAGCAATGTATGGTGTTGCGCGCCAAGCGCAAGATTTTTTCGATGCTGCTGATTTAGTGAGAGGTTCGATCATCTTTAAGGATCTGCAACTATATGTGCGCTCGGTAGGGGATGTATTCTTGCCAAGGAAAGGCAAACGCGAAATTCTCATCATCCTATTGGTTGACAATGAAGTAAATATTGGTATTATCATACTTCAGATGAATAAATATGCGGAACTCTTGCGAAAAACCATAGAACAAAGTTCTAAAACAGTTTCCCGGCTGGAAATGACCGAAATCGAGCTCAAGAAGCACCTCATTAACCTCAAGAAGAAGGTGTTTCAATCATCTTAAATCCCTTGGAGGTGAAATAGAAGATGAGCATTAAAACCAATAAGGAAAGAGATGTCGAATTATCCGCAACTTCAGGTACCAACAAGTTAGCTGATATCTTGCAGTTCAAGATCGTATATTGGGGCCCCGGAGAATCAGGCAAAACAACGAACTACTTCAGATTGAGAGAAAAGTTCGATGGAGTGAAACTTAATGCTGGTCTATCCATTGAAACCACTGATGGGAGAACCCTGTGGCAAGATTCCATTCGTTTATCATTCTACGTTGATATAGGGGAAACTAAGTTTAACATCATAACCCAGATAGTCACCTGTACTGGTCAAGAACGGTTCCTTTCCACGAGAGAATACGTATTAGATGGAGCTGATGGAGTCATCTTTGTTGCAGATTCCAATCCCGACATCATGGAAGAAAACAAGCGAAGTTTCAGGGAATTAGTGGCATTTGCTGGTCCCAGAATGATCCCCTACTTGGTCCAGTTAAATAAAAGAGATCTCCCCAACGCAGTTCCCATTGTAGAATTTAAGAAGAAATTGGGACTTCCAGACTTCGACAGGTTCGAAGATGAGACACGAGTAATCTATCCTTGTGTTGCTGTAAATGGGGAAAACGTTCGAGAATGTTTTCAAGACCTGATGTATCAAATTATTTTTCGGTACTTCACGGCACTTGCTGAGTTGTAATTACACTAATTACAGAAATTTAAAATTTGAAAAAGATATGATAGAAAAAATAGTATTCAAAATTAACTATTAATTGGGATGATAAAGCCTAATGGACGTGGGGTATGATTTTATAACACCTGAACTCATGCAAGCAATCTTTTTTCAGCAAAAGAACTTGGTGATATATCCTTATTTGGATATTAAGCATTTAAAGGCATTAGAGCTGTTTACTGCCGGTCATTCCTCCATTGAATTAGACTGTACGGCGTTAAATGACATCATCAGCATCCTAGAACATCAAGAAGGCATTTATTCCCAAAGTCCTCCGTTTTTTTTTGTGTTTAATGCAAGTAGTAAAATTGTTCAGTCTGTTCAAGAAATTGAAAATGTAAGGTACATCATTAATACTAACGAAAATGTGGAATCCTTTGCTAACGGAAGCCAGCTCCTATTTTATAACAAAAAAAGCAAGAAGTTTGTAAATCCATCCTTAGAAAATAATAGTGAGTTGGAGTTTGAAACCGAGCTTTTTCGCCAATCACAAGGGGATCAAGACATCTTACAGGATTTGATTATGCAGATCAAGGGTATTGCAACCCGCATCTACAAGGAGTTCGTTGAATCAGGTGACGAAAAGCGTGTTCAAGCGATCTTGGAAGAATACGAATCAGTTTTTCCCCGAAAATTTTGGTCTCGAATCCTTCAATTTACCCAAAATTTTTTTAGAATTGTCATTCCGGAGGAGGTGACCAAGTCTATGGTTAGCTCTATTCCAAGAGTGAGATCAACGAAATTAAATAGTTCCTCTCGAGGTAATGAGACTGACTTCTCAATGGAATATGAAGCCATCTTATCAACGTGTCGAAGCATTGCTCAGGCTTTTATTACTTCACTTCATGATTATAGAAGCGAACACGTCAATCCAGCGAATTTAGAAATGGTTCAACTCTATGATCCCAAGGAACTTTATAACTACTTACGGAATCATCACTGGAAGGATGGAATCTCAGCAGATTTCATTGAACAATGGGTAAGCTTTAAAGATGTATTAGATGATGAAGAAAGTGAATTATTTTTTGGACTATTCTCAAAGCTAAATATCTCTACTAAATATCTCAACTTAAATGAGATAACTCAAGAAAACAAAACAATTTACATTCAAAATCCTTCCCCTCCAATAATTAAAAATAAAGAGACACTGAAAATTTCTTCTTCTGTGAAAGATCTTTACTCATCACCTCCCTCAATCAAGAATTTTGTTCAATTCAAGGAGTGGATTTTAGCCCAATTAGATGAGTTGGAACGAAATAGATGAAATAAATAAATTATTAAAAAGGAACAAGAAAAATAAAATTTCAAATGTTAGTCGTTTCTTCCTTGATGTAGAGGTTATTTTGCGTTGTTGTTTGAAATTCATTAGTATTAACAGTTTTTTTAATGAAAGTATTTAGGTGTTCGATTTTTTCCGTGATGAGATGTTCTAATAACATACGAAAAATCTCTCCTTGAGCAAACGTGAGCGGTTTGGGATAAGTTCCAATCTTCAAAAGATAAGGCAACGATTCGTTCTCCCTTGAATCAAAATCAATGCTAGTCATTTCTTCCTTGTATTTATGGACAGATTTCCAAGAGGAAGGGCATTTCTTAAATACTTCCTTGATGCATACCATTTCCTCCAATGATAAGCGTATTGTCTTGCCTTCACCTTGAGAGGTCTTTTCCCAATTACCATCACGTTTTTTTCTCACGCACGTTAAAAATATAAAAGGCTCATTTTGCTTCCGACTTCTTAGAATTAGTCCTGTTGATTTACCGAAAAATGAATAATCATGGGTTTCTACTATAATTTATCACCATTTACATTTAATAACTCCATGGATTTATGTTAAAATGAATTAATATAAAGAAAAAGGTTACAGACTTACGATTTATTCAATTATTAATTAATTTTCCTTGAAATTCTTGAGAGCGGATGTCCTTTAGCTTTTAATTCAAGTTCATTAAACCATCCAAAAGGAGGTCTTAAAATCTCGAATTTTTCATGAAGCAAGTTTTCAATATCCTTTAAAGCTGATAAACCAAATTTAGGAGAGCTCAGTTCTCCAAACAAATGAGCAAACGATAGAAGAACAATATTTGTAACTTTTAACTGCGTGGTGATTTTTTCTATCTCAATAATACATTTTTGAAGAATTTGATCATCTATCTCGTCTTGTTTCTCTATACTAATAAAAAATACTATGGGGTTCTCAAGTGATCCTTCCTTATTTTTTTCAGTAAGTTCTTCAAAAACTTTAGAGCGACTCCGTTTGGTAGTTGAATATCTAAAATAATCACAATGAAAAGATAAAAAACGCATTATAATATGAGTAAGAATAAAGAAAATATAAATTTGGTTATTAAATATTATTAAAGATACCCTATCTCTTCGCTTGTTAAAGATAATCCCATTATCTTTGAGCATGCAATCGGATTAACATCTTTATACTTTTTTTAAATTAACTAAAAATAGATGTTCATCCTAACTTATCTTTGAACATCTTTAAGAAAAGATCTTTAAGAAATCCATTTTTTTTCCTCGATTTTCTACTAAGAATTTTATTGCATTTTCAGTACTTTCATGTTCATGAAAAATTTTCGACACCGCTAAAGCAACTGCTCTAGGATCGTCAAATCCAGGATAAAGTATATTTCGACCAACTAAGCACCCTTTAACATTTTTACCTGCTCCCAATCCCTTTTCGAAGTTTTCTAAAATATCAATCGGGTTGCCTGTACTTGCTCCACCGAGGATCAAAATAGGGTTAGTTGTAGATCTCACTACATGTTCATAATTCTCTACATATGGAATTTTTAGCCATATGTTTAACGAACCACCACCTAAAGCAGTTGCAATACCGATCGTTTTTATTATTTCTTTTGAATCTAATATTACATGATAACGATCATCACTACCCCTTCTTACAGGTAAGGGTTCAAGAAACACCGGGATATCGTATTTATTACATTCTCTTATCATTTTAGAACACATTTCAATGGTTCTTTGACTGTATTTGGCCATTTTCGAGTTTAAATCGAGTCTAAACATCATTTTTGCTCCATCAAGTCCCAAACGTCTAATATCCTCGATGTTATAAGCAGTTACACGGTCATCCATTTCATACATCGAGCCAGACAATCCTCCCCTATTTGTACACCCAATTAAAATCTTATTATCCAAAAAACTAATACCTTCCTTCTGCTTGAATAAATAATTTAATATGAACAAATCATCCATGATATCAGGAGTTGTCATTAATCCATCCACTTCATCAAGGATTAAAACTCGAAGGATACGACCCAAATATTGTTGTCTATTCCCCATTGCCAGATCATCAGATCCGACATTCGTTACTCGTCTTGCAGGATGATCAGCAGCAATTATCACTAAATTTTCGTTCCAAGGCTGAGTTCTTCTAACTCGATTTTCATATTCTTGATTTAAGAGTTTACGATTAATCTTCTGCTTTTGATCTGAAATCATGTAGAAAATTTTTTCAGGAAAAAAGCGTTTTGTTATAAATCTATATGATCCAAGAGCATCCTTTAAAATTTTAGGTGTATTATCTTCAAAAGCCATCTTTTTCTCCATTAAGAATATATTTTTAGTTATTTCTTCTCTTCAATTTTTGTAACAGTAAATTATCTATTTAAAATTATCGTCATATTTTATGATTACAAAATTTGAATTGATATTTGCACTTAAATTTTTTAAGGAGAAAAAATAATTAATATACATGACAGTTGAGTTAACAAAGCGAAATTGGATAGTGCGAGCAACGAATATTTTTAATTCTTTGGAATTGAACATCATCCATAGTGCACCAGAAATTAGGAATTTCTTAAGAGAGAATTTTTCAGATTCTATTAGCATACCTACTACAGGTGAATTGTTATCAGCAATAATCGATGGTCAAGAGAATGGCATGCAATTCCTGATCAATAATAAAATAAGAAAGCTAATCCAAAAAGAGACTAAGGGTAATACTAATCTCTATGAAATGATAGAAATTTAGAAATTATATATTTTACATCTTATTTTCACACTTCTTCATCATATCAAAATCTAACGGAACTACGATGTATTCTGATAGCACCAAATATTAATATTATAATGATAATTTCATTCAAATATGTCTCTTATTGAAAAACTCGGTTTCGATGCTAAAAAAGATAAGGTCGTGATATTTCATATAGATGATATGGGATTTTCACAT
>Ga0307379_10009707_pt1 | contig 12824 bp, 13 predicted proteins | sample UN2MG_FD_202237 | JGI IMG/M metagenome (GOLD analysis project Ga0307379, IMG submission 202237) | Soil microbial communities from Risofladan, Vaasa, Finland - UN-2 | ecosystem: Environmental > Terrestrial > Soil > Coastal area > Acid sulfate soil | place: Finland: Risofladan, Vaasa | collected... | reverse complement strand
GGTGCGGTTCGAGCCCCTGCCAGACAAGATGACTGGGGTCGAAATTAAACCCGAGGGCCGGACGGCGGCCGAACTTGGCGAGCAGTCGCTCCGCGGTGTAAAAATCGAAGGCGATTTCGGTCGGGTGGACTTCCAGGGCAAATTTCACCCCGCAGCGGTCGAACTCGTCCAGGATCGGCGTCCAGAGCTTAAGGATCTTGTTGAACGCGGCCTCAACCATCCCGTCCGTCGTCGGCGGAAACGAATACCAGGCGTGCCAGACAGGCGAGCCCATGAACCCGTTGACGACGGAGCAGCCCATCGCCTTTGCGGCCCGGGCCGTGATCATCATTTCGTCAATAGCCCACTGGCGGAGCTTCTGAGGTCTGCCTTTGACCCTATCGGGAGCGAAGACGTCGAGGCGGGGATCGTAGTTGTCGCCGACGCACTGGCTGGCCAGATGGGCGCTCAAAGCCCAGCACTTAAGGTTAAATTTTTTCAGGATCTGCTTCTTCTCCTCAATATAAGCCTTATCCCGAGCCGCTTTGCGGACTTTCATGTGATCGCCCCAGCAGGCGATCTCCAGGCCGTCGTAGCCCCACTTGGATGCTCTGTTACAGACTTCCTCGAAAGGCAGGTCAGCCCATTGCCCCGTGAATAATGTCACCGGTCTGGCCATATTCTCCTCCTCTTGATGTGTCTCTGCTCCTAGAAATTGACCCAGACGGCTCCTCTATCGGAGCTCTCCACGCATCTTTCTATGAACCCAACTCCCCTGATACCGTCCTCCACACCCGGGAAATCGGCGTCGTCAGCGGTCAACGGCTGGCCGGACTTCCGCTTGGCCAGGGCATTGAGGTAGGTGCTGTAGATGTTGGCGAAGCACTCGAAATAGCCTTCCGGATGGCCGGAAGGGATGCGGCTCAGGCTCTGCGCCCGGGGCGACATCTTGTCCCGGCCGCGGGAGATCGTTTCCGTGGGCTTGCCGACATAAGAAACTTTCAGGTAATTGGGGTTTTCCTGGGTCCACTCCAGTCCCGCCTTGGTCCCGTAGACCCGAATCCGGAACCCGTTGTCCTGGCCGACGGCGATCTGGGAACTCCAGTACATGCCCTTGGCCCCGCCCTCGTAGTTGAGCAGGATCGAGGCGTTGTCGTCGAGTGTCCGGCCCTCCCCGAAATGGTCGAGCCGGGCGAGGAGAGACTGGATCTTGAGTCCCGTTACGTAGGAGACCATGTGCTCGATATGACTGCCGATGTCGCCGACGCAGTTCGAGGCGCCGGCCCGCTTCGGATCGGTCCGCCAGGCGGCCTGTTTTTGGCCCGTTTTTTCGAGGAGCGTGGCCAGCCATTCCTGGGGATATTCGCCGCTGACGAAACGGATATCGCCCAACTCGCCGCTCCGGACCATGTCCCGCATGTGCTTGACGATGGGATAGCCCGAGTAGGCGTAGGTGACGCAGAAGAAATTTTGCTTCTCCTTGACCAAACGGCCGAGTTCCCCGGCATCGAAGAGGGTCGTGGTCAGAGGTTTATCGCAGACAACATGGATTCCGTTCTCGATCGCGGATTTGGCGATGGGGAAGTGGGTGTTATTGGGTGTGACGATGATGACGAAGTCGATCTTGTCGGCGCGCTCGGCCTCCGCCCGGAGCATCTCTTCATAAGTCTTGTAGAGGCGTGACTTGTCGACGCCCCAGGCTTCGCCCGTAGCCAGGGTGTTATCATAGGATTGGGAGAAGCATCCGGCCACGAGCCGGGCTTTGCCGTCCATGGCGATGGCTTTGCGATGGACATCGCCGATGAAAGCGCCCTGGCCGCCGCCGATCATGCCGTAGGTCAGGCGGGCCGTCTGGCTGAGCGTCTCTTGGCCTTCGATCATCTCCAGACCTCCTTACCAGGGCTGCCGTTGGCAGGGGGATCCCAAAACCGCAAAAACAGTACTCAAGATATATCATGGAAATTATGACGACACAAGATTCTAATCATATTGTCGATTGATCACTGAATGGCCGTTTCCTTCCCCCTCAGGCCCAATTCGTATCATGGAGAGAAAAGGGGCCGAGAGAAAAATCAAATATCCAAGGCTGCCGCAGCCATAGCCCGGACATTTTCAAGCCTGGCGTTCTCGGGTCATAATCTCCTTTTCCGTCACCTGATAAGCGTTTCGTTTTCTTGTGGCGATGTTTCTGCGGTACGGGTGGTCATTTGTTATTATGCTCCAAAGTTATGACCACTTTACCTTGAGCGTGTCCTTCACCAAGATACCGGAGAGCTTCAGGAACCTCACTTAACGGGTAACGCCTGTCTATAACAGGTCTGACTTTGCCGGCTTCAAGAAGCTCTTTTATAAAAACCAGATCTTTTTGGTTCACTTTTGCAGACAGGCCACCCATCTTCTTACTCCCGGCCATTGAAATCCATGGTCCCAGGAGTGTAGCTTGGAACATTTGCGCCATGGTACCTCCGGCCACGACATAAATTCCCTTGGGACCTAATGCCCGCCGGTAATCTAAAATAGGATGATATCCGTTGGCCGCAAAAATAAGGTCATAATGCTGCCCATTTTTGGTGAAATCTTCTTTAGTGTAATCAATGACCCGGTCCGCACCAATCGAGCGCGCCATGTCCATTTTCCCCGTGCTGCATACGGCCGTGACTTCAGCCCCGAACGATTTGGCAATCTGCACAGCGAACGTACCCACACCACCGGACGCACCGTTAATCAAAACTTTCTGTCCGGGTTGAATCCGTCCTTTGTCCCGAAGACCCTGCAGGGCGGTGAGGGCCGCCATGGGCACGGCCGCCGCTTCCTCGAACGAGAGATTGGCCGGCTTCGACACCAATCGATTTTCGCGAGCACATGCATACTCGGCAAAACCGCCGTGACCAATGTCCCCGAAGACATCGTCACCCGGCCGAAACTGCGTGACGTTCCTGCCAACCGCTTCGACCCGCCCCGCCATGTCAGCTCCGAGTATTTTGTTTTTTGGTTTGAGAAGACCGAAGCCCATGAGGCGGACCAAGAATATGTCAGCTGTCAGGGCATGCCTGTCATAGGCATTTAGGGATGCCGCATGAACTTTTATCAGGACTTCATCGTCCTTGGGTGTCGGTTTTTCTACCTCTTTAAGCTTAAGAACATCCGGCGGGCCGTATTTTGTGTAGACAATCGCTCTCATGAGGCGCCTCCTAGTTTACCTTGATCTGTTCATTTTAAGCGTAGTTCACGCCTTTTGCCACTCGCCATCTTGGGGATGCCAAATCGGGAGGTTGTCGGATGTCAAATTGAGCTCGAAGGGGAGGAAAAGGGCCGCGAAACCGCTTTAATTGAATTTTGACAGTTTGCCTTACGGGGCAAGGAATTTCTTAACCCGGGACACCGCCTCTCCACCGACCGCCCACTTGTCCAGTATTTCGCCCTTCGGCCCGAGGAGGTAGTATGTCGGTTGGCCCTTGACGCGATACATCCGGTGGATGGCACCTTCCCACGGTTCGCGAATCTGCGGCCAGGGGATAGAGAATTCCTTCAAGAACGCACGAAGCTCATCCTCGGACTCATCGCTGCTGACGCCGAGGAACACGAGCTTCTCGCGGGAGGTCTCTTTGTGGAAGGCCACCATACGGGGCGCGTCCGCCCGGCACGGACCACAGTGCGTGGACCAGAACTCGAGGAGCAGCATCCGGCCCCGGTACCCGGCCAGAGTCTGAGCCACGCCTTCGATGTCATTCTGCGCGAATTCGGGAGCGAGCGACCCGATCTTGAGCGAGGGCCGATCGGGCCGCGCCTCGGCCAGTTCCGTCAAGGTCAGGCGCTCACCCCGCGGATCGACCGTGAACTCATACGACTTGCCGAACAGATTCACGTAGCGCTCGGAAAGCTCGTACCTCTCCTCGTCCCCGGTCCCGGTACGATCCACGGTGATGCTGGAGTTAGGGCCGTCGTATCGGCCGCGTAAGCCCCACAGGGAGAACGGCGCCCGCTTGCCCGCTATTTCGATAACACCTCGCCTTACCGTCCCGTCCACGATGCTCACGCCCAGCCTCTGCTTCCCCTCGACGTCGATGCGGGCCACCTCGAACCGGCACGGCCACCGGACGTCGCCTTCGGTCACCTCTATCTGCAGGCGCCAGGCGCCGTCGATTTGCGAGAAACGATCCGGACGAACGTTGCTGAGGTCGCCGTCGCCCCTCCGATCGAGGTAGATATGCCAGCCACGCTCCTCGTCTCCCTCCAAGATCCATCCTCGATTGGTGCCGTTGACCAGGAAGTTGTACCCGTAGAGCGCGCCCGGGCTGAGGTCCGCAGGCTTCTTCTTGATGACCGCGAATCCGGGATTGTTCTTCATCTGTTCCGAGAAGGTGGCGTACGCCTGCTCGGTCATCGGGACCACATCGCGCCCGGACTTGGTGAGTTCCGGCGGGCCTGTCGAAAATGAGATCTGGCCGGCAGCGGCAATGAACGCGGTCAACAGAATTGTGATCATCGTGCCCATTTCTCAACCGGTTGGGAGCATAAATCGGAGCTTGGACGATGTCAAGGACGGCTGGAAGCCCATTTTCTCCAACTGTTGCCGCAACGTGAAAATGTCCTATAGGAGGCGGCGTGGTATAAGGTCCTTCGAGAAGGAGAACCGGGATGTGCGAGGACAGTGTCACGATGACACGACGGGAAGTAGCGCGGTATCATGTGATCGAACGGAGTGGGAGAAAAGAGATCCCCCAGGTTACTGCGGGAGAGGAAACCACCGAAGTATATCCCTCCGCCGACTCATCCCTGGAAGCGTGGCCCTGTTGTTCTGGGCCTAAGGTGAAGACAGGACAGATTCATATTGCTAAGAAAAGGACATATTCATGTTGCGTTGACAAATTAATGCGCCCTATTGACATCGATCCGGGATCGGGAATATTCTTTTTGGGAAGAGTTTTATCGATTCGGAACTGAATGGTAGGCGAGTCAGACTAAGCGAAAAGCAAATCCTTATCGCTGCTAGACTGTGAGTGGAGAGCGTCCATGGCGTTTAAGGCAGAGAAGAAGTTTGTTCAGTACAATGCCCTGAAGCCCATACCGCGACTGGCGGACCGGCCAGTCGCGGTCGATTTATTTGCAGGCGCCGGCGGCCTGTCCGAGGGATTCCATCAGGCTGGCTTTTTTGTTGTCTTGGCAATCGAGAAGGACAATCAGGCCGCGGCTACCTATGCCTATAACCACTGCCGATGGAAATCAGCGCACCGCTCTCAGGTACTGAACAGCGATATCGCCAAGTTGGATTTTGCCGCCATCGCTGACCAGCTTAGGCGCGGTCTGGGGAGGGCACCTGATGTCGTTTTCGGCGGACCGCCCTGCCAAGGCTTCTCTCGATCGAACATGATGACTCGGAATATGTCAAATCCCGCGAATAATTTGGCAGAGCACTTCGTTAGGGCGGTCCGAGACTTGCAACCACGACTAGCCGTCCTCGAAAACGTCGCGGATGTTGAGTCCTTTAACGAGGGTCAGTATGTAGCTAGCTTGAGGCAGGCATTTCTCGCGATCAAATACAGAGTTGAACACAGGATCCTCAATGCAGTCGATTTTGGGGTCCCGCAACGGAGGAGGCGAATTTTCCTAGTGGCTGCTCGGGACGGCTTAACGATGGAATTTCCGGAACCCATGATTGTTAATGGGACCCGTGTTACGGTATGGGATGCCGTTTCCGATCTGCCGAGCCTGCAGAACGGCAATCTTGTCGATGCCTTGCCCTATCGAGAAAACAAAGGGCTCTCGCCTTATCAGGTTGCGTTGCGGACTCGAACGAATGGGATAGTCAGAAACAACACGGTCACCCGAAATAGCGACCTGGTTGTTCAGCGCTACGCATACATTCCACAGGGAGGGAATTGGGAGAACATCCCAGATGAGCTGATGACCAACTATCGGGACAAGAGCCGGTGTCATCAATGGATTTACCTCCGATTGCGAGAAGATGAGCCTTCCGTTGCCATAACTCACTTTCGCAAGAGTATGCTGATTCACCCCCGAGAGAACCGCGGGCTCTCGGTGCGCGAAGCGGCCAGAATCCAATCGTTCCCGGACCACTATGTGTTCCAAGGGTCGCTGGGTTCCCAGCAACAGCAGGTCGCGAATGCCGTTCCTCCGCTATTAGCCAAAGCAGTGGCAAGAAGGGTCAGGCAGAGTCTGGGGCTATAGCGTTGTTATGCCGCAGGAAAATGCGCTATACCTGGACCCCCGGGAAAGGCGGTACTTCCGAAGGAAGGTGCTGCATTGGTTTCGCTCCCATCGCCGCCGCTTCCCTTGGCGTGCTAGAATCGATCCGTTCCACATTCTTGTTGCCGAAATCCTCCTGCAACAGACTGACGCTAAGAAGGTGGCGGCCATCTACGATCGGTTCCTTCAAGCCTTTCCCACACCTGAGTCCCTGGCCCGCGCCAGTGAGCCTCAGGTCAGCAAGTTCATTTCCAAGATTGGTCTAAACTACCGAACCGCTAGGCTAATCAACGCGGCCGCAGCAGTCCAGGATCGTTTCCGGGGCAGAGTGCCGAGCGACTTGGACAGTCTCCTCTCTCTCCCAGGTGTAGGACCGTATGTCGCTAACGCTGTGCTCGTGGTTGCGTTCCAGCATCGAGTTGCCGTCCTTGACACCAACGTCATTCGGGTCCTCGAACGCTTCTTCGGGCTTCGTTCTCGCCGGCGCCGGCCGCATACCGATTCCGTCCTGTGGGCAGCAGCGCAAGAGCTATTACCGCTGCACCGCCAGATGGCCAGGACGTGGAACTGGGCTTTGCTCGATTTTGCGGCAACCGTATGCCGTCACCATGGCCAGCTATGTCGAGACTGCCCCTGTCGGCGGCTGTGCCACCTTGTATCTACCCCTCGCTATGGGCTATGACCGTCTCAGCAAATTTATCGGGCGAGAGCTGGCCTTCCATGACCCGATCTAGCAGGCCGAGGTGCTCGCTAATCGCCTTCTGGACTTCTTTCCGGCCAGCCGCATAGCCGGACGTCTCGGCTTTCTTTAAGCACCATGCTGCCGTTATCTGCCACGCCGCTTCGTAGCAATTGCGCAACTCCGGGTCAGATAGGTCGTAGGTATCGATATTGCCCAACATTTCGTTTACACACGGAGCAAACATCCGTATCCATTCTCGGTCTAGCGTCGATGGGAGCCCTGACAGCTTCTCCTTGAACCAGACGTCAAATCTTGCCTCCTGATTGATGCCGTTGGAATCGAATACGGTTACCCATTCACCCCACTTCATTTTATTTACGAGGGATTCGGGATACCCGCCCAGTCTGTAGCAATACCATAAATGCTCACGATAGGGACCCCGGTCTTCGTAAAGAAGCGGGTCTGGGATGTACAGCTTGGCGTTTCGCCACAAGAGCGGGAGCTCTGCCACGTAGGGAAAATCCTCGCTTTGGGCGACCTCGCCAAGGGCTCGTCCCAATTCCCAATAGGCCCTTAGCGAGCCCTTCCCTTTTTCGGACGGCATAAGCCCCTGCGTTATGAGCCAGTCAACAAGCCTTCTAATTCGGACTTCTAGGCGCTTGTCGAGCTTGTCTGCCTGGGCCAAGTCCGCCTCTGAAAGGCCGGTGCCGCCCATCATCTGGTATCTTTTTTGAGGCGTCTTAGCCACAAGAACTGCCATGGTCTCATCCTTGCATTTGGTTTAGTGCAGTTCCAATGATAGTATCGAACTTTTCTGCGATGTCTCTGGCCGAAAGGTCGCCGCTCATAAACTGATCCCGGAAGGGCTCGGCGGGACCTCTATATACGTCATTCTCAAAGGCAATGAGATATGCGTGTCTCAGCATCTGCTCCTGTTCGTATCGTTTGATGACGCTAGGGTCGTCCCTGCCCCTGGCAAACCTGTAGGCTGAATGCCCGGCATTGAGGAAGAACTTGTAGCCGTCTTCCATAGTGCCGTCATGCCACGACTGCCTGCCGTCGGCGGATTCATCAACGTAAGAAACTTCCTGGAAAATCGAGTGCCCTGGCGGATCAACCTCCAAATAAAAGGGTATAGACCGCTTGTCCAGCTTCCACTTGCGTGGCTTATTCAAATCGGCACTGGCGCGGGCCAGTCTGACGACTGCGAATAAGTCGCACGCGCGCTCCGATACATCAGCTACCGTCTGATGCACGCTTCCAAAACGCTCCGGCGTTATCACAATGTCGTCAACGAACACCTCGTGATCTTGTTGCGGGCCAATCTCGAAATCCGTCTGGCTCAGCAGTTCAAACAGCGGCGTTGTGAGCCGGCCTGTTTTGGGGTTGGCCAGGTGCCGGACTGATGCGGCCAGATCAATATACAAGGCAAAAGCCGAGTTATTCGTGACCTTGAACCGGATGCTTCTGATAACATCTGCCATCTCGACCCGCCGCGTGTCGCTACGCGGAAACCTGCAGGCGGCATGAAGGGTTACAGCGGGTTTCTCCGTCCTCGGCGGATCAGTCCCAACGTATAGCATCCTGCCGCATCGAGCGACGACCTCATTAGAATCCGATTTGATGAACACAGCTTCGATGCGGAAGGGCCTGCCATTTTCAAAGCGATCCCCGCTTACCTCAAACGCAGGAGCCTCGACATCGAGGTCGGATTCAGGTTGCAGCGACACCTGCCGGGCGAATAGCTCCGTTTCTTCCCTGCCCTCCTGTCTTGCCTTAAGACGGAATACACCGACCCACGCTCGTGCGGCCTTATTAATGAGCCGGTACTTGATCGGCCCCACATGGTCGCCTATCTCGACGCGCAAGGAATTAGCCTGAGGAAGCCTTATTTCTCGCAGGAGGATTTCAATATCCGCCTGCTCTACGCCGATATTTTGCTGAGTAAGGAGCCCTAGTTCAGAGGCCAACTCATTAAGCTCCTTCATCGAATCTAGCAACCGCCGTCTGGACTCGGCGTCCTCACTTGGGGAAACTAGCCCCAGGCGTCTCTCGAAATCCCTGAGTTCTGCCCGCACAGTGTCGCGTATCTGTCTTACCCCACTTCCGCCAAGATGGAAGCCGTAGTGCGTAGTTCCCTCCGATTGCTCAACTAAGTCCTCCAAAGTAGGCTCTAGGATGACATAGCCAGCAAGTCTTTTGGCGATCCTGGCGTGGGCATCGATGCCTCGCGCGATACTGCCGATCTTCATCCGCTTCCGCTGAATCCACACATCTCTGAACTCATCGTCGACGTTGCTAGGCATTACAACAAGACGCACTTTTTTAATCCGATACTGTTGCTGGCCCGCAGTCACAGGGATGTTTGTCCTCAAATGAACGCGAACACCTTCCTGGTTGTCTTCGGCCTCGGCGATCGTTTTCATTGGGTCGTGCAGCAACACGCGCAAGCTCCTATCTCCGTGGCGAAGGAATATTTTAGCGTCGAAGCAGTGGATGATCTCCCACCACGTTTCTTCAATCATGCGGGCGAGCGAGGCGGCATAGACGCTGGGGGACTCCGAGAATGACTGCTGGAAGGCCTCGACAATCTCAGGCTTCACATCGAGGATCGCAATGCGCGTGCCCGGCGCGCCCAGCGGTGTTAATACGCCGGAGGTATTGGTCTGGATGAACTGTGCGGCGGCCGCACCCATGTAAGGGATTCGAGGCTGAAGCAGAGTCCCGCCCTCAACCTTCCGATCCAGGGCTAAATAAACACAGTCCGACGTACGGAGGGAGTCCACAAGGATGTTTGTTGTCGTCGAGGCAGCATGGAAAATGAGCTTGCCGCGGCCGAAAGATCCAGCCCCTACATTTCCGCCCGAAACGAATCTAGCCAGAAAACGCCCCAATCGCTGATCGGGCCCAAGCGTTCCCGCGCTAAATCGTTCTATAATTTGGTCCGGGGTGAGAATGTCGCCGGTCAAACCCAGTGTTCCCTCATCCCAAAACACCAGAGCATCTCGTCCGGCTATCTGCTTAAGCTCGAAGGTCATGGACCAGGTGCGGCACGCTTCAACTTCCCTGACCTGAGATCGGGCACCGAAGCCATTTTGAATAGCATCCTTCTGGACGCCGTGGGCTAGCCCCTTGGCAGGCTCGGAACTATATTCACGGCCCACTTGCTCTATCTGGGCCATGTCATCTTGGGGCATCTGTACGTAGTCGCCGTTTGGCATTGCTTCGTCCTCCTCTAGGATTGGGTATCCTCTCTAAGTGGAATCCGTTGCCAATAATTCTCAACTTCGGTCTCAAATCCAGACAAGTGAGTTACAGAGTAGCCTTGCCGGCCGTGCTGAATCAGCAGACCCGCGGTTTTGAGCCAAGCAAGGCACACGTACACTTGGTAGCTTGGCACTTCAGAATCATCAGTTGGATTCAGTAAAGGGATAATATTCTCCACCGTGAACCGCCGGCGATTCGCGCCGACTGCTCCCAGCTTCTTTGTTAGCGCAGCGAGCACGGTCTTCGGGGCCTTGTGTTAGTATACTGCCTTCTCGGCCTTGGACCATCCCAACTTGAAAAGCGTCTTTTCGTCCCGCAAGAACTTCGGGAACTCAGCTTTTTTAGGTCTGTGCCTAGCCGACCGAAGGCGGGCTTCACTTGCGTCAACAGGGGCGGCTACCGCGCCCGAGTCCACACCTTCCTCGATAGGCACGAGTGCTCGGGTGGGCTGGGCGCGTTCGGCGATGCCGCGTAGTTCACCGGCTAGCTTGATCAATAAAATTGCTGCAGCATAATCCTGTTGCTCGACGGCCTGACGCACCAGGTCTGTGACAGCTTTCTCAGCCCTATGCACAACGTTAACAGCGTTTTCGATAAACGTCATTTTTATAATATACTTAAAATATACCGAAAAGTCAATAGGGCGCATTGAACAAGTTATTGGTTTATTGCGGAAAAGCACCCAGCGCTAGCCATATCGCATGGGTAGCCCGCCAGCTTATGCTGTCCGAAGTCGAGGTCCATGGGGACGCGGAGACCGAACAAGCACATCTCAGATCAGAAAAAACGCTCTTGCCGCGCCAGGGCGAAAAGGAGCGAAAATATTAACTCTGGTAAGGTGATTGCCTTGGCCATTTTGACCAGATTCGGCCTTTCTCCTTCTGACCGCCTTTTATATCTGCATTCGCGCCGGCATCAGTTCCAGATATAACTATTTCCCCTCAGCCTTTTTTCGCCTGCTTGCCTTATTTTCTGCTTTCGGAAACCTGGAACTTGAATCCTTCCGAATCTGTCTACCCCTGCTATTCGGCAGTTGAAGCTCGCCTTCATTAGCTCGTTGATCGGTACCGGAATCCGGTCCTTCAACTTGCTTTCCTAAGTAGCCGAGGAAGAGGTCATTCAGTTGGCAGCCGACCGTCTGTGTATTTCTCAGGACCGTCCATCTCTCGGCTTCCGATAAGCCTTTACCGATGTCGGTCCATCCCCGCGGGAAACCAAGTTCCTGCTCCGCATCCTCGATAGTCTTGCCCAAGCGGTCAAAATTTTCTTTGGTATAGTACCAACGGTCATCAAGCTGATAGCGAAAGACGATGAATGAATTGAAAACAAGTTCCAGCAATGTCTTGAAATGGTTACCGCAGATCGAAAAGACGTCCTGCGCCGGAACATCTAGAAGATCTGGAACGGGCACGAAGAGGTACTTAACCACGCGGCGACCAGAATTGTCTCTGCCCATCTCACAGCCTCGTACGACTGTATCGCCAATGTGCGTAGAGACGGTACGGTATTGATTGAAGAATTGGGAGATCAAGTCCTCCTTCAGCCCGGCCAGCTGATCCTCATACCACCTGGCAAACCCTTGGACATCGGAAACAACAGCCTGCATTGAGAATGTGATACTTCTTGTCGCGTTCGCAAAAGCATCAACAAAGCACTGAACCCCAAAAAAATCCAGCTCTGATTGCGCGATCTTCTCAAGGAAGAAATGTGCCTGCCGGACCTTGTATTCTACGATGCTGATTGATCTAGGCATGTGTTACTGCTCCAAACCTCCGCCAACCTCAATCATTTCCCGCCTTCTTCTGGCCCCTTTTTTCCTCTCCCATATTTCTATGCTCTTTTGCTACCTTCTCAAAGAACTTTTTCTCTCTTCTATGAAAGACATCAAAAGGCTTGCTTATTTCCGCTTTCATCTTATCTATGAGCTCGTCCAAACCTTCTTCCGTATGCCTAACGTCCTTCAGGGCAAATTCAATCAGCTTTTCGCCCAATCGGTGATAATGCCTCGTCTGGATTCTTCTGGCAATTGCGAAAAGTTCCTCGCAGGTTTTTTTCACATCTTTGCGTGCTGCCGGAAGCGCACTAAAAACGGGCCTACTGTCAATCAGAATATCCAATGCCCTGAGCAAAAGCTCTCCATCTTCCCTTTTTTTTAAGAACGTGATTTTGAAAATTTTGTGTAATAATCCCTCCGACCAAGGCCAAAACCGCTCCCAACGCCATATAAAAGACTTGTTCCATAATTTGCTCCAGCTATGCCCATTTATGGACTACATTTCTTGCATGAGTCAACTCTGGCTGATTCAGTATCTCTGGCCTTGGCAAGAGCAGCGTTTTTATCTTCAAAGGGGCCTAACCATCGTCCATTCCTGGTTGGCCCGGTCTTATGGAATCCCTGACCATCATTACAAAAGCTGCAAGATCCCCGATGAACTATTGCTTTCCCTCCTCTTTCTGCCGTCCAATTCTGATAGACGTAAAATTTTTTCATCTATTCCTCCCTAACTTCGGATTTCACTCGCCTCTCTTACCTTTAGGCGACATGATCAGGTGGTCTTCCCTATCTCCAAACTCCATTTCGCCCTCCAGATTAATCTTCTTCCCGAGGAATCGCGGAATCTTAATCCTTCCGTACCTATCCACCTTGATCCTTTGGCAGTTATAACTCGCCTTCATTAGAAATCGCCGC
>Ga0307379_10009704_pt1 | contig 12826 bp, 13 predicted proteins | sample UN2MG_FD_202237 | JGI IMG/M metagenome (GOLD analysis project Ga0307379, IMG submission 202237) | Soil microbial communities from Risofladan, Vaasa, Finland - UN-2 | ecosystem: Environmental > Terrestrial > Soil > Coastal area > Acid sulfate soil | place: Finland: Risofladan, Vaasa | collected... | reverse complement strand
AAAACGAAGCTTTGCGCAAGCAGGAGCACGAACGTTTCGGCGATGGAAGTGGGCACGGCGCCGCTGCCCGGCGGGATCGTCCGAAAGGTATCGAGAAGGCCGGCCAACACGATCCGGTGCCCGCCAATCGTGACGAAGACGGCCAGCGTGACCAGGAGCATCAACCGCGAGAACATGGGAATGCTCGTGCCCGACGAAGGATCGAACACGTCGGCCAGGAGCAGCCCGCCCATCCGCCCGATCATCTGGCCTGCCAATTGGACGCCGGAGAAAAGGATCACGATCCCCAACCCCAGGCTGAGGCCGATCACCAGCTCGCTCCCCAGCACCACGAGGTAGTTGACCGTGTTGCCCGGGTGTTGGACCGCGACGTCCCATTGCGTGGGCGTGATCAGCACGGCCAACGCCACGGCCAACAGCGCGCGGACCCGCGCCGGGACCTCCGGCGTGCCGTAAATCGGCGCCGTCATCACCAGCCCGCTCAACCGCGTGAGAACCAGCGTGAACAGGAGGAACTTCTCGACGTTGATCTGGGCAAGCCAGTCCATCTTGGTCGGAATGACTCGTTGGTGAGCGTGACGGGGTGACGGGGTGACGGGGTGACAAAGCGGATCTCCTCACCCCGTCACCTTGTCATTCCGTAGGCACTACAGCATGTCGGGGATGCCCGTGATCAGGTCGCTTGAATACCGGAGCATGAGCGTGATCAGCCAGGGGAGCGCGAGGCTGAGGGCCAGGACCATGGCCACGATCTTGGGGACAAAGGAAATCGTCTGTTCCTGGATTTGGGTGAGCGCCTGAAGCAGCCCGACCAGCAGGCCGACGACCGTTCCGACCACGAGCACCGGCGAGCCGATCAGCAGGGCCATCCAGATGGCCTCGCGGCCGAGTTGGATTGCGTCGTTGGGGTCCATGGGAGTTGGGAGTTGGGAGTTGGGAGATGGGAGTTGGAGGTTAGGGATGCGGGGGAGGGGGCCGGGGCGATTGGGGCCGGCTGTCGCCGGCCCCGGGGCCCTGATCCCCGTCCCCCGAACGTCACGTGAACGGCTGGAAGCTTTCCATGAGCATTCCCACGACCAGGTGCCAGCCGTCCAAAAGGACGAACAGGAGAAGTTTGAACGGCAGCGAGATGATCACCGGTGGGAGCATCAGCATGCCCATGGAGACCATCACGCTGGCAATCACCATGTCGACAATCAGGAAGGGAAGATAGATCTGGAAGCCGATCAGGAACGCGGTCTTCAGCTCGCTGAGCATGAACGCGGGCAAGAGGACCTGGAGCGGCACGTCGTCCGCGGCGATGCCCTCGTCGCCCGGGTCGGGAGCGTTGGGCGAATACTGCCAGAGCAGATACACGTCGTCGGCGTTGCCGCAGCGCTCGATCTGCAGGATCATGAACCGCCGGATCGGCACCACTCCGGCCCTACACGCCTCCTCGACGCCGATCTCGTGGTTCGTGTACGGGCGGATGGCCCGGTCGTAAACCTGTTTCCATACGGGCGCCATGATCAGCAAGGTCAGAAACAGGGCCATCGAGGTGATCACCTGGCTCGGCGGAAGCTGCTGCGTGCCGATGGCCTGACGCAGGAGCCCCAAAACGACCACGATCCGCACGAAGCACGTCGTCATCAGAAGCACGGCCGGGGCCAGGCTGAGCACGGTCAGAAGCAGCATCACCTGGAGCGTGGAGCTGAGTCCTTCCGGACTGGCCCATTCTTGCGGCCCTCCGCCGAGGCTCTCCGGCATCTCGATGGAAAGCGGCTGGTTGGCCATGTCCTGGGCCGTCGCCGGGCTGAAGAGGCTCACGCCGACCAAGAGCACGGCGGACCACGCCAGCAGGCGGCGCAGGCGGCTGGTCCGCCAGCGAGCCAGGGCGTTTTTCCTGCGTTCGGCGATCGATGCCGATTCAGACATCGTACCCCTCCAAGGTGCCATTGCGCGTCCTAGGCACACCCGTATTGGCCAGACGGACGTCGTCGCCATCCATGCCCGACGGCCCGGGCCCGGCCGGCTGCCCTGCGAATTGCTGGAGCACGTGCCGGAACGTTGCCGTCGTGCTACCCGGCCGCGCCTGGCGGCAGAGGCCGGCGAGGCGACTGACCTCGTCCGGGTCGGTGATCTCGGTGAGGGTCTCCACCCCCGTCGGACTGAGCGAGACCAGAAGCAGCTTGCTCCCGCAACGGACCAGATGGACCTGAGCCTTCCCGGCCAGGGCCGCCCGACCGAGCACCTCCACCACTTCGCCGGGCAGCAGAAGGGACGCGCCCGGGACCGTGCGGCGCATGGCCCACGCAACCACGAGAAACAACCCGAGCACCACGCTCAGACTGCTGGCCACCGTGACCCACGACGGCGGGCTTCCGGCCCGGGCGCCCCCCCCGGTCTTCCCCCTCCGGCCGGATTTTCCAGGGGGAGAGAGACGGACAGGAGCGTCGTCGCCGTGCGGCGAGATCGTGAGGGAACCGGGATGATTGTCCGGAGACGCGGGCCCTTCCTGATGCGGCGGCCGTTCGGGCCGGCCCATCTCGGCCGCGCGCTGAGGAGGTGTGGGCGACGGGGACTCAAAACCGACCGGCCTGACTTCGCCCGACCTGGTCGCCAAGTCCGCCTGCAACTGCCGGCTTGCCTCGTCAGCCAGACTGCCGTGCATCCTGGCCGGCGTGCCACCGGGACTGGCCCGCTGGCCCGTCTGGCCGGCCAGGCCCATCGAGCCGGCCAGCGCCAGCATCAGTCCGACGATTCCCGCCGTTGGGGGCATCCTTGCACTCCCGCTGGTTTTTTTCTCAAGTCGGCCAAGGCCCGTGGACGATATCGATAACGGGTCGTTGCAGCCTGAGATTGTCCGGACGCGACACGATCTCCAGTCGCAAGGTCACGCTTGCGGCTGTCTTTCCTTCCTGCGGAACCCTTACCCCCCGTCGGTTGGGCCTCCTGCCCATTCGACGCGGATCAGCTCCCGGCGTTTGACCCGGCAATCAGCTCGCCTACGCGGACGCAGAAGTTGTCATTGAGCACAAGGACTTCGCCGCGGGCGATCAAACGTTCGTTGACGTAGATGTCGACCGGATCCCCGGCCAGCTTGTCCAGGGGGACGACGGATCCCTTGCGGAGCTTGAGCACGTCTTCCAGGTACATGTCGGTCCGCCCGAGCTCGATTTTCACGTCGAGCTGGACGTTGCTGATCAGGTCGAGCGTAGCACTCTCGGTCGAGGCGGGCTCGCCCAGGAACTGCTCGAACTCGAACGGTGCCACGCCGGGCGGGATGCTCGCCCCGGTTTCCGAGTCGATCGACTCCAGCGCCCTCTCCGCTTGATTGAGCAGATACTCGATGTCGGCTTGGCCCATCGCGCTTTCCCCGGCGCCGGAGGGCGCCGCGGCCTTGTGGCCTGCGGAAGCCGGGGCGGGCGACGCCTGCGCGGGCGAGGACCCGGCGCCGGCCTGGTTGAGCAAGCGGTCGATGTCCGCTTGTTGCAGGCCCTCGTCCGTGCTTTTGCGGCCCGGCGAATCCGAGGCCCGAGACGCCCGGCTCGTCGAGGCCGAGCTGCCGGTCGCGCCTTGGCCCCCCTTGCTCAGCAAGGTCTCGATGTCGCTTTGACTGAGCGGGTCGTCGGATGGGGTGTCGGCCTGCGGGCGCCCTTGCTGCGCTTCGTCCGGCGAATCCTGCTTGGAAGACTGCCGCCGTTGGAGCAGTTGCTCGATCTCATCCTGGTTGACGAGTTCGTCGGCCATCGGAATCCGTTCCTGGCTTGGGCCTCCAATGTCGTTGGAGGCGTCCCTACCGTAGCCCTATCCCTGCACCAGCAAGGGGGGCTGCTAGCACTGCCGGCTACTGTTCGATGAAGGAGAATTCGCTGAATATGACTGCTTGAAGAAGAGGCTTGCCGAGGGTCCTGTTAGTTTTCTCCAAAATCTTCCTTTTGATCAACCCCAACCCGGCGTCGGTCAACTCCGAAAGCTCGCAGCCACGGACGGTCACGATCACTTGGTCGCGGAAGCGGTGGGTGTTCTCTTGCCACGCCAAGTCGAACTTCGGCTGGTCGTCGGGATGGATGGTTCCGTACATGTGGAAGTCGATCCGCAGCGTCGTGTTGGAGCGCGGCTGGAAAGAAACGACGTGGAACTCCCCCAGGTCGACCTCCATCTGGTCTTCCAGGGCTGCGTCGGCTTGGTCTTCCGCCGGCAGTAGCGCGCCGGCCTCCAAATCCGTGGTGACCACTCCGGCCATGACCGCCGTCTGTGAAGGACTGGGTATGAACAGGTAGGCGACCAGGCACTCCACGGCAACGACGCCCCCGACGAACGCCACGACGGAGAGCCTGGACAGGATCGACGATCCGCGTCCAACCGGAGCCGTTGCGTGCTCGGCCGCATCTTGTTCCGGCGCGGGTGCGACTTGCTTGGCCATAGGATCGAGATAACGTTTGAAGGAAGTGCCTGACTACACCTTGTGGGGGTACGTCAGCCGACGCGGGATGGGTCTACTGCGGATGGTCCATGTTCGTGTGGCTCCCGCCTGCGCGAGCTCACCGGCCGGCCGACGACGTGGCTGGCGGATAGCCCATAATTCCCCTTACTTAAATATATAGCCCAGTTTTTCTCTTCGCCCCCACCAAGTAGCCCCCGCAAATGCTGTTGGACGAAAGCGGGAGACAGATCGCAAAACGCTTTGTTGCAAGGACTTATGTACTGCGGGCCATCGTTAGGGCGTCTCCTCCGTTGTGCGTGGTTTCTTTCGCTCCGTCTCGGTTCCTTCCAGGTCCTCTGTCAGCGTGTCGAGCAGGAAGATCTCGACCCTCGCGTTCTTCTTTCGCAACAGTTCGTCGTAGCCGAGATGGAGCGGCTCGTTCTCGCCGGCCACCCCGAATCGGATCCGCTTGGGACTGACTCCCAACTGGACGAGATACTCCATCACCTTGGAGCATCGGGCGTAGGCCAACTCCCAGTGGCTTTGGTAGGGGGAGCCGGGCCCCAGGGGGCGCGTCGACGTGTGGCCGCGGATCTCGATTTTCTGTGGCTTCCCGCCGATGACGCGGGCGATGGCCTGAAGCGTTTTGCGGTGCTGTTCGGTCAGCCGGCTGCTTCCTTCTTCAAAGTAGACAACGCCCCCCTGGGTGGAGTCGTCGGACGGTCGGATTGCCGTGACGCGCGGGTGGTCGCCCACGGGCGCCTGGACCTTGTCGCCGCCGTTCATTGTGTTCTGCCGCCTGGCGCGTCCCAGGCTGGGCAGCCGGTTGAGCGCCGAGGTGGTGGCGGGGAGACGGCCGGGCAAGAGGCTGAGGGCAGCCGTTTCGTTGCCGAACTGCCGACGGAGCGACTCGATGAGAGCGAAGCTCTCCTCCTGCTTGATTTCGCTCATGGAGAACAACAACACGAAGAAGGTGAGCAGAAGCGACATCATGTCGCCGAAGGTGATCACCCATTCCGGGATCCCCGCTTGTTCTTCCTCTTCGATCGCCATCGGATCAGGCGGCCTCCTGGGCTTCTGCCCTGAGTTTCGGCGGGATAAAAGTGGTGAGCTTCTGCCGGATGACGCGGGGGTTCTCGCCCGATTGAATGGCCATGATGCCGCGGACCACCACTTCCATGGCCAGAAGCTCGGATTTGTCGATCAAGGCCAACTTCTCGGCACAGGGCAGAAAAAACACGTTGGCCGCGACTGCCCCGTAGAGGGTGGTAATCAGGGCCACGGCCATCCCGGGACCGAGGGCGTCAGGGTCACTGAGGTTTCCGAGCATGATAATCAACCCCATGAGGGTTCCGATCATGCCGAATGCCGGGGCAAAACGGCCCATTTGGTCCAGGACCTTCTTTCCGTTCCGATGCCGGCTGGCGACGGCTTCCATTTCGGTCCGCAAGATGTCTTCGATGACTTCCGGCCGGGTACCGTCGACGGCCATTTGGATCCCCAACACGATGAACGCGTTGGAGATGTCCTCGACCCGGCTTTCCAGGGCCAGGAGCCCATCTCGGCGGGCGGTCTCCGCCAGAGAGACGACTTGCTCGATCAGGTCCGGGAGGTCTTCCGCCTTGTTGAAGAAGACGTTCTTCGTCACCCGTCCCAGGTTGAGGAAGCTCTTCAACGGAAAACAGACGAGCGCTGCCGCGATAGAGCCCCCAAAAACCACCATCAAGGAGGGGTAGTCGATGAACGCCCCGAAGGACGCCCCCGGGGCGATCGCGATCGTGATCACCAACAAGGCGCTTCCGAGCAACAGGCCCACGACGCTGGCAATGTCCACTTTCTCGCGCTTCCTAACTCGTATGCCTAGGTGTGGTCGGGCCCCGCGCCGGTTCCACGGTGTGACCAGGCGCTGCGGCCTGACGTTGAGGGTCCGCCGGCGGGGGCAGCAAGCGCTTCGCCTGCTGATACGTCACCGCGCGGCGGAGGACCTCGTCCATCGATTCGACCACCACGATCCGCTCGCCCGTGGTGAGGGTGATGAACGTGTCCGGTCGCTGTTCGACGTACTGGATCAGGTCGGCATTGAGGACGAATGCCTCTCCCCCCAATCGGGTTAGCTTGATCATCGTGCTTTCGATGTTGCCGGGGTCCGGTGGGAAAGCGGCCCGTCCTGCTTCTCCAACAGCCCTCGTAAACCATACGTTTGGATACGCTAGGGTCAACGACGCAACAACAGGAGTTCATCGATCATTTCTTGGGCCGTGGTAATCACGCGGGTGTTCCCGCGGTACATGGTCGAGGCGAGGATCAGATCGATCAGGTTTCCGCTGATGTCGGTATTGGAGAGTTCCACGGCCCCGGCAACGATGTTGCCGATACCCTGCTGGCCGGGGTCTCCTTCCACCGGCAGCCCGGAGTTCACCCCCTCGGAATAGAGGTTTTCGCCCCGTTGTTCCAGGGCGGTCGGATTGGCGAAGCGGGCCAGCCGGATTTGTCCGAGGCCTCGGGTCACGCCGTTGGAGAAGGTGCCGCGGATGATGCCGCTCTCGTCGATGGCGAAGGCCGTCAAGGAGCCCGGCGCACAGCCGTCCTGGCGCGACACGGCCCAATAGCTGCCCTCGTCCTCGGTGGCGGCCAAGCCGGAGAGCTTCGAGAAGTCGATCTCGAAGGTGAGGGGCGAGGTGCTGGAGACGTGTCGCCGGTCGATCGATACGGCCGTTTCGGAAGCGTCGACGAGACTCCCCGTTCCGTCGAACGTGAGCAGCCCGGTGCCGACGGCGATATCGGCCCCGGTCTGGGGATCGTTGTCCGAGGAGTCGGCGAACCAACGATAAACCGTGGCCGTGCTGCCGCGGGACTCCAGCACGGCCGTCAGCCGCACGCGCAGGGGGATGCCCAACGTGTCGTAGACGAGGAAGTCGGTGACCGCGCTTTCCCCCACGGCCGATTGGATCGAGTCGAACGAGAGGTCAATGTTTTCCTTGCCGCTGGCGGTGACCAGTTGCATCGACGCCGCCTTGACATCGATGGCGTTCCCTTCGCCGTTATTGCCCGTCAGCAGGATGCGACCGTCGAGCGTGACTTTCCCGCCCGGGCTCGTGCTGGAGCCGGCATCGGGTGGGATGTCGCTTCCTTCCTGGATGCCCAGGGCCTCTTCCATGAAGGTGTACAAATCCAATACGGTGCTCGCGGCCGTAATCTCGAACTCCTTCATGGCCAGCGTCCGTCCGCCTTTGTCTCCCGCGAACTGGAGCGTCCCTTCCTCGAAGATCTGTTCGTAGATGGAGCCTTCGCGCATCAGCACGTTGGTCAATAAGGTGCTGTCGACAGTCTTCGGGCCGTCCGGGTCGATCATCGCAAAGGTCGGATTGGTGGGGTCCGAGATCTCGGCGTCGGTCAGCTTGTCCGTGAGGATGACGTCGCTGGTCACGTCGCCAATCTCCCCGACGTAGTAGAAGTTCGTGTCGTCGTTGGAAACGTTGCGGTAGATCCGCCGGACCTGCCACCCGTCGGCCGGGTCGCCCGTCGGCAGGTCGTGCAGAAGGACGCGTCCATTGGCGACGTTCTGCGGACCGCCCAGCGGGCTGGGCCGGCTTTCCGTCCCGTTGCCGGGGCCCCCCGCGGCGGTGGCGAACGTGACATAGTAGCTGTAGTTTCCGGTCAAGCGATCGTTGTTCAGTTGGGCTCCGAGAGCGACGTCGCCGGCTGTGTCGGGGTACGTGTCGATGCCGAGGGATACGTCGATTTCGTCGAGGTAGAAGAAGTCGCTTCCGCCACCCTCGGTCCGGTAGATACGAACGTGCGTATGGGTACCGGGTGGCAGCGGACTGATGGGGATGTCTTGCAGATTGATTCGATCTTGGCCAGGCCCGAGGCTGACCGTGACCACGTCGGAGGGCGTGCCTTCGTCCGGCTGACCGGTGCCCGCATAGGGACCGTTGGCGTACACGAACCGGTACTGGTAGACGGCCCCCGCGTCCAGCGCACCGCCACCCACTCCGATCCCGGAAGTGGACTCCGCGGCCACGTCAGGAGGTACGGATTGCAGGGTCCCCGGCGCGGTGGTCGGGGCCGTGTACTGGGCGTCGCCCAGGATGTCGCTCTGGATCCTTTCGGCCGTGTCCGCCACGTCGCCCGTCGGCGAGAGGTTCCCCTCCAGATACGCGTTTTCCGTGGCTTCGGCCACGGCGGCGGCGCCCAAGGAGATCTCAATCGGTACGAGCACGGTCCGCTGGATATCGAAGTCGTCGTTGATGCCGTAGCCCATCACGCGGTTGCCCGAGATCGTGACCAGCTCGTTCGCCGAGTTCATCTTGAAGATTCCGTTGCGGGTGTAGAGATGCTCACCCGTCTGGCCTTGGACGATGAAGAACCCGTCGCCTTGGATGGCCAGGTCCGTGGGGCTGGAACTGATTTCCAGCGTCCCCTGGCTGAAATCCGGCGCGATGTCGGCGACCATCGTACCCAGCCCGGTCTGCCGTGGGTTGGAGCCACCGGAGGTCTCGGTGGGGGCGGACCCCAAGCTCATGGTCTGCATGAACTGGGTGGAGAAGGCGGCGTTCGACGCCTTGAACCCCACGGTGTTGGAGTTGGCCAGGTTGTTGCCCACCACGTCGATCGTCGTCTCGGCGGCGGTCAGGCCGGTCAGCGCGGTACTCAGTGCAGATTGAAGTCCCATCGCATATTCCCCTAATCACGAAGTTGCGGGTTCAGTTTGGGTGCCCCTCCTAGGCACTTGCGGATTCGTCCAGGATGTCGGAGACGTTTTTCAGGTCGATGATGTGCTCCCCGACGTAGAGTTTGGGTTGACCATCGACAATCGAGACCCCGTCCACGCGGCCGGCGACCTGCTCCGCCTCGTCCGTGAGCCCCGCGACCAGCCGGCCGATCATGCTGTTGGCCGTCGCGATGTTCTGCCCCAGACTGAGCGATTCCAGGGTCTCCGTCAGTTGCAGGTTCGATTCGATCTCCCGGATTTGGCCGAGCTGCTGGAGGATCTCCTGGTTGCTCATCGGTTCCATGGGGTCTTGGTTTTGGAGCTCGGTGATCAGAAGCTTGAGGAAAGCATCCGAATTGATCTCGCTGACCACATCGTTCTTGGTCGTGTCCCGTTGACTTTGCGTGCCGACGGCTCCCACCGTGGTTGTTCCCATGATTCGGCGTTCCTTTCCGTGAACAGCGGGTTCGGAGGCTTGGTTCTTCCCCACCTCTGTTGGCGATGTGGCGTTCAAATGACGACGTCCAGTTGGCTCCCTTGGCCAGGCTGTACAACCGCTCGCGGTTGCGGCGGACCTTCCGCTTCGATCTCCTGCTCGGGGCCGGAATGGGGGGAGCCCCGGTCCGGGTGGTCGTGCGGTTGCGGATGGTCGCCCGGGCCTTGTGGCGTGCCGCCGCCCGATCGATCGCTCAAGTCGACGTCGAACCGCCCCACCTTGATCTCCTGCCCGGCCAGACGGTCGCGGAGCGCGGGGAGGTTGTCGAGGAGCATGGTTCGGGCGGAGTTGGTTTCGACCTCGAGTCGGGCGGTCATCGTGCCGTTGCGGACCGTCACCTCCAATCGCAGCGACCCGAGCTCCGGCGGATGGAGCCGCAGGCGGACGCTGCCGCCGCGGTCGCCCATCGCCTCGAACGCCCGGGCCACCCGCTGAACGAAGCGGACCCGGTCGACCTGGTCGGGACCCGATGTTCCTTGGGCTGAGCCGGGCGACGTCTGGCGAATGGGCTGGTTGACGCGCGGGGGCACGGCCGTTTCACCCCCACGGCCGTCCGTCGGCGTCGAGACGGCAGTTGTGGTACCTCCCGCTTCTGACTTGATCTCGTCCGGGGCTTCGGTCTGCGAAGTGGTGCTCGGGGTCTGCTGCGTCGGTTCGGGTGCGACGCCCCCGGCGGACTGCCCGGTAGGATTGTCGTCCCGGCTCTCGGCAAGCAGACGACCGCCGTCGTGCCGCCCGGACTTCCGACGGGAATCCGCTTTTGCTTCTTGCACTTCGATCGGATCGGCGGCCGAGGGCCCCGCGTCGTCGGAGCCGGCATCGTCCGCGTTCTGCCCGCCTTTGGTCGGCTCTTTCGACTGCTGGGCGATCCGGTCGCCGGCGCGTTCCTCTTCGTCGACCTGGATCCCTTCCTTGCCGTCGGCCTCCAGCCCGGCGGTTGCGTCCTCCAACGACGCGGCTTCGGCATCTCCCTGTTCCGTCTCGCCCGGGACCAGTTGACCCGTTGTGTCCGAGGGGGCCGTCTGCTGCGTCGGCTTCTCGGCCTGGCTCTTGCCCTCAGTCTCCTCCTCCGACACCGCGGACACCCCGGCCCCGTCCTCCTGATCGCTCGGCTTGGCGGAGGCGATGACGGCCAACGCGTCAGCCACTGGGGGAGAGCCGACGGCGAGCTGTCCGTCGTCGGGCTCGCTTTGCTTGTCGGGTGCCCCGTCCGTATCCGAGGCGCCTCCCGCCTGCGGGGCATCCGATTGCGCGTCGCCGGCGTCGGCTTGCCCGTCGGAATCGGATTGCGCCGGGCTGGACGTCGAGGGATCGTCTCGCGGACTGCCGGGAGCGGACCGGGCGGTGTCGGCTTGGCGATCGGCGGCGGACGGAGCCTCTTGGGCGGCTTGGCGGCGCGCTGCCTCGGGGCGCCGATCGGCAGGCGGCGGTTGCGCGGCGCCGGTCGTCCTCTCGACGGTCTGCCTGGCCTGCTCGAGGTGCCGCTCGAACGAACCGGCCCGGCCGCCTTGACTGGCAGGCGGCACGGTGGCCGCGGTGACCAGCTCGATCGACAGGAAGCCACCGAGGTTTTTGAAGTTCAGTCGCGACATGACGGGTCCCTAGGTTCCGGGGAGATTACCGGGTTGGAGCTGTCCGAGCGTCTCTTCGGCCATTGAGGCGACGGGTTCCCCTTCACCGATCCGACGCAGGATTTCGCTCACCTTCTTGTTTTCTGCCTCTGATTTGAACTCGGCGATGATCTTCGCCCGTTTGGATCCGGTCATCGCATTGAGCAGGACCACGACCTTGTCGATCCCTTCGCCGTCGAGCATATCGAGGATCTGGTCCTTGGCCTGCTTGGGCTTGATCGACTCGAGGATGCTGCCGAGCGTCTCGATTCCCTCGCCCTCGGCCTCCGCTTTGGACGCAGCCAGTTGGGTCTCAAAGGCCTCCCGGATCCGTTGGAAGGTCTTCTGGTCGTTGGCCAGTTGCCCGCGCTCGACGCTCAGTCGCGCCACGGCGTTATCCAGCGCCTGCTCGCGAAGCTCCAGGTCGCGGAACATGGTGGCCCTGCGGTCGATCCAGTCCTGGTAGGAGGGCTCTTCCGGTGCGACTTTTTCGTCGTCGCTCCGGGCTTCCTTTTGTGCCGCGAACAGGTCGATTCCCTGCGCAATGGCCAGCATCTGGACCGTCTTCTCCCGGTCCAGTTGCCAGCTCAGCCCGAGATACCCCAGGATGATGATCTGTGCGAGCAGCGTGGCGATACAGAAACAGGCGAACAGTCCGATCGCGGTTTTGAGCCATCGGGCGATCATTCGTCGTCCTCCTGCCCGGCGCGGCGTCCGGCCATTTCGTCCAGTTGTTTGATCTCCTGCCGGTTCTCTTCCCGGCGGTGGTGGTCGAGCTGCTTCTGGTGGAGTGCCTCGAGCACACGGACCTGGCGATTGGCGTCGACCAGGGCCTGCCTGCGCCGCTCGACTTCCGTCTGGACCGCCTGGTGCTGTTGGGCCAACTGTTGGTCTTGGGAGTGGAGAACCAGCTCGTAACGTCGGGTTTCCAGCAGTCGATCGACGTCGAGCTGTCCCGGCGCCGCGGCCCGGCGGCTTTGCCGTTCCACCTCGCGCAGCTCGCCGGCGACGCGCGTCCGCTCCTGCTCGATGATTTCGTCAGCCCGGTAGGCCTGGGCCAGTTGCGCACGTCGTTCGTCGCGAGCCGCCTCGCGGAGCCGCAGGAGCGTAGCTAGTCGGAATTTGAACTTGGCCATGGCTTACGCCGCGTTTGTAGGATCACGGGTTGGGGGCCGCAGCCGCCGGGGACTGCCCGGGGGCCGGGGCCGACTGCGAGGCGGCCAGACGTTGTGCGGCCTCCTGCTTCAGTCGCAGCAGGTTGGCGTAGGTCTCCTCGGCCGTGGACCGCTCTTCCACGCGCTGACACAGGTAGCGGCTGATCTCGTCCTGCATCTCGATGGCCACGTCTACCGTCGCGTTGGCGCCGCGCCGGTACGCGCCGATGGAGATCAGGTCTTCGTGGTCGCGATGGGCCGCCAACAACTGGCGGACCACAACCGCCGCCTGGCGATGCTCGTCGGAGGCAACGTCGGGCATCAGGCGGCTGAGGCTTTCCAGCAAGTCGATGGCCGGGTAGTGTCCGCGGGAGGCGAGCTTGCGCGCCAGCCAGACGTGGCCGTCGAGCAGGCCGCGGACCGCGTCGCTGATCGGCTCGTTGGGAT
>Ga0307379_10009702_pt1 | contig 12827 bp, 12 predicted proteins | sample UN2MG_FD_202237 | JGI IMG/M metagenome (GOLD analysis project Ga0307379, IMG submission 202237) | Soil microbial communities from Risofladan, Vaasa, Finland - UN-2 | ecosystem: Environmental > Terrestrial > Soil > Coastal area > Acid sulfate soil | place: Finland: Risofladan, Vaasa | collected... | reverse complement strand
CGAGATCCAGCACCCCGCGGTAGCGTCGTCCGCCCACGTGCAGGGTCCCGACCTTCGTGGGAACAATGCGGAGCACCGGCAGGTGCATCGTCCTCGTGATGCCGTGTGCGTCGGGAACGGTGATGACGATCCCCTGTGCGAGGGCCTGCACGGGGGACCGGCTCAGACGTGCCCCACGCACGAGTGTCCTCTGTGTCTGCGGATCGACCAGCCGGTACCCCCCCGTCACCTTGATGGGCAGCGCGACGCCCCCGTGCGTGCGGACGGCCAGTGCGACACGCACCTGTGGCTGCACGTTGAAGGCGACCCGCTCCCGCAGAACCAGCGCCTCCCCACGGATGGACAGGTCCGTGCACGAAGGCATGAGCACCAGGATGATCAGTGGCAGTCCGGAGATCACCACGAGGATGGCGATCAGCAGTGCGGAGCCCGTACGGTACTGCTTCCGCCATTCCTGTCGGACGGCAGGCATCGGTCGTACACTGGGCAGCATGACGTCCCTTCCCCAACGGCACGACCGGCTCAGTCGCCCCCGGCGTCCGAACGATAGAGATGCTCGGTCGTGTCCTTGTAGCGATCGTACTCCGAATAGATGCAGCCGCAGTACTGCTGTCGATAGAGACTCATCTTCCTGGCGGTCTCGAGCGCGGGTCCGTGGGTGTGACGCCAGTCGGCGTCCATGAACGCAACACCCGTGTCGGTCGAGACTTCCGACGCGACCCGACGGACCCGCTCGAGGTCCTGCTCGGTGCTGGCCAGAAGCGTGGTGGAGAACGCGTCGAACCCCAGTGAGCCGGCCCGCTCGGCGGTGCGTCGCAGACGCGTCCGGAAGCACACCTCGCACCGGTGCGGGACCGACTCGCGGTTCACCACGGCCCGCACGAACTCGACGAGACCGTACGTCTCGTCCACGTCGAGCGGGATCTTCTCACGCTCACACAGCACACGCGTCGCCTTCAGACGCCGACGCCACTCCAGGAGCGGATGCACGTTCGGGTTGAAGAAATACGCCGTGAACTCGAGCTTGCGATCGCGCAGTTCACCCGCGACACCCGTCAGACACACCGCACAGCACGTGTGGAGGTAGAGCCTCATGGCTGGTGTGCTTTCCTGTACCGGTCATCTGTCTTCAAGCGCGCCAACGAATTCATCGGGGGTGCTGGGACTCCCCGGCCGGAAACTCCGCCAGGTACAGCTCGGTCGCCTCTTTCAGATTGTTGACTGCCTCTTCGATGGTCGCCCCCTGGCTGATGGTGCCCACCTCGGGACAATCCGCCACGAGGAGGTCGCCGTCCCTGTGCAGCACAGCCGTCAACGTCCGCATCATGCCTATCCCTTCCAGCCGGCCCGTCACAGGTCGTCGGGCGTCAGCCCCGTTCTCTTGGCGATGCGCGTCAACATGTGTGGCCCGATTTCGTCCCGGTCGTGAAAGGCGAATACGACGTCGGCCCATCCGGCACGGCTCAGCACCTTGTGCGAACCGCCCGCCTGCCGCTTGATGGACCAGCCGATGCGCAGGAGAGCGGCCAGAACGTGACTTGCCTTGGCCGAAGGCCATGGGCTCATCGCGCCACCGCGAAGAACTCGCCAAGCTGCGGGACCTGTTCTCCGTGCTCAAGGCGGTCGGCCAGCGCCCTGAGGGCGAGGGCCTTCACCTTGGCGACGGCCTCCTCTCGAGTCTGCCCATAGCTCATCACACCGGGCAGCTCGGGGATCTCGGCAATCCACCGCCCGTCCGCTTCCAGTTCGGTTTCGACCTTCATGTCACGCGCCTCCTTCGGCGGACCTGCTCTCCCGCCACATAGCGAAGTTTATCGCCGCGCCTTCGTCGAGTCAAGCGTCACTCGTGCGAGTCATCATCCGACGACTTGGGCGGGCTGCCCCAGTCGGTCCTCTTCGTGAGTCTGTATTGCGTGCCGTCGAACTGATAGAACTGCTTGACGCCCTGGCTGACACTGAGATGGTAGTTGCTCATGAGGTCTCGCCAACCGCGGGTCGTCTCTGTCTGCACACGCGGCGGACAACTCCCCCAGCCGCAGCCAACGGCCCGCCAAGCGCCGTCAACGTTCTCGATGACCGCCCACAGGCACCATTGCCCCACACCGGCCCATACGTGCTGCTCCTTGCCGTCGGTGTCGACATAGTTGGCGTTACAGAGCAGGACGTCGTCGGTCCCGTCGCCGTTGAGGTCGACCATCGTCTTCTTCAGCAGTTCCGGTCTGGACTTCCACAGCCGGATGGTGGCCGCGCAGTCGACGACCTCCTTCCTCGGTGCGTGATTCTCATCGGAACCCCGCCAGGGGCCCTGGATATCCCAGGCGGCGACCGCGGCTTCCTCAATCGTCGGATAAACCGGTTGGGCGGTCTGCGTGGGCGGGGTCGCTGAGGGCGGAGATTGTCTTGACGAGCAGCCGGACGGCACAACCACGCTGAGTCCGATCAGGGCCAACAGACAGAGCACCCGCGCGACTCGGACGGCCATCGGCCCCCCCCCCGCTCTTCGAAAGCTGTCCCCCCCGCAGGAACCGGATGACATCCGGTCGGCGTCCGCATGTCACTTGAAAAGCCCCCCCTTGCCGGTGTCCGCGTCGTCGGGAGCGGCGGCTTCCATGTGGTCGAAGGCGTCGCGTGTCGCCACGCGTCCCCGCGGCGTCTTCTTCAGAAACCCCTGCTGGATGAGATAGGGCTCGTAGACGTCCTCGATGGTGTCCTCGGTTTCGCCGACGGAGACGGCGATGGTTTTGAGTCCGAGGGGACCGCCGGCGTGCCGGATGAGTGCCTTCAGGATGCGTCGGTCCATGGCGTTGAGACCGGCCTCGTCGATGCCGAGCATTTCGAGACCCTCGACGGCGATTTCCGGGGTGATGCGTCCCTGCGAGGTGACCTGGGCGAGGTCCCGGATGCGTCGGAGACACCGGTTGGCCTCGCGCGGGGTGCCCCGGCTGCGACGGGAAATGATCTCCGCCGCGTCCTCGTCCACCTCGATCTTCAATATCTTCGCCGAGCGCAGCAGCACCTGGAGGATCTCCCCGGGCGGATAGTAGTTGAGCTTCTCGAGCACGCCGAACCGTGCACGGAACGGGGTCGTCAGGAGTCCCTCACGCGTCGTCGCCCCGATCAGTGTGAACGGCGGGACCTCGATCTTGATGGACCGGGCGTGCGGGCCCTGGTCGATGAGGATGTCGATGCAGTAGTCCTCCATCGCGGAATAGAGGTATTCCTCGACCGAGACGTTGACACGGTGGATCTCGTCGATGAAGAGGACGTCGAACTTTCCGAGCTTGGTGAGGATGCCGGCAAGGTCGGCGGGTCTCTCCAGCACGGGTCCCGAGGTGGCACGGAACTCGGTGCCGATCTCGTGGGCCACGATGTGACCGAGGGTGGTCTTTCCGAGTCCCGGGGGACCGGAGAAGAGGATGTGGTCGAGGGCCTCCTCACGACTGCGGGCGGCCTGGATGTAGACACGCAGGTTGTCCACGGTCTGGGTCTGACCGATGAACTCGTCGAAACTGCGTGGACGAAGCGTGGGGTCTTCTTCCGGTGCAACGGATTCGGGAAGCTTGTCGTCGGCCATGCACACTCCAGGTTGCCGGCGGCCTTGGGGACACCGACACACGGTCTCACGCGGCCTTGAGTGCCTCGCGGACCAGTTCCTCCACGGTCACGTCGGGACCACACGCTCTTCGTGCGACGGTCACGGCCTCTTCGGCCTTGGTTCGGGCGTAGCCCAGTGAGACCAGCGCCGCGACGGCGTCGAGTGCCGTGCGGTCGCCGACGGACAGTGCGGCGGCCCCGGGACGAACGCCCAGTCGCGTGACCGGGTCCCGCAGTTCCAGCACCATCCGCTCGGCCGTCTTCGTGCCCACACCCCGGATCCGCTTCAGCAGTGAGACGTCACCGTGGGTGACCGCCTGCTTCACGGTCTCGACCGACGTCCCCGAGAGCACGGCCAGGGCCAGCATCGGCCCGATGCCGCTCACGCCGATGAGCATCCGGAACAGCTCACGCTCGTCGGCCGACAGGAACCCGAACAGTCTCATCCCGTCCTCCCGGACGTGAAGGTGGGTCAGGAGACGCACCTCACTCCCCTCCTCGGGCAGCTTCTCGTAGGTGCTCAGGGGCACGGTGAGGTCGTACCCGACACCGGTGACGTCCACGACGACGGACGTGAAGGACTTGTGCACGAGTTTCCCGGACAGGTGATGGTACATGAACGCCGGGTCCTCTATCGGCTGTCTATGAGCTTGAGTCCCAGGTTGGCCAGTTTCTGCTTGATCTCGTTGAGGGAGGTCTGGCCGAAGTTCTTGCACCCGAGCAGCTCCTCCTCGGTCTTGTCACAGAGGTCGCCGATGCTGGCGACGCCGAGACGCTGCATGCACTTCCGTGAGCGGACGGAAAGCTCGAGGTCGTTGATGGGCTTGCCCCGGACACCGTCCCCGGCACGACTCGTCCCGAAGGCGACGGGGGGGGTCTGGGGTGAGGGGGGCTCCTTCTCCAGGGCCTGACCGAGTCTCAGTCCCTTCGACGCCATCATCGACTTGATCTCACCCAGGGAGGTCTCACCGAAGTTCTTGAAGGAAAGCAGGTCGATCTCGGTCACCTCGGTGAGGTCACCGAGTGTCTTGACGTTCATGCGCTCGAGACAGTTCCGTGAGCGCACCGACAGCTCGAAATCGGTCACGGGGATCTCGAGGACCTTGTTCTGACGGTCCACCCGTCGTTCGAGTTCCTCGTCGTAATACATGGTGGTGGAGGCCCTGGCGTCACGGTAGAAGAGCTTGGCCCGCTCGTGGTTCGGGTTCCACTTGAGCACCCGTTCGAAGCACCTCACGGCGTCCTCGTAGCGTCCCGTGTCCTCGTAGAGCACCCCGAGGTTGATGAGGGGGTTCACGTGGGGCGGTCGGGCGGCCACACAGCGCTCGTAAAGCTCCAGGGCCTGCTCGTCGTCACCACGCAGGTCGGCGATATAGGCCAGACGGAACAGGGACTTGACGTGCCCCTCGTCCAGTTCGAGGGCCCGTTGGTAGGCCTCGATCGCCGCGTCGTAATCTCCCGCCAGGTCGTGCTTCAGTCCCACCTCGAAGTGGAACACCGCCTCGTCCTCGTAGGCGTCTCCGAAGCTCTCCAGAAGCTCGTCCGCCTCCGTCGTCTCCCCCATCCCGCGAAGGGCCGCCGCCCTTCCCATGTCAAACGTCACGCCGGGGGTCTTCTCGGCGAGCTTGGCGTACAGCTTGGCGGCCTGTCTGTACATCCCGGCCTCGAGACAGCACTCGGCTTCGAGTTCCCGGGCGAACTCGTCACGCTTGACGTGGGCCAGACTCTCCGCGGCGGCATCGAAGCGGGAGAGGGTCCACTGGAGGGCCCCCAGCACGAGGTACGTATCGTGCATCTTCTCCGCGCTTCGCAGCTTGCGGGCCCTTTCGGCCTGCTCCGAAATGAACCGGGCGACCGCCCGGCGCTGCGGGGCATCCGTCGCCAGTCTCTGCTTCAGTTCCGTCAGCTTCTCACGGGTGACATCCGCCGGGGTGAATGCCGCCGGGTCTTCCGATACGACGGTTTCGCTCATGGGAACCTCCGTGCCTCAGTGTCGTCACTTGCCCTTCAGACATGGTGGATTATAGCAACGGAGGGAGGGGTTGTCAAGGGCACTTGGGCCGGGCGGGGTCCGCAGGCCGCGTGGACCGCTCCGGGAGGCCCAGGGGACGGCCTTTCAGGCCCCCAAAGGCTATTCCTTCACCGGTTCGAGGCCGAGAACGGTCTGGTCGCCGACGGAGGTGCGGAAGGTGCGGTATCCACGTGCCTTCAGCCCCTGGATGAGCCCGAAAGCGTCGTCCACGGGGACCGCGATCCGGTGGCCGTGCGTCGCCGTCGGGCCGTACCCCCTGAACGCGTCCCCCACCGAGACCCACACGTCCTCGTCCCAGACGTGGAAAGGCACCGACCCCTCACTCAGTCTCAACGAAACCGCTCGCACCGGCAGGTAGGTCCCCTTGCACGACTCGATGAACTTGAAGACCGTCAGGGTCGTCCCGTCGTACCGCTGGAGGCTCGACGGCGTCACAAGGGTGACGTCCCCGTCCTTCTCCAGCACCCATCCCTTCTTCCACAGGGAGTAGGCGAAATGGTCGGGTTTGAAGCCGGCCCTGGCGACGGCCTGCTCAGGACTGAAGGTGACCGGTCTGACCTCGAACTGCCGACCGAACGAGAAGACCATCTCACCGCCGCTGCTGCGGAAGAGGATGCTGTCGAACCGTGAACGGACCTTCCGCCACTCCTCGATGTCCGCCGACGCGGGACGGACGTACCGGACCACCGGACTCATGTCGTCCTTCTGAGGGATGAGGATATCCTCCCGCAGAAGTCCGGGCGTCTTCCGGACATAGACCAGGGAGAAATTCTGACGGACCTTCCCACTGTCTCGGAACGTGAGGTCCACCCAGAGGGTCCGCTCGTCCCCCGGGAACAGGAACCCGCTGTGGAACTCGTCGCGGCTCCGAATGGCGGCGTCCGGATGGAAGGTGTACCCACCGGCTTCACCGTCGTATACGAGTCGACCGTACACGGGCTGTGACCATGAGTGGAGGGCCCCCGCCACCTGCGACGACTCCAGGCGAAGCAGGATGAGGGGGTCGCGTCCCGTGTTGACGATGGTGAAAGCGACCGGCACCGGCTCGCCCTGCATCACGTCACGCACGATGGGACTGACCCGTGGACGCACGTCCAGACGGGGGTTCAGGAGGGGAAGGGACGGGACCTCGGGACGGTATCCGAACGTCACGGCCACGTCCCGGCTGTGCCAGTGGTCCTGCGTGCATGACGTCGCCACCGTCAGAACCACGACCGCCAGGACCGGATATCTGCCGGACATGTGTCTTGAGTCCCCTGCAAACGCCCGAAACACGGCTCGTCGGATTATACTCGGACGGCCGAAGCATTTGCACCAAAAAAGAGGGGCGTCGTCTTCCGGCACGCTCGCTCTCATCCGGGGCGCGACGGACCCGCACCACGCCTGACGCACGCCCCGCCCCGGGGACCGACGATCTGCCGGAAAACGGGAAAGCGGTCCGGACCTGCACGTTTCACGCAAGTGCTTTACCGAAAAGGAGATATGGCTATCACGATTCCGGGGCCGCCCCCGCCGCACGCCGCACGCCGGAAAAGCGGTTGACACACGAGGGTGTCAGCAACTACAGTTATGCCGGCCTGCCGGACGTCGTCACGTCCGGACGTCCGACCGTGGAACCGATGGCCTTCCCGAGTGTCACGGACAAAGGAGAGACGTCGCATGAACCTCAGGTCGCTATTCCTGACGGCAGTGTGCTTGCTGGTCCTCGGTGTTCCCGTCGCGTTCGCACAGACCGACACCGCCCGTGTGGCGGAGTATCGTGACGAGCGGGAACTCATCCAGAGACTGGAGGGGGAGATCCCGTCGGCCGCTGGAACGACCTGGGACTACGGTGGGTGGTACCGCTTCAGCTTCACGAAGTTCGACGACCTCGGGATGGACCGGGAGGCCGTCGATCACGACGTCCGACTGTGGGGGAGTCTCTCCATCGGGGACATCCACCAGTTCTATTTCCGTGTGCGGACGATCTGGGCGGACTGGGCCCGGGGGGACTCCTTCAACGGGAACGACTGGGATCGTGAGGGGCCCAGTCTGGACCAGGGATGGTACCGTCTGAGGGTGGCCAGGTTCGCCCGGAAGCACTGGAAGCAGGAGTGGCCCTGTGACGTGGACGTGAAGGTCGGACGACAGTACATCGAGGTGGGACAGGGCCTCGTGATGTCGACGATCCTGGACGCGGTCGCCCTCGAGTTCGGGAACTTCTATTTCACGGCGAGGGTTTTCGGGGCCAAGACCTTCCCCAGTCACGAGAACATCGACGCCTCCGCCCCCAAGTGGTGGCACGACAAGCGGGCCATCTACGGTGCCGAGGCGTCCGTCAAGAACCTCCTGCCGGGACACGAGCCCTACGCCTACGTCGTCGTGGTGAACGACAGGAACTCGCACAACGCCGTCCCGCCGGTGGGGATGACCTTCGACTACGACCCGATGTACTTCGGTGTCGGCTCACGGGGGTACCTCATCTCGAACCTGCGGTACTGGGGTGAGTACATCTGGGAGCGCGGGAAGGGACACACCATCGGCCAGCACATCCACGCACGGGCGTGGGTGGCGGGTGTGGACTATTACTTCATCGACTGTCCGACGCGTCCGCACTTCACGGTCGAGTACGCCCGGGGCTCGGGCGACCCCGACGCCGTGGCCCCCACCAACACCGTCGGCGGCAGTCTGCCCGGCACCAGTGACCGTGGGTTCCTGGCCACCGGCTATCACGACACCGGTGTGACCTTCGCCGGACGTCTGGCGAACCTCCACGTGCTGAGGGTGAGTGGGGCCTTTCATCCCTTCGAACGGTGGGCCTGCGTGAGGAACCTGGAATTCGGGACGTCCTACTACTGGTTCGACAAAGACAAGGGCACCGGCGGGGTCAGTGACTTCCGGGCCAACCTGCCGAACACCGACCTCGGCGAGGAACTCGACCTGTACGCCAACTGGCGGATCACCTCCGACCTGCTGTTCACCGTTCGGTGGGGACTGTTCTGGCCGGGCAGGGCCTACACCGACCGGAACGACCGTCAATACGTGCTGGGCAGCGTCACCTACAGTTTCTGAGAGGACAGGGCGATGAAACGACTGACAGCGGCCGCACTCGTCACGGTACTGCTCCTGGCACCCGTGACGGCGAGCGCGGACAACGCCTTCTACCGCATCCTTGCCGCCAAGCCGAACGCTTCGTTCGAGGACGCGGTGCGTGCCTTCTTCAACCTGGCGCTTGACACCGAGGCCGGCCAGAGGTCCTTCGACGAGCAGGCCCAGGCCCTCATCGACATGAAGGTCATCCGCAAGAAATGGACACGGAATCCGAAGGCACCGCTGACCCGTGGTCGCGCCGCCTACATGATCTGCCGGACGTGCGGCATCCGTGGGGGCATCACGATGACGCTGTTGGGAACGAGTGAGCGGTACGCGTTTCGCGAGTGTCGCTACCTGGAGGCGTGGGCCGACGGGAACCAGGCGGACCGCATGACCGGCGGCGAGGTGCTGGGCATCCTGAAGTGGGCCGCCGACTACATCGAGGAGCACCCGAAGGGCAAGGTGAAGCCCCGCGGCTCGGCGGCCTCGCTCCAGCAGGCCGCCCCCGCGCCGAAGCCCGACACCGCGGGGAGTATTGCCGACGAGCTGGACGCCGCCGAACGGGCCAAGAAAAAGTAACGTCTCGCGGCCCGAAGTCGACGGGACGGGATTCGAGCGGCCGGAGGGCCGGTTTTAGTGTATCTAAGCCGGTGTCCTGCGGTCGACACCGGGCGATAAGCCGTGGTGTGGCCCTTTTCAGGCGTTATCGGCCCGCAGAGGCCCGTTATCGGCGGTTTTTGTTGCCGAAGCGGCGATTGCGGGCTATACTTAGACGGGGTGGTATTCCGGCAAACCACAGGTCAACCAGCGAGGATGGGGTGCAGAAATGAGAAAGAGCGTATGCATGCTGATCGTCGTTGTTCTGGTCTTCCACGGTGTGGCGATGGTCGCCTTCGCGCAGGCGGCGCCTGCCGAGAAGGTCGAACCCCAGCCGACCGCCGGCACCGTCACCGTCGTCGAGGCCAAGGGAAGTGTCGAGGTGCGTCCCTCCGCCGACAAGCCGTGGGTCGCGGCAAAGTCCGGGATGAAGCTCACCAGTGACTGGGAGATCTCAACCGGTCTCAACGGTCAGGCGGTGCTGCGCTTCGAGGACAACAGTGAAGTGGTGGTGCAGCGACTGACCGAGATGAAGATCAGTGAGTTTTCGCGCACCCCGGGGACGGTGAAGACCCGTCTCAAGATGAAGTATGGTGCGGTTCGCATCCAGGTGAAGAAGGGCACCGCCGCCAACGACTTCAAGGTCTCCTGTCCGACGGCCACCGCCAGTGTCAAGGGCACCAAGATCAAGGAGTTCTCGTATTTCCGGGGTCTGGGCGGCAAGCTGCGCATGGGCAACGAAGGGAAGGCGGAATACTCCGTCAATCCCACCATCCCCGTGGGTCCCGGCGGAAAGACCGACTCGAACCTCACCAGTCCCATCGTCTACGCCATGATGGGCACGTGGGTGCCGGTCAACTTCTCGGGCTTCACGAAGGAGGAGACCTGGTCCTCAATGTGGCACGGCACGGGCGGCGAAGGGGCCTGGGGGAACCTCACCCCGAGCAGTCCGAGCAACTTCAACGTGTTCGGACAGATCCTGCTGGGCACCACGAACCACGAGAACGGCGACTGTGGGACCATCGAGCCGTGGTAGACGGGGACAACTTGGATGCCTGAAGGGGGCGGCTTCAAACGTGAGCTCACCGGCCCGGCTTTGGGACTCCTCGCCGTCGCTCTCGTGCTCACCCTCGCCTTCACCACCGAACTCTACCGTCAGATCGAGCTGAAGACGCTCGACATGCGCTTCGGTCTCCGTCCGGAACTCCAGCAGACCGACCTCATCCTCCACATCGATATCGACGACAGTTCCATCAGCCGGTGGGGTCGGTGGCCCTGGCCCCGGGACCGTCACGCGGACCTGGTGAGGACGTGTAAGGAGCTGGGGGCCCATGAGGTGATCTTCGACGTCGAGTTCCCGGAGCCCAGCTCCGGCGAGGACGACAACGCCTTCGCCGCCGGTCTGCACGAGACCGGTTTCTCCTTTCTCCCCTTTCGACTGGCACACTCTCAGGCGGACTCGTCCGGGGAAGAAGAGGTGCGCCAAAGGATCCAGGGGGCACTGCTCGAGCATTTCGACGCCGACGCCGCCGACCTCGCACGTCAGTTGAACGTCCCCGAATCCGCGGTCGACTCGGAGCTGGTCGGACTCAAGAAATCCGTGGCCCGCACCGTCGGCCGACAGCTCCTCGAGGAAAAGGGCGAGCTGACCTTGAAGATGCTGCTGGACAAGCTCCTCCCGAAGCGCAAGCCCTTCGTCGAGTCGGTCGAGGAGAAGGTCATCATTCCGGCCGCCGTGGACCACTGTCTCGCCCTGAAGCGAATCTACGAGATCAGTGCGAGACTCCTGCCGGAAGGTCCCCAATGGGAACGGATTCCCCGGACCTCGGAGATCGAGGTGCCCATCGACGTGCTGACTCGGAACGCCGTGGGGTTCGGGGCGTCGAACGCACCCACCGACGCCGAGGACGGCATGCTGCGTCACGTGTCGCTTTTTTTCGTGCGCAAGGACCGTCTGCTGCCGCACCTCTCACTGGTCGCCGCCTGTCGGGCCCTCGCGACGGACGTGAGAAACGTCGAGGTCGTCCCGGGCAGTCACATCACCATCCACCCCCAGAACGACCAGGCCGGCAGCCGCCAGCCCATCATCGTCCCGGTGGACGAGGAATGCCGGATGATCATCAACTGGGCCGGCAACCGTCGAACGGCATGGAACAACCTGTTCGCACACGTTCCCTACGGTCTCGTCCGTGGTCTCAACCGGTTCCGCGAGAACATCGCCGACAACCAGAGGGTCCTTGCCGAGATCTACCGGGACAACGACCAGTTCGTCGGCGGCAAATGGACGAGGGCAAACCAGGAGGTGACCGCGCTCAAGGCAAAGGGCGAGCTGTCGGCCGAGGACCGACAGAGACTCGAGACCCTCCAGAAAGAGCAGCAGGACGTCGAGAAGCGCATCCGGGACTTCCTGGTGAAGAACACCGCAAATGAGGGACAGAATGAGGAGGAACGCAAGCTCATCGCGCAGATGAGATACTATCTCGCCGGCATCGACGAGCTGCGGAAGGAACAGGAACGACTCCGGACGAACCTGCGTCACGTTCGCGAGCAGCTCGAATCCCTCATTCGGGGCAAGCTGTGCATCGTCGGGTCGACCGAGTCGGCCTCCACCGACCTGAAAGCCACACCCATCCATCCCCTGCTCCCCGGGGTCGGCGTGCATTCCGCCGTTGTCAACTCGATTCTCCAGCGCCAGTTCGTCCGGAGGGCGCCCGACTGGGTGAACGTGGTCGCCATCGCGGTCGTGGGGCTGCTGGTGAGTCTGGTGGCCAGTTTCCTGAGCACGCGTGGGGCGGCCGTCGGCGGTCTGGCCGTGCTCGTCGGGTGGGCGGTGCTGACCTTTCTGGTGTTCTGGCTCGCCGGGTGGTGGGTGGCGATGGCGGGGCCGGTGATGGCGGGGTTCCTGGCGTATGCGGCCATCACGGCGTACCGTCAGCTCACCGAGGAACGTCAGAAGCGTCACATCCGCAACACCTTTCACCACTACCTTGCACCCACGGTGGTGGCGGAAGTGCTGAAGAACCCGGACGCCCTCAAGCTGGGCGGTGAACGCAAGGAACTGACCGTGTTCTTCAGTGACGTCGCCGGGTTCACCCCCATCTCCGAGCAGATGGAGGCCGAGAACCTGGTGCTGCTCCTGAACGATTACCTCTCGGAGATGTCGGACGTGATTCTCGACTCCAAGGGGTATATCAACAAGTACGTAGGCGACGGGATCATGGCGGTGTTCGGGGCGCCGCTTTACGATCCCGAAAACGCCGCGGCCGCCTGCCGGGTGGCACTGGAGAGCCAGCACCGGCTGAAGGACTTCCGGGCCAAGCTCGCCCAGGAGAAGCGTCCCATCATCCGGGCACGCATCGGGATCAACTCCGGCGTCATGGTCGTCGGAAACATGGGCTCACGCACCCTCTTCGACTACACCGTCATGGGGGACAACGTCAACATCGGGGCCCGACTCGAAAACGCCAACAAGCACTTCGGCACCGAGATCATCATCGGGGAGAGCACCTACAACCTGGTCCGTGACACCTTC
>Ga0307379_10009701_pt1 | contig 12827 bp, 10 predicted proteins | sample UN2MG_FD_202237 | JGI IMG/M metagenome (GOLD analysis project Ga0307379, IMG submission 202237) | Soil microbial communities from Risofladan, Vaasa, Finland - UN-2 | ecosystem: Environmental > Terrestrial > Soil > Coastal area > Acid sulfate soil | place: Finland: Risofladan, Vaasa | collected... | reverse complement strand
TAACTAATCATAATACTTCAAGTTCAGTCACAGGAGATATGACTGACACAACTTATACAACAGGTGGGGTTGGATTTATAGGTTATCAAAGTGTTCCTGACGCAAATAGAGATTTAATGGTTGATAATTTTTGTGTTTTCAGTTCTGGATATACAATTGATGATTGTTCTTCTTCACCTGCACCAACTTTACCTGTATCATTATATTCAGGATTAATTTATAATTTATCTTTTGATATAAATTCAACTGAAATTATACACGGTGAAGTTGGAACAATAAATGGTGCAACATACACCACAGTAGGTTGTTTATCTGAGGGATGTTATGATTTTGATGGAGACCAAGATTATATTACTTATGCAGATAGTTCTTATAATGATTTAACTCCAACAGGATTTACTTTAAATCTATGGGTTGATTTTGATAGAACAGGAACAACTGAGGGATTAATCAGTAAGTTTAATAATATAAATACAGATTGGTGGGTTGGTCAAAAAGATTCAGGTGGGTTAAGAAGTATGTATCAAGATAGTTCAAGTTGGTTAGTGGATGATGTAGCAACAGTAAATATATCAGAATCTTGGGAAATGCTTACAACTACTTTTGATGGTTCTACTTGGACGTTTTATAGAAACGGACAATTTGTAGGTGTTGATAATTCAGGGTCATCAATAACTGATAATGCAAAAGCACTTTATATTGGGACTTTACAATTTAGCACATCAACTTATGATTTTGATGGAAGATTAGATGAGATTAAATTATGGGACAGGTCATTAAATTCCTCTGAGGTTTTAGAATTATTTAATGAAGAAAAAACTGTTGCGTGTGTTGAGGATTGGCAACCTTATTATACTGTTTGTGATGTCACAGACAACCAGACACTATATTATATAGACAGCAATGCTTGTGGAACAACAGATGATTTACCTGTTGACAATTCAACAATGAGTGCTTGTAACTATTGCACCTCAACTTGGGATGAGATAATTAGTGCTTGTGTTGGAACTCAATTTGAAACAACTTATGATTACACAAATACTTGTTGTCTTGACACAGGACTTCCAAGTGATTGTGACATACCTGCAAACACAACTTCAAGTTGTATAGGAATACATCAATCCGAAGACGTTAGTAATGTTGTTATTGATGGATTAGTAGAATTTGGGATTGAGGCAACTAAATATGTAGGAATTATAGCATTGATAGGCTTAGCAACTTGGGTAATGTTTTTAATATAAAATGGGAAGACAACCGATGTATAAATTAAATTTTAAGAGGAACGGACTACTGAAAGATATACCAGAGGCTCAATGTGAAAAAGTGGGTTGTGGTGTTGTTACAAATCAAAAGATAGAAAAGCCAATGAAGACTTACTCTTGGTCTTAGACTGTCTCAGAAATATTTATATAGATAAAAGATAAAGGTGATATTATGAAACAAAGAAAAGGATTAGGAAAAGGCTTAGGTATGGGATATAAAAATATTGTTCCAATAGATTCTCACATACATTCATTATCAGCAAAGGGAGTCAAATCAAAAAGACCAATGATGATGTATGCAAAAGGTGTTTCTGCAAAAGAAAAAGAACGTCTTGTAAAACTTGCTCTTGATAGAGATGACATCACAGCAAAAGAACTTAAAGCAATTGAAGATTATGCAGGAAGTCAGGTTGAAGAGATTGAAGAATGGTATGATGAAAAGGGATTTCTTCTTGTAAAAATGGATGATGGAACATCTTATGTTGTTGCACCATCTGATGATGAGGCAGAACGTCTTGCTATTGAAAGAGTGAGAGATGATTTAGAAAATGAGCCTGAATTATTTTCACAAAGTTGGTTACAGAATTTTATTTCTATGAGTGATACTGATAGAAGAATCATCGCAGGAGAAGAATCTGATAATATTGAACAGAATATGGATGAAAAAGAAATTCTTGAAGAAACAGATATGCAAGAAGATTGGGATGAATTAGAAGAAGAAAAAGATGAATTAGAAGAAGAAATAAACACTATGACTGCTAATTCTGAGACTGACGCACAAATAAAAGAAGAATTAGATGAAAAAGAATCAAGACTTGATGAGATAGAAAAAGAACAAGAAAAAATTGTTGATGACGCAAGAGAAAAATTTAGGGATGATAAATATGATGAAATCTATGACGCACTTGAAGACCCTGTTGAATACTTTGTTGAAGAACAAGGTATCTACACAAAAGAAGATTTGATGAAACAATCTTTTATTTCAATTGATTATGATGAGGCAAGTGAAGACGCAGTATCAACAGATGGTTGGGCACATTTCTTGTCAAGGTATGATGGTAATTATGAAGAGATAGATGGGGGAAAGGTTGTTTGGAGAGAAGATTAAGATGGGTAAAAAGTTATTATTGATAGTTGTATTAGTATTCATCCTATCATTAATATCTGTTTCTGCCTCTTGGCAACCTTATGTTGTAGGTAATTGGACTTTTGATATTGATAGGAATGAAACAATTAATAATTATGCACCAACAGGTGGTATTTTTAATTCTGTAACAGGTTATAAAGGTCAAGCAGTAAATCTTACAGCAGGTAGTATTACTTATGGAGAAATATATCATTTTGGTGGATATAATCAAAATCCATCAAACGTTACTTGGGTTGCAATTGTAAAACCTGACGCAGATTATACAGGGTATCAATCAATTCTTGCCTCAGATTCAATTGGTCTTGGTGGTCAATATGGATATAATCTTGAAATTGTTGGTGCAGATAAATTAAGAACTTATTATGGTTATTATTCATCTGCCTCAGACGGAAATAAAAACAGGAAAGATTCAATTTGTAGTGTTCCTAAAGGAGAATGGATGATGATTGCAGGTTCTATGTATAATGCAACAGAAATGAGAATTTTTGTTAATGGTGTTGAATGGTCTGGAACATTCCAAGCAGGTTATCCTGATATGTCTCAAAGAAACGATATTTCTTCACCAATGCAATTTGGATATAATGCAAAAGGTGGTGCTTACAAAGGATTACTTGATGACGTTTTATTGATTAAAAATTATATTGATTATAATGACGCTTGGGAAATTGCACAAGCATACGGTCTTGAACAAGAGGTTCAGAAATTATTGTTTATTGATATTGAAGTTGATAATGATGAAGTAAGACAATATTTCCAAAATAATTATACATTTAATTATTCAGGTTATCAAAAATATGATGATTGTTATGAAAACGTTGTTGATACAACTGTTTATGATGGTATTTATAACTGCACATTTTATGTTAATGAATCAGTTGTTGGAATGCAGTTGAATGTTAATTTAAGTCAACAAAATAATCAAACTATTCCATTACCTCTTTTGAATGGAGAGGCAGTAAATGTAACTATGTTTTGTGAAAATCCAATACATTCACAGACAGTAACAGAACAATTAATATTATATAATGACCCAAGAGCAATAACACAACAATTACAAAAATATTACAAACATAATGACGCAGGAACAAAGATGTGGGATGAGATTACTCAAACAGCAGGAAGTTGCTCACCTGCTGGATGTGGTCAGAATCCGTATGGTTATTATGGTTATTATAAACCTGAGTTTGATGGTAAGTTTGATGAGGCAAGTCTTTGGGGAAAAGGAACATTCGGAAAGTCTTGTGATGATGATTATTCAGCAACAGGCATTACAGATGGAATCTCGTTCAATTTATGGATTAAACCAGATTTTTATAAAGAAAATTTAAATAATATGTTTCCAATACAATTCATAAGTTCACAATGTAATAGTAATCCATTCAGAGGGAATAGATTATTTTTTAACAATGAATCAATTAAAATTTCATATAGTGGTGGAACTCTGACTGCACCATTTAATATGACCACAGATACTTGGTATATGATTACAGCCACTTGGGGTGCTAATGGGATGACTATTTATGCTAATGGGGAAAAAATAGCAAACAATCCATCACTAACAAGTTATACCGTCTATCCTGTTCTTGATTTTGGTGGTGAGGGAAATTCTGAATACACATTATTTGGAGTAATGGATGAGACAGCAGTATGGTCACGTCAGTTAGACGATTATGATGTTGATATTTTATGGAATGATGGAAAAGGATATGAGATTATTCCAGAAGAAAGATACACACCAATGAATGGAACAACTTTATCAGAAGATATTGCGTCATATCATTCATTTGATGTTGACCCAATTGATGATTTAGGATTTGCAGAATATCCAAGAACTTCTGTTGACGTTCTTCACGATGACCCAAAATTAGGTGGTGGTTATCTTTATTGTAGAGGTTCTTCAAGAACAACATCAGATACTTTTGGCACTATGGATTTATCAAAAGGTTATACAGTAGGTGCTTGGTTCAGAGCACCAGAAAATCACGTTCAAAATAATTATCTTTATCAAGCAATTGATTCGGCTTTTATATCTTCATCTTTTTTACCTTATGTAGGGGGATATTCACCTTTTATTAGTCCTGAACTTAATTATACAGGAGATATTAATGATTCAACTTGGCATTTTGCACTTTCAAAATATCATCCAGAAGAGAACAGAACTTACCATTATTATGATGGACAATTAGTAGGTAGTTATTATTCAAGCACAGTAAGTCCACCAAGTCCACCGTCAAGTATAGCAATATGTAAATTAATAAGTAGTCAATCTTCTTATGCAGACCTTGATGAGTATTTTGTTTTTGAAAGGGCTTTGACAGATTCAGAGATTGCAATTTTATATTCAGGTTATCAATTATATTCAGGTGGAACTCCACCAACAGAATGTAGAGATGTGTTGACTTGTGCAACAAGATGGTATTCATTTGATGAATTAAATGGCACTAACGTTTCAGATTCAGGGTTAGATGATGTAACCTCTGTTACTTCATTATCAGGAAATAGACAACTTGGTTTCATAAACAGAGCACTAAATTTTTCTGATACAGTTGAATCAATAACAATTGATAATTCAAATATAAATTTATCTTGGTATGACGTTTCTGATTATTCAGTAAATTTCTGGTATTATAAAAATACAAATCCAAGTAGCACACAAAGATTCCTTGAACAGAAAGCAACTACAAATCAAGAATGGTGGACTTATTTTTATCAATTATCAGGTGGACAATTACAATATTGTGTTGGACGTTATGGTGTTGATGGTCAATGTATAACTTCACCTGTTCTTAGTAGTGGGTGGAATATGATTACTGCAACTTTCAATCATACAGATTTCAATATGACTTTGTATGTAAACACAACTGAAAGTGGAACAGCAATATTTGAAAGAGTAAATACTCTACCTGCTGACGTTGATTGGCAAGTAAAAGAATTAACTGTTGGAAGAGAATATGAGTTTTTAATAGATGAACTAAGATTTTATGATTGGGAAATATCACCTTACCAAGTTGAAGAACTTTACAATTGGTCATTAGAAAATCAAGGGTGTAATGAGAATTGGCAACCAATTTATGGTGCTTGTCAAGTTGATGATAACCAAACGTTAGTTTATGAAGATTTGAATGCTTGTGGAAGTATTATTGACTTACCTGTTGATAATGGAACAATTACAACTTGTGATTATTGTGAAAACCAATATCATTTAGAAGATACAGCTTGTTCATTTTTACAGATAACAACTTTTGCAGTCTATGACAATTATGGAACTTGTTGTGCATTAACTAATTTAACATCAGATTGTCAGTTACCTGCTAATTCAACAGGTGCTTGTCAACAAATAGGAATCCACGACCCATCAAGTGTTGGTGGTGTGATAATTGATTTCCTTGTAGAATATTGGATTATGATGTTGACAATAGTATCTCTACTTGTCTTGTTGTTCCTATACTTACTATGGAGATATTTGAAAGACAATGGCTATCTATAAACGTTTTTTAATATTTGTAATAGTAATGATTTCTTTAATCTCATTAGTGTCTGCTTTTAGATATGATTTAGATTGGGAAACTTATCAAGCATTTGAACCATCTGCAAGGTGGGATGTAACAAATAATGGTGGAACTACAACTTGGGTAACTTCTCCTGCTTTTGGTAATTATTCAATATATCACACAGGCAATTTTTTTACTTGGTTTTTTGATTATGGGTTGTATGGTTATGATGACATTTATTATCTTGATATTAAAACAAGACCACAGACAACACCTTATGGTTCGTATGTAGTAGGTGCATTTAGAAATGTAGGTTGTGCAGGTGGGCAAACAGCATATATTGATTGGAACACTTATCCCATAAATACTTGGATTAATTTTACTTATGCAATTAATTCAAATACAGGATTTGTAGAGAGAACCATTAATGGAGATTATTCAAATTTTTCAATGAATCCAAATACAGGATGTATGTGGATGGGTGGTGGTGGGATAGGTAGTAATCCTATGAATGTTTATTATGATGATTTATATATTTATAATTTAAAACCAATCACAGATATTCAATGGTCAGGTGCACCTGCAAACAATTCATTATATCAAAACGTCAATGATATTGATTTTGGGTATCAAATATTACCTTTCTATTATAACAGATTAAATGAGACTGATTGTGATTTGTATGTCAATGGGTCTATTGTAGATTCATCTTACAGTAACCCTGTTGGAACATACCAATTAACTTATCCTGTTGGTGCAAATGAGAAATCAAGTCTTGAATATGAGATAGTTTGTGCAGGGATTGATAATGAGGGTCTTGTTGGTGAAGATTCAACAGGTCTAAAAACAATAAATATTTGTAATGAGAATTGGGTTTTGAATATGACTAATTGTGCAGTTAATGATACAATGATTGCAGATTATTATGATTCAAATGAATGTGGCACAACGTTTAACGTTCCAATAGATTCAGGAAGTGTTGTTCCTTGTAATTATTGTCTTGTGGATTATTCGGAAAATATAGGTGCTTGTGATGGTATTACAAGAGAAGTGACATATTCTTTCAATAATTATGGGAGTTGTTGTGCTTTAACAAATATAACTGATGATTGCACACTACCAACAAATTTCACAGAGGCTTGTCAACAAATAGGTATTCATTCAACAAGTGACATAACAGGTCTTGTAATAGATACAGGTGTGGAACTTGGTAGAAATTATATTGCTTATGTAGGATTATTTGTATTATTAGCACTATTTTTCGTATTTAAATATTTGAAAAAGAATAATTATTTCTAAGGTTTAAAATTTAATTTTCTTCTTTCATACTGACGTTTCAATGACGTTTTAGTTCTGAAACCCTCACCTAATCCACTTTCAAGATAAACTTTGTAAACATCAGAAAGACTTTTTCCTCTCTTGATTGCATTGTCCAAAAGCATTTCTTCTTGTTTGTTCAATTTTTTATATTTGGATTTTCTATAAGGCTTGATTGTTTTCCCATTACGGACATATCCACCAACAGCAACAGGTTTCAAAGATTGCTCAATAGTAACTTGTGTAGTGCTTTGTCTTATTTTACCTGCTTGACCAGAAATAGAAATCTTTAAACGTCTATCAATTTCTTTTGTTAACTGTTTTCCTTTTAATTTAGGTCTTTGTCTCCTAACTCTTTGTTCAATTGTTACTCTTCTTTTTGTCTGATTATTATTGATAATATCTTGGATTGCTTTTTCATTAAGAATATTTTTTCCACAGATTTCTAAAGATTCACCAGAACGATTTATTGTTGCAAGGATATTTGCTAACGTTGGGTCACTCTTGAAAACTCTTGTTGCAACTTCAATAAAAGATTTATCATCAACAATTTTGTTCCTCATATTTGGGTCTGATAGCAAATAATCAAGGAATCTTTCTGGCTCATCAATCAATACTTGACAAGCACTTGTTACCATTTCATCTCACCCATACCAATTATAATACCAATTATTTATATAAATGTTTCTTATTTATAGATACCTAAATCTCTCAACATTTCCAGAATCAACTCTTCTCTCTTACCTTTAGGAACATCAAGGTGTCTCCATAATAGTCCACGTTTATAATTATTGTAAGAAATGACTTTATCAGTTGTTACCATTTCTTTTGAGAATGATTTAAATTGTTCATCATTAAGAGGATATGCAACAAGTCCAGATTTCACGTCAATAGAGTATCCTGTTTTACAGACTCTCTTAATGTCACTTACACCTGTATCAATAGTTTCACAAGCCAATAACGTTTTCATTCTTAATGCAATTAATTTAAACAATAAGACTGTATCAAAAACTGTGTTCCCATCTCCCAAAGGAACAGGACACTTCAACAACAACGCACCAAAGTTCTTAACGTTTGACTCCAAAACGTCATCATAGACTTTCAAACCTAAAAATGCAAATTCATCGTAAGGTGAAATAAAATGGAAACCTTTAGACCCTGAGAATTTGACGTGATACACAATTTTATATTTATCTAAGAACTCTTTTATTGCCAATGCGTCTTGATGACTTTCTTTCAAATCTGCCGAATCAGTCTCAAGGAATAAATCATATTTCAATACATAATCTTTGAAAGCCTCTAACCAAATCTTTTGTTGTTGACTCTTTTCTCTCCAAGAGTAAGAGAACGTTGGAAAATCTCTATAAGTTGCAAGTGAGAAATAAAGGTTCATTGGTTTCTCAAGAAAATCATATCTCTCCCAATGCAATTTCATAAATCTAATTGCAGAGGCATTGAGCCATCTGATAGGTGGTGTTGACTTCAATTTTCCATCAACTTCATTATAAGGTAAAAAGAAAGATTCACGATGTTTATGTTGGTGTATCATTTCAAATTGCAAGTTCATATTTCCATAGTAACCTTTTCTTGAAATCATCTGAATAACCTCTTCCACCAAACAGTCTTTGCAGTTGATTTAAATCTCTTATAATTAATAATATCATATTGTTTTAATTCTCTATACAAAAAGAACTCTTGAATCCTAAGTATAATATTGATGATTCCACCAACAACTGTAAAAAAGATATTCAATATAATAGAATACAATATTAATTGCACTAATGTAGGATTAGCCAAAACTTGAGCAATTTCTTCTGCCATTTATTCCACCACGAATTTATTGCCTTTTAGAGTCATCTTTTGTCCAGAGGGTAAATGTGAGGACGTAATTAGTAAACGTCTATAATGACTCTTCTTGAACGCAGATTCAGGGATTAACCCATCATTAACAGCCTTGTCAAGCAAATCAAAGTTAATGTCTCTCTTTATCCTTTGAGCAATTTCCAAAGAATAGTTGCCTGTTTTAAAGATTCTTCTTTTCTCTTCATCCATCAATGCCATAATCTCATTGACGTGCTTATTAATCTCTTCCTGTAAATCTGCTCTTTCTTTTCTAAGTCTAAGTATCGTCTTAGCTTTTTGTTCAATTTTTATATAGTCCATAATCACCCACCAATCCCTTGTGTGTATATAGATTTCTTTCTCATTAATAAATATTTTGTAAGAAAAAAGCTAAAGTTTGCAGAACTTCAAACAATTTATACACACAACTCAAAACGTCAACGTTTTACTATTTTCCAAAGCTGATTAAAATTCATTTGTCGTCTATAAAGACGTTTTCCGAAAGGTTTATATACTACCTTTACTTTCCTGCTAAGTAGAGTCAACGATTGGATAAAGGCTAAAAGAGGTTAAACTAAAAATGGAAAATGACTATGAACAAGGAGAGCCAGACGGTTATGTCTGCAAAGGATGTCAATCTACTATGACTATTAAGACATTTAACAGACTGACTGACTGTGGAGAGAAAGACCCTATTTGTCCTTATTGTGATAAGGATGACATATTACCTATGACTGTAAAGGATGACCCAAAAGTTCAAGACTTACACCCTATGCAGAAGTTCAGAATTGTCTACATAGCCACAGAGAGACAAGACGATTACTTTACAGATGATAGTGGAGATTATGACAGAGAATATCATACATTGAAAGGCACTCCACAAGTAAGATTTAGAGACGTATATCACAAAGACAATGCAGTATTGGAAGTTGCAAAGGCTTGTGAAGAGATTGGTGAGGCTAATGCAGATAACCCACCTTATGACACTTATTCAGTAAAAATGATTTATGATTTATGCACAATGATTCCCTATTCAATAGAATATTTTGAAAGGGCAAAAGTTCAAGAGATAGATGAAGAAATTGAAAATGAGAGGTTAAACTAAAAATGACAAACACACAACAAACATTCAGATTAACTTGCAAGTCTTGTGGGAAATCCTATCAGACTGACAAGAGGAGAGGAGAAAGGATAGCAAAGTTGCTTGAGAAAGACCCTGACTATTTGACAAACTATCAATGTCAATCTTGTGTAAGAGGGAAAGTTAAGGTTTCAACACCTAAGACTTCTAAGACACCAAAAATTGACGTTGATAAAGAGGTCAAGGAAATCACACAGAATGTTGATGATGACCTTAAAGCATACATCCCAACATCCTCAGAGAAGTATATCAATAGATATTTTTCAAAAGGTAAAGATAGAGTTAAGGATGAGGACATTATGAAGTTTCATTTAACACACAATTCTCCTTTGATGAAAAACGTGCTTTTTATAGGAGATACAGGCACAGGTAAAACTGCTTTGATTAGACACTTCTGCCACAAGAATAAACTACCTTATTACAGAGTAGTTATGAATGGTGGGACTACTGTTGAAGACATAATCGGACAGCAAGTAATGGATGAGAATGGGAAGTTCAACTTTGAATTTCAAGTCTTAATCAAGTTTATGCAGAAAGGTGGAGTCTTTGTATTTGATGAAATCAATGCAGGTCAAAAAGACATTTTACACATCCTTAACTCAATCACAGATTTTGAGAGAAAAGCAATAGTGACTCAACATAAAGGTCAGGTAGTTCAGGCAGTAAACAACTTCTTAGTAATTGCTTGTATGAATCCACCACAAGAATATGACTTGCAAGAAATGAGTAAATCTTTGAAGTCAAGATTCACACCTTACAATTTTGATTATGATGAAAACGTTGATAAGGTTGTATTGAACAATGACAAACTTTTGCTTAACTTTGCTAAGGCAGTAAGGACTGCAAGATTGAATGCTCAGATTGAGACACCATTATCAACAAGAGACCTTGTTCAATTTCAGATGATAAGAGACGGTCTTAACTTTGGAGTTGCAAAAGAAATGCTGATTAGTAAATTTCATAATGGAGAAAAGCAAGTAGTCAAAACAATGATTGAAACTACAATGGAAAAGTCAGATATTCTTAACAAGAAAGGTGGCTCACAATGAGTAGAAATCAAGACCTTGATGAGCAAGATAAATTGGACTTAACCTCTTATGAAAGAGAAAGAATGTTTGCTGAGAAATTAGCAAATGTATTCTTGTTTGACAACAAAGTTCAAGTTGCAAAAGGAGAAATGAACATTGCTTACTGCAACGTCAATAAAAAGCAGATTTGGTTTGACTTTGCAGAGATTTTTTCAGGAGTGAATGAAAAGGTGTTCAAAGAAATGATGACCTTTAAAGGTCTTGGATTCCACGAAATATTACACTTAAAATATACAATGAGAAGTAAGAGACGTTTGTCAAATGAATTGATGGCTCTTTTACAGAGATTAGAAGATGGTAGAATTGAGACTCTTGGAGTTATGGAATTTCAAAAGTTAGCTGATTACCTTATCTTTGCAGTTAACAACGTTTTACTAAAAGACAAAAAAAGGATTCTTGACAATACTCAAGATGAAGTAATCAATACTTACATCCTTTGTTATGGTAGGACTATCTATTTTCAAGATAAAGAATTGATGGCAAAAATAAGAGAAATGATAATCAAAACCTATGGGAGAGAAGTTGTTGAAAAGATTGAGGATTGCATTGACAGATACATTCCAGAGGTCAGTTCAAACAAAAGAATCTTGATTGCAGAGGAGTTGTTGAAGTATCTTAATAGCAAAAGAATAAGACCTGATTTCCAAAGAGAAATGAGTCTTGAATTTATTGACACAAGAAGAATAGACCCTAAGAAATTACCAAAAGAAATGCAGGATTTAATCAAACAATTTCCAAGATTAAAAGTTGTAAGACAAGAAATTAACAAAGAATTGAAAGACAAGACCAAAGACGTTAAAGATGTTAGTCCAAAGAGAGAAGAGTTTGAAGATAAGAAAGAAAAAGAATTGGAAGACCTTAGAAGTAAGAGAAAGAAATTATTTGAAAAAATGTATGATGAGGAAGACCAAGATAAAAGAGAAAAGATGAGAAAGAAAATCAATGACGTTCAGGATGAAATGGAAGACAAATCTCAAGAGACTTTCAAACCTGATTCAGATGATGATAAAGACTCAAAAGGTGGAGACCAAACAACTAAAAGTTTTAGTCCTGATGGTGAGGGAAGTCCAAAAGGTCTTGATGAAATGCTTGATGAAAAAGAAGATGAGCAAGAGGATTTAGTTGACAAAAACAAAGAAGATTTGACAGGAGATTTGAAGTCAATGGGTAAGTCAATAGATGAGATTTACTCAGACGCAAGTTTTAATATTGATGGCAAAATGAGGTCAATGGCTACTCAATTAGAGAAAGGATTAAAGAAGTTAAATAATGAATTGGTAAAAGGTTACGTTTCAAAACAAAAGTCTGGAAGAGTCAATGTAAAGAGATTCATTAACAGACAAAGCCTTACAGATTCAGGAGTCTTTAACAAATGGCTACCAGACAGGCTACAACAGACCAAAATTCTTGTTAATTTGTTTGTAGATGGAAGTGGCTCAATGAATGGAGATAGGTGGAAAAAGGCTATTAACAGTTGTTGGATAATCAATGAGGCTTTGAATAGGGATGAGAATAAAATTATGGTTTATCAATTCTCAA
>Ga0307379_10009700_pt1 | contig 12827 bp, 16 predicted proteins | sample UN2MG_FD_202237 | JGI IMG/M metagenome (GOLD analysis project Ga0307379, IMG submission 202237) | Soil microbial communities from Risofladan, Vaasa, Finland - UN-2 | ecosystem: Environmental > Terrestrial > Soil > Coastal area > Acid sulfate soil | place: Finland: Risofladan, Vaasa | collected... | reverse complement strand
ACTCTGCTGACTTAGCTGATCCATGCACCATGCCCGATGCTCGTTCGCTATCGACACCAAGGTGCTTAAAAATTCTTTTTCCATATCCTGCTCGCCATGTGTGTGCGTCATCGCTAAAATCTCCTGCTCTGGGTAGGAAGAACTTCAGGTCTTTAATATTATTGTCACCACTCAACACCCAAAGAGTTTCGAACAATGTACTGAATGGATTATTACCACGATGTGGATATATTAATGTGCGTTTAGTAGCGTCTGTTAGTGTCAACATCGCAGGTTGAAGTTCCAATGTAGTATTCTTTCCTACTTTCACTTCTTCACCGTCAGACAGCAACCTTTTGACAGCGACATTGAACAAAGAATTTATGTTATCAGCCTGCATCTGGCACCTCCAACCCTAACTCTTGAATTAAGAACTGAATAAACGGTTCTTCACCTTCTTTGTGATTTTCAAAGATTGCTGCTGCTTCGTTAATGATAGGGTCAAAGTTATCTTCAGTAGGATGCAAATTCTCAGTAGGTATTGGGTCTTTAGCGTTGTTTATGTATACGATGACGAATCCCTGTGCCTTACAGTAAGCAAGCTCCATAGGGTTGTGTGGTCTCAGGTCTTTGATACAGTGACGCATCAATGTGTCATCACACAGGGCATATAAAGAACGCATACGTTGAATATGTAATTTATTAACTAAGATATCGGGATCAATCTCAACGATTATATTTAACGCCACCCAAATCTGACGCGGTGACCATTCACGCCCATCATAAGGGCTAACCCAGATTACATTTTCTTTTATGTCAGGGTCGTAGTCTTCATGTAACCAAGGAAATAGTTCATGGGCAATACGTTTCAATTGATCACTAAAACTAAATTTGTCAAACTTGAAGTGCTTTTCTAATACCTTAGCACACTCATCCTTACCACTGCCTTTTCTTCCAGCTAATGCTATCCTAATCATTTATCAATTCCTTATACCTTTTGATATTCTGTGGTTTGTCGTATACGCTGAATGTATTAGTATTCCACGGTTCATTTTCTCGATATTGTTGAACACGGGCATGCCCCTCTTTACTTTTATAAGTGTTACGTGGACGGCCACCTTTTGTATGTGCCTTCATATACTTTTGGAATTCGCAACATAGATTTTCGAGTGCCATTAATGTTAAGTAAGGAACTTTCCTATCCTCAAACAAAACTTTTGGGTCTATGTTGTAGTCATCCCAAAATTCAAACTGTTTATCACGCATCCATATGCAACACTGTTCTTCGTTCATACCTCGACGTTTTTCTTTTTCCGGAAACAACCAGTCAATGCCGTGCTTAGCTCCTGGTCCCATCACTACGAAGTCATCTTCACCAAACTGTGTCTCACTCCAATAGCTCAAATCAACTGCGATTTGGTATCCCAAGAACGGACCTAGCCCAGTCAGTTCACGTAACAGATTATATGTGTTTTCCATGGTAGTGTCCGCCATGATGCCATTTACAATATGCTCACAATTAACCAGTTGATCACGTATCCATTTAAACACTATAGAAAGCCGCTTGATTTTATCCATGCCGCGCAGTTCATCCATGCTGTAACCGCTTACAATAAATGCAGAAGTAAATACAGTCTTGGTTGTTTTTAAATGATTAAAATCATGTATTAGTAAATTGAACTTATCGGCATCATAAGTATCAACGTCCAGTGTCCCATGATGTAGGTAAGTTTCAATACGATTGAAGAGTCTGTATGCTATGACATTAAATATCATATTGGTTGGTGACATGTCTTGTGTAAGAATATGGTTAGTTACAAACCTTGTCCCCCTGTCGAGCTCACGGAAGACGTTTGTAAACTTGAAGTTTTCCAGTATTGAGTCGTTCGTCCAGGGGGGAAGGCTATCGTTCAGTTCTTTACGTACATAGATTAGATGCCGTTCTGCAATGAAGTTCCAAAACAGTTCCATCTCGTGTGTTTGATATTGAACGTAAATATCCATTATTTCTTACTCTTCTTACTCTTTTTCTTCTTTGGCTTGGGAGAATCTGACACATCCTTATCATCTCTAATACACAGGAACTTAGGTAAGAACAGACTTCCATCCGCGGTTTCATTTTGATATTGCACTTCACCTATGTGACCGATGATAGATGTTTTGTCCTTTTTGTATGCTTCCCACATTTCCTTGGCGATGGTATGAGTGATGCCTTTACCCATAGGGCAGTCGACCTTCGTTTTGCCATTGCGAACTACCACACTGCCCAAAGTACCCTTAAGCTTGCCCTTGCCCTCCTTTACCCCTACAATCTTGAGGTCGATGGTCTCCATAGGCTTAAGCTTCATCCAATTATAACTGCACTTAAACTCATAAGTAGAGTTCATATTCTTGACGATTAACCCTTCATGCCCCTGCGCAAGCATTTTTTCATAATACTTGAGCAGTTCTTCTTCACTGTTAATCAATTTTTGCTTGACAAACTTAACTTTATATTCTTCTTTGTCGTTTCGAAATTGGTATTGGCGCAAGTGATCCTTCAGTCTTCGAGAACGGATTGCCATAGTGCGATTGTCACCAACCTTCTGCCGTTTGAATTCGCCAAGTAACAGCATATCCCAGATGACAAATACGGCATCTGTCATATCAGGGTCTTTACCTGTGAACGTTTGACTTGCTTGGTATTGGTCCACACCTTTGCCATGCCTACCGCGTACTTCACCAAAGATAACCATAGGCATACCATCAGCAATCTTGACTAACTCTTCGTCAAAGTATGCTCCCGGTTCCCACACTTTACCATTATTGCTTTTATGTTCAACATCTTGGTTAATGATGATCGCATTGTTACCGCGTCCATTTTCTTTAATTTCAGCTATACATGGATAAATAATTTTATCCATCTTGATACCTTGTGCCTTCTGCATTGCCCACAACGGGATCATTCCAGGGAAAGCTTTATTGGCAGTTTTGGCTGACACACCACACTTCAAATCTTTATCGAGCATACAAGCTAACACATATCGCTGATCTTCATTCAAATGGTCGGAAGCCTTACGAATCATTTGCTGCGCTACATTGCCAGTGTATCCACGCTTTGCTAACTCTGTTATTACTTTGTCCATCCATTTAAGATCATGCAGAAAACCATCATGTAATGCGGGTTCGGCGCTAAACTCATACTGCTTAATACCAAATGTAATGTATGGATTCACTGCATGGTTGATAATGTTGCGCAATAGTTCGGAGTCATGCTTTTTGAGAAACTTAACTTTTGCTGTGGAACTGCTTATGTTTTGCAGTTCCCGTAATACTTCGGCTGGATTCATTATACTTCCTTTGTCTTCACGCGTTCTTTGATTGGTTGCCCCGATTTCTTGGCATCAATATGGTGCCTTGCTTTTGAACCGATTGCCTTAACCTGTTCGCCCGGAACTACTTTCTTCTTGTCTTCTTTGCCATTCATCGAATAACCTCCTAAAATGGTTGTCTTTACTATATGGTGTGGAAAATACTAAAAGTTTTGATGGACGGGTTGGTTTAAGTTCCAGAAGTCCCGTTATGTGTTCACGTTCTTCTTGCGTAAGTGAGTCACAATCAAATAGAGGTTCCATCATCCAACCCTCAGCTTAATCTTTTTTCTTTCGCGTCCCTTACCCTTAACATTGACACCAATGCTCCGGCATATCTTCACCACGTCGATAGTCTGAATGTCCAATCGGATAGCTTGATTGGAGATGGTTCTTGCACTAACTTCCATATCAAGCATAGACTGATTATAAACTTCTTGCAGTTTTTCCATTTCCCAATCGGCATAATGCCTATCTCGTGTTCGTATCCTCGACAACTTCGCACTAAGGACGACTTGTTTCCAATTCTTTAGTAACTGTTCTTTAAACTTGGGTCCGACTGGACAGTTGTCTGAACCTTTTAATATACGGTGCACTGCTGACAATGTTTGGTGTGGATTTTCTGGGTGGTCAAACAGTTTAAGAGCTCTACCTTCACCAAGTCCATATTTCTGCATGACACCATCAGCATCTAAGTCGCATGCTCCGGGTATATTATCCTTTTGTTGACCAACTAACCCATCAATTAAGTATAAGCGCCTTGGTGACATCTTACGTAATTCGTACACACTACGAGTATCCATAATCTTTTCAGTAACAGGACGCCATATTTTTACATTTTTGTTGACTAACTGATAATAGTCTTTGTCATTACTATATACGATTACACGCCAACCTTCACGTTCATATTTTTTAGTTAACCAACCTATGACATCATCTGCTTCAATACCTTCACAAGGTGCTTGGTTTATACCAAAGACTTTAAGGTACTGGCGAGCGCTTTCCAACTCGTCGAAATAATCTTGCATGTCGTCATAGCTTCCACTGCGATTAGCTTTATAGTGAGGGAAGATAGACTTTCTCCACTTACTGCCACCTTTTACGTCCCAAGCTATTATACTACGGTCCACTTGTAATGTATTACAGAAGGCGCTCAATGAACGTAGCATTCCAAAAATGACAGTGGTTGGTATACCTGCACCAGATGTCAACAATCCTGTTTTGGATTCCTTGAACCTACTATAAATTCCATAAGCGACGTTATTGCCGTCCATTATGACTATGGTTTTCTGTTTTTCTTTCATTTTAGTCCTTAAACTTGCGGTTATAGTTGAAGAACTGGTAGACTACAATACGTCCATCTGGCCAATCATCAAAAGAATGTACTCCGTTCCAAGATAAGCCAACCCAAGGGCGATCCCATCCAACTTGCAGATGCCACCCAAAGAACATTACGTTTACCCAAAGGTTATTCATGCGTTCAACTCACTAATTTCTTCCAAGAATTCTTTGTAATGTTCTGGATATTTTACTGACATAAATTCTCCTGCTTCAGCACATTCGCCATTGGCTTCCGCCAGTTTGTCATAGATAAACGTCATAGTGGGTATAGCCGTAATAAATCCAGCTTGTGGTATACGCAGTTCAATGCTCAAGTCATCTAACTTGTGCCTTAAGGTACGTGCAAAAATTCCCTTGCGTACTGTGGAAAGATACTTCTTTAACCCTTTAAGTCCATCTTCCCAAGTGTACATTGGATACAGCTTAGTTCTAGCTACACCTTGCACATGATAACGCAAATCTACAGATAAGTGTAACCCACTTTCATCGTCGAACATCCAATAGATTTGCGCCAACGCATCGAGTACACCATCAGTAAATGTTTCTGGTGTATCCAAATTGATAACATATTGCACCATACCAAAGTGCTGTTCCGTTACTGGTACTACTTCTTTTCTCGCCATATAGTTCCTTATGTTGTTTTGCCACACGTATTTATGTGGTAATGTAGTATAATACCTAAGATATTATAAACAACCATAGGATAATTCACTTTTATTTATTGTAGGTCGTATGCTAGTTTCTATAATTTTTATGGCTTCACTTACTGTAGAAGTACCTGTGACTTTCTTCTTCTCTAGCACATGCAATCGTCGTCGCTCAGCAGGTGTCGGGTGTTTGATTTTTTGTAGACGCATAGCTTCATTCACTTCTTTGACAGCTTTACGGTCAGTTAGGATCATGTCAAACACTTCTTTACCTACATTATCTAATAGCTGTCTGGACTTTTGTATGATCTCTTGTATTTCCATTTCATCAAACTGACTACTAGGTGAACTTACCTGCCCCCATGTTGCAGTGTATTGGTCAGCAGACCTACCTGTTTCTGTGTCTCCTTGTCGTATACCAAGGTTGCTTTGTATGCTAGTCAGATCAGTTGTAAACCTGCCTTCATAAGTATACTGCTTCTTCTGCATATTCCTTATTCTATTCTTCAGGCATATAAACAAAAAGGACAGGTATTGCCTGTCCGTTTCATAATACTCCGTAAAATTTTGGTAGAATAGTATGCACAACTCCTGCCACACTTCATCCCTGTTGCAACTAAAATACCCTGTATGGCATATTAACTTATTCAAGTTATTTTTTAGTTGCTGCTCATTCTTTTTGAAGAGTCTGTCTACTGCCCGTGATTCGTAATCCCGCATTCCTTTTATACCTTTTGTACCTCTTATTCAAATATATAGGTGCCAATACTGTTGGCCTATTTTACCTATACACGCACGGAATGTTCCTGGCAAGCAGTAGGATATGTTTTTATTAGTTTAATTATCACCAACTAATTCCAACCATAGGTATGCCGTACAAATAATCCCCTTTAGCGTTAATATCCTGCACCATCTTCTGTTCACCTAGCGCACTACGGGCATTAAATAAGTCTATCACTACACAGCTTTCATCGTCACACCTCTCAAGAACTCCGATATAGGCATCATTCCACTGGGTAATGGCTATAACCGCATTGGTTATAATGCCATTCCCTAGAGTGCTCGCACTGGTTCCATAGCCATCTGTAGTTTTTAACGCCACATGTGGGTCATATGTATATATGGGTGGGAAGTTCACAGAATTTTGACACATCCGGTTAATCAATGCTGTAACTGCTGATTCACGCAAGTCGTCAGTGTTTGCTTTGAACGCTACACCCAGTATCACCAACTTATCGGCATCCTTTTCCCGTACCGTATCTTCAATACGTTCCCTGCAGAATTCAATGTAGCTACTATTCGATGCGTTCAGCGAACCAATCAAAGTTGTAGTAGGTGGTAACAAACTCTGCAATTGCCTTACATCTTTTGGCAAACAACTTCCACCCCAAGCAAATCCTGGTTCCATATACATGCGAGACACATTCTTCTGTGTATCTTGGCAAAGCATATTCATGACAACTTTACTATTAGCACCAGACATCCAGCATATACGGGATATTTCATTGGCGAACGTTATCTTGGTTGCGTGCCAAGCATTATTGGCAAGCTTTAGTATCTCAATTTCTTCATACCCTGTACTCCAAATGGTTTCCAATGGTATAGAAAAGATATCAGTAAGTTTTGCCAACAGCTTACTTTTGGTAGCAACGTTCTGGTCTGCTGTGGCAAAACCAAATGGGTTGATTGTTTGACTGTTAACGTCTTTAAGCGCACAACCTTCCCTTAAGAACTCTGGCATGAATACTACGTTGCACACTTTTTTCGTTGGTATTTCAGCTTGGACTGCTTCATTAAGGAGAAACATGCCACCAGGATTCATTGTGCTTCTTACAACGATTAAGTGATCATCTGGTGCACACTTTGCTATACTGACTGCAACCTTAATGACTGTAGATATGTCAAGTTCTTCTGTATATCTACATGTAGGTGTTCCAACACATATCAATGAAACGTCACAATCATCGATCACTGTTCCACTAACTTTAATCTTACGTGTTTCCCATTCTTCCTGCATCCCCGGTTCAAAGAACGGTAGCTTGCCTGCATTCAGGTTGGACCGTTTTGCTTTGTTGACTTCTACACCAATCACTTCATGCTTGCCAGTCGCAGACAATTGCACAGCAGTAACGGCACCAACATAGCCTATTCCATAGACCCCAATCTTCATTTCTATCTCCTAAAAGGGCGGGGACACGATTGTCCCCGCCCTGTATTCAGCGTGGCGATAAACTACTTCTTTGAAAGCGGCTTACTCTTAGCCTTCTTTTTATCCTTAGCAGGCTTGACCTTACCCTTAGCAGGCTTCTTGGCTTTTGTCGTACCGCGTGCTTTAGATGCACGGTTCTTACGAGCTTCTTGCTTTTCAGCTTCCTTCTTTACTGCTTCTGGGTCAGGAGTGGGTTCCTTGATCAACTTGATCTCACCCGTATTCCAAACTTCAAAATACTCAGGGTGGCAACCAACAGCCAGATTGAAGTAACCTGCATCAAGGTTACGTTCTGCGCCGTTTTCCTTACGAGTGTCAGCAAGAGCCTTACGGATCTTGTCGACATCGTGTCCCTTATTGATACCCTTTACGACAATATCAAAAGCAAGCTGTTGACTTGTGCGTGGCTTAAAGCGAGTACCTGTGACTGAGTTAACTTCACGCTCAATCATCCAGCTTTTCTTCTTGTGAGGAACGTCAACAATTGCTGGTTCTTCAGACTTCTTCTCCTTCTTCTCCTTCTTCTCCTTACTACCCTTCTTTACTTTGGGAGCGTCTTTGACCTTTCCCTTAGCGCCTTTTTTCTTCGTCGGTTTTGCCATCATGTTTCCTTTTGGTTAGATGTGCAGATGAAGCGAAAGATCTTTCGCATTCTTAATATGTATAACAATACACGATCTTTCTTTTGTTATTGTGATATTTTCTTCGCCACTTGGTTCTGTAAATTTTTCCTCCTCTGGTTTGATAATTTTATCACTATCTGTTACAAACGTACTTGCAGGTACAACGCCTTGTTCTTCTTCAGGCTCTTCTGGAACTATCTCACTGTCGTTCGGCTGCATTGCCGCTATACATTGTGCCTTAAAGACACAAGCCTCGCATACGTCTTCCCCTTGCTCGTATTCTCTAAAACATGCAGGTGGACTATAGTTTTCCCGAATGTAATTATTTCCGGCTTCAATCTTATTTTGTACGACATCATGCCATTGATCTTGCCACCTGACTACGGAATTCTGGTACTCTGAATACCCTGCTGAATACCTTTCTAAGATATCCTTGATTTCCTGCGGCACTTCCGACCTACTGTTTTCTATGTCAGTGTCACTATGAGTACTTTCATTGGTGGCGTTGCCTAGTTCTTGTAGATAGTAATCCCATGTCATGAAGGAAATTTGGCTATGCTGCCATTCCCACAGTGCCTTGCGGTCTTCATTATCAATATTCTTAATGATAAAAGACCATAAGTCTAAGTTATGTTCACCAATAATAAATTCAGCTCCAAGCCAGTCTTCGAGGTACTTTATACCTTCGTCAAATAGCAAGACACTGCCAGAGCTAATAGCTTCAAAAGGTTTGTTCGTTTGCCAGTTAAGTCTGTATGCCTTACTTACACCGAGATACAATGTAAATTTACTTTCGTTCAAAAATCTTGGTAGGTCATGCCAAGATAGATTACCTCGATATTCCACATAGTTATAATCTAGATCAGTGCGAAGTTCTTCCCTGCTCGTTTTATTCCATGGACCGCACACCGCTTTATCCACACTATTGTCTAATCCTAAAAACAATTCAACAAACTTGCGTTCTCTCTGGTCAGTGCGTGGATAACCTGCGTAAGTAATATCTATGGTAGGCTCATGGTTATACTCTACACCTTCGTTGTGAGATTCAAAATCATAAGCTTGTGGCATATGCAGAATAGTGATCTTGTCTTCTTCTGCTAACTTCTTATATTGAAATCGTATGCCATTGTACATGCCGATATCTTTGATTGCTTCTTCATCTAAAGCCCGAGTCGCTACAAAATATGTTTTATTATCCCAAATTTCTTTTGGGTCAGCCCAACCATACAACTCAAGTTCTTTATGCCCTGACTCTTCACCAAGTCGATATGGATTTTTACTGTGGCTGTACTTACGCTTAGCACATCCCAGCTTGCCAAACGGAAATGGTAATTCTGGGTCGGATTGTTCAATGATTACTGTGCCACTATAGCTGTCTAAAATTTCTGCACATCTACGGATAAGCGGTTGCCCTTGCCACTTGAACATCCAGTTGCAAGCAGAAGATTCGACTATCAATAAGTCACAGTCAGACGCATCTTTCTTTGGTGCATAGGTCACGGATTCAAACCAACTTGTATCCCATTCACCAAGCTCTTCAGGCTTACCACCCTTTTTGATAAAGTTGTATGATTCACGGCTATCTTTCCCCATAGGAGAGAGTATCTTGATAGTATGACCTGCTCGAACCAAGGCTTTCATGTAGCCTGTTCGCATACCCGCAAAACCTTTATCGGTTTTGTTTAGGTCAATTTCCATCATCATTGTTAATCTACACCACCCAATTATCATTGATCATCTCCTTTATCTTATCGGTAAATTGTTGTGCTAATTGTCGGAACTCTTTGCGGTCTTCAGGACCATACCCCATTAGTTCCATTCGCTTCTTCTCATTTTCGAGTGGATAATTTTTGTCGTCTGTATATTTTCCATACAGCCAACTCATATATTCCTTTTCCCACTCAGTAAAATCTTCTTCACACCAAGCAAACAGACTTAATAAGCTTTCCAATAAATCAGAAGTTTCAATACTATACATGCGTGCTACGGTTTCCGCTTCTAGATCATCAGACATATGAGTATCTAAAATGTATTGTATCAAAGTGTCTGCGCTTTGCTTATCCTTGATTGTTACATCAAACAGTGGCACTTTGTACAGTCGCTTCTTGTAGTCTTTAATCCTACATTTAATAGCATTCAGTACAACATAGTGCCAGTCAGCATACTTCAAACGATTTTTGTATGCTTTAATAAGTTCAACTCGAATTTCCTGTTTAACGTCCTGCCGCTCGTGTATGTCTTTGAAAGCCGAATCAACTTTGATTTGAATTTCTCTTTCATACTGAGCTAGGAATTCTTCATGCTTGGGAGTTAACCAAGTCAGACCGGACGTTAAGAAAAAACTCGCTGATAGAACCTGGGGCACTGAGACCAACTTCACTTGCTTCGACTGACATAACAGCCTTGGCAATTTCAGTTAGTACTTCAGTGTCACCCAGGATATCAGCAGATACCCTCCTCCGCAGACTTTTGTCGCGTGTTATGACATTTAGTATTGCTTCTGCGGCTAATGGGCTGACTTGCGCATCAGGATCCATAGTCTCAAACTCTATATCTGTAAATATGCAGATTCTTCTCATATTAGGCTCTTCCTAAACCTACGTTCATTTTTCTGGACCTTGTCTAATAAGCACTTCAACGTTAAAGGATCTGCGCTATGTTGTTTTCTGTGACATCTGTTGCAAAGCAACGATAAGTTATTTGGACGGTGTGTACCGCCTCTACTTCTAAAAATTATATGATGAATTTCCCCTCCCTGTCCGTTACACATTACACATAGCTCATTGTCCCGCGCATATACATAATCACGGATATCTTCATCTAATTCTAGATAGTCACATTCAGGGTCTATTTCATAAAGCATAGTCAAACCTTTTGTATTCTGGTTCCATAGTTTTTAACCACAAAGGAAAGAACCATTTCGTTGCTTTAGTCTTATTGCCTTTATCATCGATAGTGGAAAACCATTTGGTCCGTTCTATTACAACAGGATTAAACTGTGTGTCGTCAGCGAACATACGGTAACACATTTGCTCTATTAAATCTACTTTAATGTTTTTCACGTTACCTTCGTCAAACAGCCGTTCAAAATCATTTGGGGTAATGAATAATGTTTTCTTCGTTCTTACCATATAAATAACTATATAGGATATACCACCCGCTTGCTCGTCAGCCATCAGTTCCATTTTTTGATGGTGGGTAACACTAGTGTAGCTTACACTAGCTCCCTTGGCTACTTTGAACTCCAGTGAGACATGCCAACTACGCCACACCATGTAGGCATCGTATTGTTTCTTACCGGAGCGAGGTACATCTCGTATTAAATGTACATTAGCTGTAGTACCAAGCACTTCTTGTAGCTCTGCGCGGAACATGGTTGAATACTTTCTTTCTAACATACAATTCTCGCAGGCTTCTCGCTAAGGTTGATAATGTTATCCATTATAGCATCTTGATTTTGTGTTACAATCACAATTTGCATATTGAATGTTTGAGAAATTTTATTAAGAAACTCATGTGCTTTTTCTTGCCTGAAATCCCTGTTGCCACCAAACGGTTCATCGAGTATAACCACATTAGGCATGTCCTTATCTAAGTAGCATATAACTATACGTAACACACACGCTACAATTTCCTGTAACGATTTACCATAATTCATACGTAAATTCTGGTAGTAAGGACAGTTATCTGTGGCAATCTGGAATTCACAATTCAAGTGGTCACCACTACGGTCAAGTTCAAAAATAAATGCGTATTCATCATTGAACAATTCTTGTAATCCTGCTGTAATAGTGTCTTCAAATAGTTCAACCACTTCACCATAATTTTTTTGTATAAGGTATTCTAATACCACCATGGAATTTTTCAAATCCTTCCGGTGCTTTTTCTTACACTTATTATCAACTAATAAAGCTTTGCGTTGTTTTTGTAATCGTTTACGAATAGTTTGCTTGGCAACACATTGATTTTGTAGGTTAAATATTTGCGAATTCATTTTCCAAAGCTTCTATTTCTTTTGTGATTTTCTTGTGTCGTTTAGTATTCTGTTTGGACAGTTTTTCAATCAACCCATCTATATCACTTAAATCTTTGACCCCTAAATCTTTTAGCTTATCTTCAATCTCCACCTTGCGACGTTCAGCTACTTTCTTTTCAGCCTTTGCTGTTTCCATTTTGCGGCTAAGCTTTTTGTATTTGTCCATTAAACTACTCATCGGTGTTCCTCCAGTTTTTCTAAGAGTATTTGCCTTACTCGTTTATTGATTTTCTTTTTCAACTTCTTGGGTGGGTTTTCCAATACTTGTTTTATTGATTCTTCAAAGTTATCACCCATCATAGCTTGACCAGACATCTTGCTCATTGTCTCAATAAACTTATCTCGTGCCTTACAAGTAGCTTTTTGCTCTGCTTGTTTCTTAAGGTCGAATATATCTTTCAAAGGTTTACATGGTATGTCGACAAGCTTAATATTTGACTTGCGGTTTTTGTATATCTTTAGCACAGCTATCCTTGGTCCAAAGCCATCTTTAGCTTCTTTCAAATTCATACGTGCTATACTTCCGGGATTGACAACTTTAAACGAATGTTCTAATACTATATTCTCGACTACTGACTTGTGACCATCATGAAAGTGGCCGTTCAATAATATGTCAGCATTAGTAATCACATCGTGAACGTC
>Ga0307379_10009699_pt1 | contig 12828 bp, 10 predicted proteins | sample UN2MG_FD_202237 | JGI IMG/M metagenome (GOLD analysis project Ga0307379, IMG submission 202237) | Soil microbial communities from Risofladan, Vaasa, Finland - UN-2 | ecosystem: Environmental > Terrestrial > Soil > Coastal area > Acid sulfate soil | place: Finland: Risofladan, Vaasa | collected... | reverse complement strand
TAACGTTATCATCTTCTAAATCGGTTGCTATTTGAGCATGAATAATCTGTCCTTTATATTCTGCATACACGAGATAGCTCGGTAAGTACTTATCCTCAAGATATTGCTCTATTATTTCATACGTATCCAATGTAGATAAAATAGCTTCCCTCGGTATAAACCGGCCTTTCAATCGCATATTAACATGATAGGTCCAGCGTATCCTGCAGCGCCTGATACAAGATTTGATAAAACCTAAAGTATCTGCATTCATTATGTCACCATTTTATCTGAACGGTCTCTTTTGTCAATTATGTTTGTTCTTCCGTTTTTTCCTGTATTTGGTCGAGATGCATTCCGAAGCGGTCGATTTTCTTCTGGCCCTCATCGTACTGGCCGTAGGCGTTCCGCAGGTGCTTGCCGAGGATGTCCCATGTGCCGCCGAAGTCGGCGAAAGAGGCGTTTAGCTTTTTCAAATTCTGCCGGATTTCGGCGGCCTGCTTTTCGATCTGCAGGCCGTGCAGGCCCATTGCTACCGTCATAAGATACGCGTACAAAAGGTTCGGTGATACAGGGACCACTTTTTTATCGAAGCAGTACTGCAATATATCATGCGTCTCGCCGGCATACCTGACGATCGTTTCGTAATATATATTCTCGGCGGGGATATACATTATTGCAAAATCCAGTGTGCCCTCCGCGGGCCTGATGTAATCGCCGGCAATCTTGTCGATATGAGTGGTGACGTCTTTGATGAATTGTTTGCGAAATTTTGTTTTTTCCTCATCGGTTTCGGCCTTTACGATTTTTTCAAAACCGGGCAGCGGGAATTTGGCATCGACTGAGACCGAGAATGCGGGCATCTGTATCAGGGCATCGACCATCTTGCCGTCCTTGAAAGCATGCTGGAGTTTATAGCTGTTTTTTGGCAGGATTTGTGAGAGCAGATTTTCGAGCGACCATTCACCCATCTGGCCCCGGAGTTTGGGCGAGCTCAGAATGTTCTGAAGCCGTTTGATTTCGGTTCCCATTTGCATCATCTGCTTATTCGTGCCCTGCAGTTCGCCGATTTGACTGTGCAGCTCGCTAAGCGTCTTCTGGCTCGATTGCAGGCTCTGGTTGAGCGTACTCTGTCCGGTTTGTAGAGATTTGTTCAGGCTTTCTGTGGTTTTGTCCTGGGCGGTTTTCAAATTGTCCAATTGCTGCTGTAGAAGGCCGATCGAGGCCTGCTGGCCTGCCATTTTCTCGGCGTTGCCGGCATTGGAGACAATCAGCCAGACCAAAAGCCCCAGCACTACCAGAACCAGAACACCAATTATGACAGTTAGAATCAGCTCCATCTTTTTTATCCTCATAAAATCGTTTTGATTATAGAATGCAATGGGCCGTTCGTCAAAGACCAAAGGCAATTGCTTAAATGTGTAGTGTAGAAAAATATTGCCATGCCGGCCGAACCTTTGTATTGTCCCTTCGACGGGCTATGACGGGGAATAATTAGAAGGGCTATAGTTAGGTTGTTTAAAATGGAGAAAATAGAATCGGTCATATTCGATTGGGGAGGGGTGCTGATAGACGACCCGAGGCCCGGGCTTTTAGGGTACTGCTCCGAAGCTTTCGGCGTACCGCTCGAAGATTACACGCCGGTGCATGATTCGTTTCTGGATGAGTTCGGAAAGGGTATGATTAGCGAAGAGAGATTCTGGCAGCAGATATCCTGTAAGCTGGGCAAATCGATGCCGCCGGCGCAATCGCAGTGGTATGAAGCCTTCCGGTCCGCATACGTGCCGAAACAGGAGATGTTCCGCCTTGCCTCTTTGCTGCACGATAAGGGTTATAAAACAGCGCTCTTATCCAATACCGAACTTCCGGCGGTAGAGTTTTTTCACGAGTGGGGCTACGATATGTTCGACGTGCTCGTTTTTTCGTGTGTCGAGGGAGTAATGAAGCCTGAACGAAGGATCTATGAGGTTACGCTTGAGAGGCTCGGTTCGAAGGCCGGGCAGGCAGTCTTCATCGACGACAGGCAGGGTTACATACGAGGAGCTGAAGAGGTTGGGTTAAATACAATTCTCTTTAAAAGCATCGACCAGGTTAAGGATGAGCTGGCCGGACTCGGAGTGGAATGAATTAACATTAACTGCGAAGGACTTACTGATGCGGTTTTCAAAGGCCTTGGAAAACGATGGGATTATTTTGCTCGATGGTGCTATCGGCACGGAATTGGACAAACGCGGCCTGATGGGCCGGGCAAGCAATAATCTCGATGCTCCCCAGGCGGTGCTCGATATCCAGCGAGAATACGCCGCCTGCGGATGCGATGCCTTGACGACAAATACCCTGACGATGAACCGAATCAATATCGAGATGCACAATCTCGGCGTTTCCGTGCGTGATGTGAATAAGGCCGGCGCCGAACTGGCACGAAAGGCCGCCGGTAAGGATAGATATGTTCTTGGAAACCTCAGCTCGACGGGTCAACTGCTCGAACCTTACGGTAATTATAAGGAGTCACAATTCTACGATACCTTCAGGGAGCAGGCTGGCATCCTGGCGGAATCGGGAATTGATGGATTTATTATCGAGACGATATTTGATTTGCGCGAGGCGATGTGTGCTCTTCGCGCATGCAAAGAAAACTTTTCGTTACCGGTAATCGTCTCGATTGCGTTCACGACCGAAGAAAAGGGCGGCAGAACGATGATGGGCGACTCGGCGGAGCAATGTGCAAAAAGTCTAACGGACGCCGGGGCGGATGTTGTCGGTGCCAATTGCGGCGATCTTGACCCGATTCAGATGGCGGTTGTTGTTTCTTTCCTTAAGTCGTCAACGGCGCTGCCCGTTCTGGCGCAGCCTAATGCCGGCAGGCCAAAACTGGTTGGAAATAAAACGATATTTGAGATGGCCCCGGCGTCTTTTACGGCGGGGATTGCCGAGTGCCTCCGTGCCGGGGCGAAGCTTGTGGGCGGGTGTTGCGGAACATCGCCCGAACACATTCGTGCTGTGGCCGGAATGCTGGAACAGAAATAGAAAATATTGAGAATGTTGCTATAACACGGCTCAGCGAGTGATTGCCGGTGAGTGTTTTTGTGAAGTTTTCTCGAAAGCTGCAATAAATCCTTCACTCGCATCCGTCTATATCCCCTAACAGAGAGAATCCATGCATTTAGAACACAAATAAAGTCTGATTTCGAAAGGAGTACAAGATGGTAAAGAAGATTATGCTGGTGATTCTGACGGCGGCGTTATTGTTGGCGGTGGTTGAGAGTTTAACGGCCCAGCCGCCCGGCAGAGGTCCCGGAGGCAGGCGGGGCGGGGGTTTTTCGGCTCCACAACAACAGCAGCCTCTGCCGGCTAACGAACAAGAGAAGAAGATTTTGAGTGTCCTTGAGGATATGGACCAGAACCAGAGCAGAAGGATGATGAACGTGCCGCAGGAAGACGGCAGGATTCTGCGATTGCTTACGGAGGCCATCGGCGCCAGGCACGTCGTTGAGATCGGCACATCCAACGGGTACTCCGGCATCTGGTTCTGCCTTGCCCTGCGAACCACGGGAGGAAAGCTGACTACTCACGATATTGATGAAGGCCGGGCTTCGTTGGCGCATGAGAACTTCAAGCGGGCCGGTGTAGATAATCTCGTAACACTTGTTATGGGGGATGCCCACGAGACGGTTACGAGAATCAAAGAGCCCATCGATGTTCTGTTTATTGATGCGGATAAAGAAGGCTACACCGATTATCTTGAGAAACTGTTGCCGCTGGTCCGGCCGGGCGGACTGATCTTTGCTCACAATATTGGCAGTACAGGGCCGGATTTCATCAAGGCCATTACAGCCGATCCCAATCTGGAGACGGTTTTCCAGGGCCAGGGCCAGGGTCTAAGCGTGACACTAAAGAAACGCCAGAGCAAATAATCAGATTGTGGTTCTTGATATAGGCGGGACTAAAATAGCTCTGAGAACGTTTTCTTTATATTTTTGTGGAAATTTCCGACGAACCGCAATAAAGTTCGCTCTCGGATTTGTCCGGATTAGTCTATGTCAGGCGTGGCAGAACTATAAGTAATCGCGATTTAGAAGGGAGCGGCAAATGTCAAACAAGACCATCTCGTCGGTTGCGGCGGTGGTCGTGTTAGCGGGCGTGGGGTGCCTGATCGCCCAAAAGACAGAGAGCGGACCCGGCGTAAATCGGATGCGGGAACGGGGCAGTCCAAACGGTGACATGCCGGTTGGTCGGGAACGTTCTCCATTAGCATTCAGCGAGCAGGAAAAGAGAATCCTCAACGTGCTTGAGGAAATGTGCCACGATAAGTACAGCGAGATGCTGAGCGTGCCGCCTGAAGACGGTCGCGTGCTGCGGCTGCTCGCCGAAGCGACCGGCGCCAGGCACGTGGTCGAGGTCGGCACCTCCAACGGGTACGCGTCAATCTGGTTCTGCCTGGCCCTGCGAACCACCGGCGGCAAGCTGACCACGTTCGAAATCGACGCCCGGCGGGCTTCGCTGGCCCGGGAGAACTTCAAGCGGGCCGGCGTCGAAAAGCTCGTGACCCTCGTCGAGGGCGATGCGCACGAGAAAGTGACAACGCTCAAAGAGCCGATCGATATTGTTTTTATCGATGCGGACAAGGACGGCTACCTCGACTATCTCGACAAGCTGCTGCCGTTGGTGCGGCCGGGGGGGCTGATTATGGCCCACAACACGACCGATGTCGGCTCGCAGATGCAGGACTATCTGGAAGCGATTACGACAAACCCGGAACTGGAAACCATCTTCCTGCACAAGCAAACCACCGGTATCGGCGTGACGCTTAAGAAACGACAGATAAAATAACTTACTCAAACTGACCGATTCGCGCTTTCATCCCTGCGAAAGCAGGAATCCAGGAACGTAACGGTTTAAGTGGATTCCCGCTCCCCGCTTTCGCGGGGACAAGTTTACACCTGCGAAAGCAGGTGCGGGAATGACAGATTGTGTTATGTTATCATTGAATGATTTGCTGTAGCATTCGACTTGAAAACGGTCAGTTTGAGTAACTGAACTAATGTGAATTTGAAGTGAGCTTTGAAAATGATTCCTTCGAGCCGAAAAGAACTTTCACGCCGAGATTTTCTTAGTCGCGGCCTATGCGTTACAACCGGTGCCGCTGCTGCGGCCGCTTTGACCTCGTGCGATTCTATGAAAACCGTGGGTGCCAAAAAACGTGCCGCCCTGACGCGTTTCGGATTCACGACCTACCAGTGGGGCAAGGACTGGGATGTGCCGGCCTTGATTGGAAATTGCTCCAAAGCCGGGGTATTCGGCGTCGAGCTGCGGACCAGCCAGTCCTACGCTCACGGGGTCGAACTGGGTCTGGATGCCCGGCAGCGCAGCGAAGTCAGGAAACGGTTTGAGGATAGCCCTGTTTGCCTCGTGGGTATTGCCAGCGGTGAACGGTATGATTCGCCCGAGGAGGCAAAGCTCGAAGCGGCAATAGAAAATACCAAGGCTTATGTCAAGCTCAGCCGGGACGTCGGCGGCAGCGGCGTGCGAGTTTTCCCGAACAGCTTTCATGATGGCGTCCCGCGGAAAAAGACCGTCGAGCAGATTGCCAATTCGCTGAACGTCGTAGGTGCGTTCGCCGCCGATTATGGCCAGGAGATTCGCCTGGAAGCGCACGGCAATGCGGGCGAGCTGCCGACCATCAGGGCGATTATGGATAAGGTTGTTCAGCCGAGTGTCCGGGTGAAGCTTAACAGCGACAAAAGGGATGCCAAGGGCGGGGGATTCGAGTCTAACTTTAACCTTGTGAAGGATTTGCTGGGCGAGACGCTCCATCTGCATAATCTCAAAGATACGGAATTTCCATTCCAGCTTCAAATGGACCTGCTGGTACGGGCGGGCTGGAGCGGCTGGCAGCTCCTGGAAGCCAGTGACAAGGTCCAGGACCGCGTCCAGGCGCTGATTGAGCAGCGCCGGATCTGGGATCGGATGCTGGCCAACTCGATGAAGGCATAATAAAAGTTACTGACCTGTTGTAGTGAAAAGGAGGTGCCAAGCTTGACTAAATCAGATATGGGCAGAGTGTCAAAGGATGAACCGCTACGAGGATTTGGCCTTTCAACATCGACCTACGTGGTAATCGCCAGCATGGTGGGGACAGGGATTCTGGTCTCGCCCGGTTACATGATGGCTTCGCTCCAGAATTACCCCGTCATATTTGGGCTCTGGGCTCTCGGCGGGTTGCTCGCCATCTGCGGAGCTCTTTGTGTGGCGGAGTTAGCAGCCGCTTTACCCCGTGCAGGCGGAGAGTATGTTTACCTTCGCGAAGCATACGGCCCGATGCCTGCCTTTCTCTCCGGATGGACGTCGTTCTTTGTTGGTTTTTCGGCGCCGCTGGCTGTGGCAGGCTATATCGCAGCTTTATACCTCCTGACGCCGTTCGGATTAGCTGAGGAGGAATCGGGCCACCTTATTAAGGCCACGGCTGCGATTATTATCATCGCGATAACACTGCCCAATCTCATTGGTCACCGTCAGTCTGTCTGGACACAGAATCTCACCACGATGCTCAAGCTCGGCTTGTTTGTGGTTCTGGTGGCGATGGCATTTCTGTTCGGGGACGGACGGTTGGCACACATTATTGAAGGCCAATCGATAGGAAAAGTCGAGCTTGGGACCGCAGCTACGCAGTTCTTCTATGTCATGTTCGCCTACAGCGGTTGGAACGCTGCCAGCTATCTGGCCGGCGAGGTTAAGGACCCGGCCAGAACTCTCCCACGGTCCCTGCTGCTGGGTGCCGGGCTCGTAATCCTGCTGTATCTGGCCCTTAATCTCGTTTTCGCTTATGCGGTACCTCTCGCCGACGTGGGATTTGAAAACGCCGAGCGAGTTCCACAACTCGCGGTCGAGAATCTGTTTGGGCCGAGGGCTTCCAGTGTTTTCTCCGTTGTGCTCGGATTGACGTTTTTGGCAACAGTGAGCGCTTTTATTATCACTGGCCCGCGGGTCTACTATGCCATGGCAAAGGATGGGTTGTTCCTCTCGGTAGCGGGGTATATCAGTTCGAAGGGGCGGATTCCTATTTACGCGATGCTCGCGCAGAGCGCGTGCGCGATCATCATTCTGTTCGTGACGGACTTCCAGAACTTGTACAAGTATGCCGCGGTGGGATTGTCGCTTTTTGCGATGCTTTTTATCGGTGCAGTATATGTTCTTCGATGGCGCCGGCCAGACATGGAAAGACCGTTTCGCGTTCCCGGATATCCGGTTGTACCGGCGATCTTCATAGCTGTGACCCTCTTCATGGCCGTCTTTGCGTTCATGCAGTGGCCGAAACCTTCGATATACAGCCTCGGGAGCATCCTTGCGGGCATCCCGGTTTATTACGTCTGGTCGTTCGTCCGGCGGCGAGGAAGCTGAAATATCCGAAGTTCAAAAAATCCGAGCCTGGCACAGGAGTTCTTGGCACAGGAGTTCTGAAGGCAGGGATTGGACATACCTGGAAATAGATCAATCCGAAATCTGGTTCGACAGGCCGACTCTCGCGGAGAAAAAAACTTCGGCCTGCCCAAATTAATAGCCTGTAACAGCCTGAAAACAAGGTTTCTGCTTTTTTTTGAATATTTTCCTGAAAACTGAAATAAAATTCCTCTCTGATTTCGTCTTTATATGTAGAAGATCAGTGCAGGAAGATTAAAGCAGGGCTTATTGAGGGAGCAATAGAAGTGAAAAAGAAGATCAATACCGATATTAAGGCGGCGGTTATGTTGATCATTGCTGAAGATATCATTGCCCTGCGAAATGTTATCAGAATTGTAATAAAATCGATTTCGAAGTCGGTGGGCGTAAATGGAGGATCGATATTGCCAGGTAGCAAGAAGAAAACGTAATTCTGCAACGTGCGGAAAATGTTAAAAATTGAGCTTAGGAACAATTTTACTTAAGTAATAGCTCGCACTAAAAAATAACCGATAAATAGTCATGGTGCTGTTTAGCACATAACAGCCCTCCTTAAACGGCTGGATGTGGGTCTGTCCGATACGCATCCAGTCTTTTTTATGAAAACGAACACTCAGATGGCTGACTATTGGGTGTGATTGTTAAGCGTTTTTAACTCCACTCGCTTGGGTAGTCGATGGATCTGAACTGGATGTGAAACTTTTTGCATAGTGCTTCGACAAGCACTTGTATCCGCTTTAGCTGGCAATCGGTTGGGTGTTTGGTCTTTCCGTCGGCTATAATGCAAATCCGGATGGTCTTATTGCTGCCCGCAGAGGCAGCCGGCGACTGTTTTTGCCATTTTTTAGTTGTCTGTATCTGGCCGTCGCTGCCACCGAAGCCATTGTATAGACAGAAGTGACAATTTATATCATCGGGATTTGCCAGGCCGTTCAGCGAGGCTAACTGCTCGATGTTACCGGTCGAAGTGTTGCTGTAGTAAATCTGGATACTATTCCAATTGTCAGGAGACTGGGCGGCTTGTGTAGAAATGGCTTTTTTGACAGGATCGAGGCGGTAATAGGTCCAAAGGGAGAATGGGCCTGCCGATGGAGGATTATGGCCCAGCGCCATTAAAACAATCGCCCCGATTGTCATTGAAGCCAGCAGTGTTGCTAAAACTTTTGCTACTCTTGCCTGATTTGGCATAACCTCATCCTTGAGTATTTCCACTTCGCAATCTTTTGGCAAAATATCATCCCTGAACGCGAAGAACTCACAGGTGATTAAAATCCCAACCCACACTTATCGAGCTTTGACTTACGCTTCGATACCCATTTTGCGACTTGTAGCAATACAGGTGCTGCTCATAGGCGCGGTATAGAGCTCTTGTCTAATAGTTAATCCCTTATACAATACTCATCGGCACCTGCCAATGGATTACTCCAAATTTTGCTGAAAATATTGTAGAGCCTATAATAAAATGCTTGTGTCATTGGGCCTGTCCACTATGTGATTCTGCGCATAGGCTTTGTCTTTGCCCGGAGCTAATGTTTTTAATTGAACAGTACTTGTGTTTGCTTTGTTAGCCTGTAGTGGATTTATAATAATCCGCTTGAAGCCGGCTGTGTACGGAAAAGTATTTTAAGCCTTGTCGAACATCATTACTTAACAGTTAGCTTGTTAAAATGTATTGATTTAAGAGATTAGGGTCTGTAATATTTGCTTTGTCGAATGCAAGGCGAAAATTTGTAATGAAAGCGCCGGTTAAATAATAGAATTATACGCCGCGCTCATAAGGACGAGCTTTATAGAAACAGGAAAAGGATAAAATGACATCAGAATCTAATTGCCATCAGGGGGGCTTTCATTCACTATCCGCCGAGCAAATTGACCAATTAGCTCGCCAGGGATGTACTTGCGAAGACTGGTCGAAGGTTCAGGTGGCCGAAGGTTTTGACGCAGAGTCTGTCAAATCGACACATTTTTCCGGACACGTAAAGCTGGGAGTATTTGAAAAACAGGTATCTTTTTTCGGCGGTGTTTCAAAGCCGGCGGGAATTACTGATGCGACGATTCATAACTGCACGATCGGCAATAACGTTTATATAAGCCGGGTAAGAAACTACATCGCGAACTACGTCATCGAAGATGACGCGGTGATAGACCATATTGAGCTGCTTGCCGTGGAAGGGCAAAGCAGCTTTGGTAATGGAGTTCAAGTTGCTGTTGTTAACGAAGCCGGGGGCAGGGAAATACCAATTTACGACAATCTGTCTGCTCAGACGGCTTATGTCCTGGCGTTCTACCGTCACCGGCCGAAGGTAATTGAAAAACTACGAAAAATGATAGCCGACTACACGGCTTGCGTTACCTGCTCAATGGGCCTTGTCGGCGAAGGGGCCAGACTCATTAACTGCCGGATAATCAAGAATGTCAAGATTGGACCGGCCAGTTTAATTGAGGGAGTCAACAAGTTAGAAAATGGCTCGATAAATAGCTGTATTGAGGACGTGGTTCATATCGGACCAGGTGTTTTTGCAGAGGATTTTATCGTCTGCAGCGGCTCGGAGATTACGGACGGCGTAATAATTTATAAATGTTTCGTAGGCCAGGGCACTGTATTATCCAGGCAGTATTCAGCGGAAAACTCCGTATTCTTTGCCAACTGCGGTGGTTTTCACGGTGAAGCATGTGCAGTATTCGCCGGGCCTTACACCGTCACGCATCACAAATCCACATTACTGATTTCCGGTTTGTTTTCGTTTTTAAACGCCGGAAGCGGAACAAATCAGAGCAATCACATGTACAAGTTCGGGCCCGTCCATCAGGGTGTCGTCGAGCGAGGCTCCAAGACAGCGAGCGATTCGTATATCCTCTGGCCGGCAAAAGTCGGGGCGTTCACCGTCGTGATGGGCCGACATTACAGAAACTCGGATACTTCAGATTTGCCATTCTCATATCTGATTGAGCACGAAGACGAGAGTATTCTCGCACCTGGAGTGAATTTACGCAGCGTCGGAACCGTACGTGACGCCCGGAAATGGCCGAAACGGGACAGAAGAAAAGATCCCAAAAAACTCGATCACATTAACTTCAAGCTCCTTAGTCCGTATACGATTCAAAAGATGATCAATGGCCGTAACTTGCTGTGCAAGCTCAAAGCGACATCCGGAGAAGCATCCGAGTACTTCACCTACCACAGCGTCAAAATTAAGAATTCATCTTTAGATCGCGGCGTCAAATTATACCAGATGGGTATCGACAAGTTCCTGGGCAATTGTTTAATCAAGCGGCTGGAAGCTAAGCAGTTTGAAAATCCTGACGAGCTTAGAGCTGCGCTGAAGCCTCAAACCAGTGTCGGACCGGGCAAATGGGTGGATTTGGCCGGCATGTTTGCTCCGGAAGAGGCCGTGGAAAAATTGCTTTCTGATATCGAAAACGGCTCTATTAACTCACTGGAACAGGTAGCGGACAGTTTTCGGTCGATGCACGAAAATTACCCTGAATATGAGTGGGCCTGGGCGGCAAAAGTCCTGCAGGAAAATCAGGGTAAGGCAATGGATGAAATAACAGCCGACGATATCATCGAACTAACTACAAAATGGAAACAGGCTGTTGTCGAGCTTGACAATATGCTTTATGCCGATGCTAAGAAGGAATTTACCGCTACTGCTCAAACCGGATACGGACTCGATGGCTCAGAAGAAACAAAACAGGCGGATTTCGGACAGGTCAGGGGAACATTTGAAGAAAACAGCTTTGTCCTGGAAATCGAAAAACATATCGTCCGTAAGACAGCGCTTGGGGATGAGTTGGTCGGCCGAATGGGAGAGCTGCCCCGGAATCAACCGAATTGAAGGTTTTGTAATCGGTTCGGTTTTAAGATGTTTTGCAAAATGCCGACCGGTAATATATCATCTGATGAACTATATATTCAGGAGAAGACAACTTATGAGAGTGATTATTGAACCGGATTATGCGTTAGCGTCCAAATGGGTTGCTAATTACGTCGCCAGGAGCATCAATGAATTTGGCCCAACCGAAGCCAAACCTTTTGTTTTGGGTCTTCCCACGGGCTCTTCACCGCTTGGCGCTTACAAAGAGTTGATAAAACTCAACAAGAAAGGGACAGTTTCATTCGAAAATGTTATCACCTTCAATATGGATGAATATGTGAACCTTCCGAAGGATCACCCCGAAAGCTACCATTCATTTATGTGGAACAACCTGTTCAGCCATGTGGATATTAAAGAGGAAAATGTAAATATTCTCAATGGAAACGCGCCGGATTTAGAGGCCGAGTGTGCGAACTATGAAGCTAAGATGAAGAAGGTTGGCGGCGTGAAACTCTTCCTCGGGGGCATCGGCCCGGACGGTCATATCGCGTTTAATGAGCCCGGCTCATCTTTGGCGTCCAGGACCCGCGTCAAGACGCTTACTTACGATACCCTTGTGGCCAATTCGCGATTCTTTGACAACGACATAAACAAAGTCCCCAAAACGGCACTGACGGTTGGTGTCGGTACGGTTATGGATGCCGAGGAAGTGCTCATTATAGTAAACGGCCATAACAAGGCTCTTGCGTTACAACACGCTATCGAAGGGAGCGTAAATCATATCTGGACAATTAGTGCCCTGCAAATGCACCCGAACGGGATGATCGTCTGTGACGACGAGGCCACAATTGAACTGAAGGTCGGAACGGTAAAGTACTTCAAAGACATCGAAGCAGCCAACCTCGATCCGTCTACGCTCTTGAATAGTGCCTCATAACTCGAACGAATCGTTACGGATTATTTGTTTGAGAAGATGGTTCTTTGCCCGCCGGATAGACTATTTTCGCGCCGGCTTTTAGTGATTCTATATACTCTTCAGCAATTTCGGATTGCTTCGTCTGCGTTAGTTGTTTTATGATATCGTCTTTGGCCTGCTCGAGCGAAGTCGTACTGGCGTCTTTATGGTCGGTGGCTTTGATGATGTGATATCCGTATTTGGTTTCCACGACATCGCTGATCTGCCCGATTTCCAATTCGAAAGCCGCGTTCTCAAAGGCCGAGTCCATCTCACCTCTGGGAAAGAATCCCAGATCGCCGCCTTGCGGAGCCGAGGGGCAGGCCGAATGGCTTTTGGCTAATTCGGCAAAATCGGCCCCACCCTTGATTTGCTCTAGCAAGTCTTCTGCCTTTTTTCGGGCTATTGCTTTAGCCTCGTTCGGATCGGCATTGGGATCGGAGTTAGGATCGATGAATTCGGGCTTGATGAGAATATGACTTACCCTGGCTAATTCGGGTTTATTGAAAAACTTGGGATTCTCATTATAATATTTCTGAGCTTCTTCTTCAGTAATGTTGGTTTTTCCCTCCCAATATGGCTGCATAAACTTGTTGCGGGCCAATCCCTCTCGAATTTCCATTTTTACTTCATCAAAAC
>Ga0307379_10009693_pt1 | contig 12830 bp, 10 predicted proteins | sample UN2MG_FD_202237 | JGI IMG/M metagenome (GOLD analysis project Ga0307379, IMG submission 202237) | Soil microbial communities from Risofladan, Vaasa, Finland - UN-2 | ecosystem: Environmental > Terrestrial > Soil > Coastal area > Acid sulfate soil | place: Finland: Risofladan, Vaasa | collected... | reverse complement strand
CCGAGTTGTTTTTTACTACATTAAATTTAAAACCAAATTCTTCAAGAATTACAGATAATCTTATTCCTAATCGTTTACCTTTACCCGTCTTCATTTCAGGTAAAAATAAAGGTTCTAGACCCATTATAACAAAAAGGAATCTACGATCAGTACCTATATCATCCATTAAAGCCCAATTAAAACGTTCAAGAGCAAATTGAATCGCCTTGTGGTTATTATTTTCTAGCTTATCAGTTAAGGGAGAAGAAATAACAGAAACAAAATCAATTAATACCTCACTTTCACTTTGATCAAGATACCAAATACGTTCAGAGCGTTTATGATGGTTTGATTGTTTTTTTATTTCACGTAATCGAAAGACAGACTCAATGAAAAGAGTTCTATATGATATAAAAACCTCACTTAGTTTAAATAAACGGAGAATTGTAAGCATTCTTTGTTCAAGAATTTGCAATTCACTTAAATTTCGAACATAAGGAGTCATTTTTAGAACAAATAAAGTTGGGAAATGAATAATTTCTTGTTTTTCAAAAAATGCGAAATCATTAATGGTTGCAAAGTCTGATTTATCAAATCTTTTTATCCAACAATCCTTGGAAAGTTCTAATTCTCCATCAAATTGAAAACCAGCTAAAGCACCAAAATAAATTACTCTTGGCGTTTTATCTTGAATACCATTGATAAAACTATCAATATATTTAATCTTCAATTCTTTGGTTAAAGTTCCTTTTAGTAAATTTATTACATTAAGATTAATAATTAAGCCTAATAAAGCAGAAGCTTGTTGTTCAATAGGTTGTTTTGAATTGCTAAATGCTTTCTTTAGAAAACCATTATAATTATTAACAAGCTCTTTTTGAAGCATTTTAAATTCTGGAAATTCCTTTGCACATTTTGTAAAATAAAAAACATCTAATTTGCGATTTATGATAATGTCTGAAATAATTTTATGTGGATGGTTATAAACTAGATAACTTAGATTTCTTTTCTCAATACCTGGAACATTAAACATCAAATCAGAAAATTCTCTTATAAATTTATCATCTGGTGAATCAATAATTAGTTGTTGTAAATAGGGTACCCCTATGTATGTATTTCGAAATAATCTCTCATAAAAGATTTTAATTAGCTCATTTCTTTCAATAGCATCTCTAAACGCTTTATCATTTTCCAAAATAGATGCTATCTCATCAATTAACTCTTTAATTTTTATTTTAAAATGTGTTAACGAATGATCAATCAGTTTGAGAAGTAATGCTTCATCCATCTCATATTAACCACAATAGAATTAGCAACTGTTTCAAAATAAAGATTATGATTTGATTCATCAAGGTTTAACTAAAGTTTTTTTTAATTTAATTTAAAAACGCTTTTTATAAAATAGTCATTGTTTATATAGGAGGAATGAAAGTTATCTAGTAGATTATTTGTTTAAGAGGGAGTATTCAAAATATGGATACAAGCACTATAATAAATATAATATTTGGTTGTATAACTGCAATTTCTGTAGGAGCTACAATTATTTTTGGTATACTTAATCATAAATTATCTAAAAAATCTCTTCAAATAGCTGTAGAGTCTACAAATATAGCAAAAAATGTTTATTTATCTAGTATTCAGCCTCATTTAGATGTTAAGTGTGAAAAAGCTGGTTATCCAAGTATAAATGTTCAAATTGATGCAATGTTTGAAAGAACACCAGAAGGACAAAAATTTCCAGATTGGTGGGGACATAAAGCATACATTCTAATTAAAAATAATGGAAATGGTTCTGCAATTGAACCAAAGATTAAATTGACTCATCCAGATAGAGAAATAGAAATAAATCCAAAAACTCGTTCAATTGCTAAAGATGATTTTTATCTAATTATTATTGCGTTTAATAAAGAGAAAAATGATGTAAAACCAGGTGGATATTTAGTTGAAAAATATTATGAAATCATTTACATTAGTGACCATTTAGATCCTTGGGATATTAAATTGATTGAAACAAAATGTGCTAATATAAATGGTGATGAAATTGTTACAAAATCTGTTGATTATCCTTTTAAACCACCAAGAACATAAAATACTACCTATAATAACTTTAGATTAAAAAATAATAATAAAATATTGATGCGGGAGACGCGATTTGAACACGCGTACTTTTATATTTTTCCTTTTACACTTAAGACACTGAAGATTACCAAAAATGCAATAGCAATAAAGTATCCAATATTTAACCATGGTTGCCAATTTAAGGTATTTACAAACATCTCAATAAAAATATCAATTAATACTAATAATACTTGGGCAGAAAAAATAGCCCACCAAGATTTTGATCCTGAAAATCGTTTTACTGCTTCTGCATAACTACCTAATTCTTCTGCACTCAAACGTGGTATGTCTCTTGATTCTCTTATAAACTCATTTAGTGAAGAGCTTAGTTCATCAACTTCACAACAAAGACTATCAATTGTTTTTTGCTGATTATTCATATATCAATAGTTTTAATTACTTCCTATATTCTTTATACGATCATCAAGAATTATTATTTCATATATATTTAATACTTTTTTTTGTAATCTTGTAAAAATGAGGAGTTATGGAATTAAAAAAAAATATTTTTCTGTTTTTTTGTAACTTCTGTTATTTCGCCTTTTCAGGTAAATCTACCTCAGTAACAACATATAAATGACCATTTGCATCTTGAAGGAATAGTATTTGATCTCCCTGTTTGAGATTCATTTCATCAACAACTTCTTTTGGTATGGTAATTTGATTCTTACCGTATAATTTAGCGCTTCCAAGAAACTTCATACATATCAGTTACTATCTTTACATAAGAATCTTGCTTTTTAGGTAAAGTTTGGAAAATTAGGGAATTCCATAGTAGTTTATATACTAAAAAATGTATATTACTATGAGAATTATGCCCACTCTACTAAAGAATTATCCCTTAAAATTACTCTTGGCAGAAAATCCAGAAAGATTAGATTATTTTAGACAATTAGCGGAAGAAGCAACACAACAAACACTAAAAAAACTTTGGAACGAGGATAAAATTATCCGATTGGGAACAACCTCATATAATGCTCAAGCAATCGTTGGACCAAAAAATGTAACATTGACAATAGCTAGGGAAAACTATTACTTACCTTTCAGAGTAAAGATGGGAGTAGCAGAACGAATAGGGAGGATTCTTCGAAGCCAATACAAACGTATGTGTTGCTATTATGATTGTAGAAAAGCATTAGAATTAGCAGGGCAAAGAACAAGTAAACAATTAATACTAAAAATAGTCCAAAGAATATTTGTAGATAAAAATGGTTATCCAAAATACAAACAGGTTATGTTAGAACAAACACTAGCAATGATAGCTAATTGGCAAGAGAAACTAAGCATAGATCTAGACATGTTTACCTACACAAACCTTGTTGAACCAAAGACCCAACGATTTGTGTTTCCTTTCGGACCGGATAATCATCGAATACTAGAATGCAAACGTGAAGGAGATAAGATAAACTATAGATTTAAACTACCTAAAACTCTCGTGTCAAAAAGTCCAAAGGATTGGGAACGAATAACCTGTGAATTACTCATACCGGAAAAGATTCTAGAGAAAATACTGCTCTCTATAAATGAACAACCAAAACGACCGCGATTAATTGTCAAAGAACTTAAGGGAGGGAAAAAACACTACTTCTTAAACTTTCCATGGGAATTTAAATTAGAACCAAAAAAGAATACTAAAAAAACTACTCGAACATTAGCGATTGATCTTGGAGTAAAAAAACTTGCAACAGCAGTAGTTTGTCAAAACTTTAAACAGCTTAGTAGACCATTCTATATCAAACAAATACCTCAGCAATATAGACATATAGAACGACTCCACAAGCATATTACAGGAATACAAACACAACTAGCCAAAGAACCAGAGAACACTAAACTACAGATAGAACAAAAGAGATTACACAAAAAGATAAACAATATACGACAGGAATTAGCACATCATACAGCAAATGCTATCATGAAAATCGCAGAAGATTGGGAGTGTAAACGAATACTATTCGAAGATTTGCGACACTTTAAACCACAAAGAAATAGAAAGTGGTCACGAAAACTCAGCGAATGGTTAAGAGGAAAGATACCAGAACTCGTAGAACAAAGAAGTAGTCAAAAAGGCCTAATTGTTAGGAAAGTATTAGCTTGGGGAACGTCAACCTACTGTCCAAGATGTACTACAAAAGGAGAAAAAATACTCGCACCTAACAATCATAAGCAAACGAACAAAGGTAGGTGGTTCATATGCCAAAATTGCCATTATACTGCAGAACGCGACTATATCGCTGCACTCAATATCTATCGAGCAAGCTTTATTGATTATAAAACAATTAAGAACTTGACACAGACCAGCCCAGTACCCTATATGGATACCGGAATTCCCCCGCCCAACCGTTCTTGGCGAGGGACCAGATATGAACCTACACAGATTGTGCAGGTGACTGGGGGGTAAGAATTCTAACCCAAATAGAATGGTAGGATTGAGGTTCTTGTTCTTCCTTTCTAGTACATAACGGTTGGCTTGAGGTGTTAGTACCAACAAGCTTGCTTTTAACAAAAAACAATCAAATTAAGGTTCCAATAAAAATCCTCAATTCCTCTTTTTCATTCTCTACAAATACTTTTTTATATGCCTTTTAATCAACTAACAAATACCTCAAACAATTATTTGTGCGGGAGTAGCCCAGCGGTCAAAGATATATCAATTCGTGATATGATCGACCACAGGCGCCAGCTTGAGGTGCTGGTCTCGCAGGAGTACGCGTGTTCAAATCGCGCCTCCCGCACCAAATTCTCTCGTTTTTCTTGATTTTTTTCGAAGTGCATATATTTGCTAATACTACAAAGCTTCTGAGGATACTCTTGACTGTGCTTAATTGGCAAACTGATCCATTGTTATTGGACCCTTCCCCTGTTTCTTTTGATACATGGGTCACTGCTAATCAGTTATTGTCTCAAGATACTAATTCTTTATACTCATTTCTTGATCCTAATACCCTTACCTTGAATCTCTATTCTCTTCTCATTCGTAAAATTGATTTTGTTCGTGATAGTGATGGTGACCGTATCCTCTCAAGGTTCCCTTTTCTAGTTCTTACCGAAGATGAACTGACCATTCTTCAATCTAAGATCCTTCTTATTGCTCAAGCTGCTCGTGATTATTTCTACAAATCAATCAATGAAAATATCATATATTGGAAACGTCGTATACAAAACTACCTTAAACGTGGTGCACTTCCTTTTCCTCTCTATCGTTGCTCTTGTGCTCTTACTAATTTATCTGTCATTCATAACCATGTTGACCTTCTCTTTTTTGAGAGTGCTCGTGGTAAACGTTATACCCTTCCTACGAAACTCACTAATGGTCTTGCCTATCTTTGTGGTGTCTGTAATGGTGATGGCCATCTTACCAAACACTGGCTTCGCATCACCGATGAAACTAAAGACTATATGCTTTTTCTTTCTAAAGTTTTTGAGTATCTTTTCCATGATCCAGGTGAGGTTTTTCCTACCGGTAACGCTTGGAATGCTGAGCTTCGCTCCAGTGCTGTCAGTCGCTTGATCAACTTCATTACTGACCAACCTCTTGAGGGTGCTAAATATGATTCTTTACGTGAACCTCTTCTCTTCCAACAGCTAGGTGCACCTTTCCGAAATCTTTTTTGGCGTGGTGCCATGGATGCTGACGGTTCATTTAAAAATCAGATTTCCTTCACAAGTGCTAGTGAACAATTTAATTTGGATTACCAAGTGTTTCTAGATTCTATTGGCATTTTAAGTTCACTCAAGCAGAATGAAAGTGATACTTTTGGATTATATTTACCTGCAAAACACAAATTAAATTTTGTGGAATCCATTGGTGTACTAAATCCCAAAAAAAGCGAAGACCTTTTGGACTTTTTACAAGGAAGTCGCAATTATGTCACTTTTACTGGACTGAAGAAAAATGTTCTAACAACTGATGGTTATTTCAATTTTAACCTTATGGATTCTTTGTATATAATTGGACTTGGTCACTTACTTGAAAAATACCGTGCAGATAGAAGTTGCCGTACAATGGATGAGCTTTTAGACCTTTCTCATAATAGTTACACTAAAATGGAGAAAAATGAAAGAAGTTTACCTTATAATTTACTAAAAACTATATTGAATGATGATGAAAATCAAATTTATGATATATTAGAAAACAACATGAATGAAATTCGTTTTCAAGTATCTAATTCAAATTCCATACAATTACCACTTAAACCTTGCAAGCAATTAGATGAAATCTTGCCTTATTTGGAGCCTAAATTGAATTATGTACTAGTAAATGAAAATGAAAGAGCAATTAACCAACCACTTGAAGAGATTTTTGGTGTCTCAATTACTGACAATCGAATAACTTGCCGTATACTAGTTCATTTTCTTTCAACGTTTTATAATTATACTACTGACACCCCTACTTTAACCATAAAGGAATTTTATGATTTTAAAAAGAAATGGAGAGAGGAATTGTTTTCTTAATTATTTGACAAGTAAATTCTTCGTAAATTCACATCAAATACTAAGTATTTTTTAAAAAAAGTAAAAAAAATGGAGAATTAATTATCCAAATATACCAGATATAGGAGGGAGGTGGTTCAACAGTAAAAGAAGTGTTCTCCAACCTTATTTTTGGAAAAGAAGAGATAATTAAAATCAAGAGAATTACTAATATTCCACTTTTTTATGATTAGAAGTTTTTAGTCCAGTTTTTTATGATTAATAGAATTAAAAATTATTTTTTCATGGCTTTTCGTGGTATCGTTAATCCCTGGCAAATAAATCTAAATTTACATTTTGTTTGCTCAGAACAATTTTTCGCTCTTTTCCAGTTTGGTTTCAGTATCTCCTCTTGAGTAATTACAATCTTTTCTTTAAACCTATCCAACATTTCAATGGTTAATTTTTTTAATACATAATTTCCTTTAAGATAATAATAATTAGCTATTTCAGATACATGCTCTTCAGGATATTTTTCTGTGTACAAATTCGCATAAAACAACAATTCTTGTTCATCCAATGCTTTTGGTCTTTTTTTGTACTCTACTATTCTCACCTCTTTTTCCTCATTTAGTTGATCCACTCTATCTATTTGACCTCGATACTTATCTGTTTGAATATAAAATTCTTTTTTGATAGGTATCCAATATTTCGGATTTTCTTGATATCTTTTTTGTTCTAGCAAGAAGAATTGTTCCATTATTTTTGTTTCTTGAGTATTCTTTCCTCTTGGTGTTGACCTTACAAGAACATTTATTTCATTTTCATAAAATTCTTCGAACCAACTATGCCAATTCATTCCCTCCTTTGCTTCTTCTGGGAATGAATCATAATCTCTTTCCCCTCTTGGTCCATATGGTTTGTTTTGGTTCAAACTTTTTATTATATAGAATTTTAACGGGCACTCGAGATAAGCAATGTATTCTGTTTTGCTTATATTTAGTTCTTCAACCACTTTATCATCAGCTTCTCACTCATTTTTTTATCTTCAAAAACTTATAAATCAATAAAGAGACCCTTATAAAGAAAAATATTGGTTATTTTTATTGAGGAGTAATGGCTAATGGTTGATCAAGAAAATGCTTTACAGGAATTAATCAAGACTTACAATTTTTGGTGGTTTGACGAATACTTTGATGAGTGGTCTCCTATTAATGGTAATGCTCTTACACAAATGTTAACGGATGCTTTTCAACTACATATTGATAATAAGCTTTCATTTCTTTCACTACTCGAATTTATTGATTCTAAAGCAGATAAAGTTTTGAATACCTTTGAAACTAAGGATGATTATGAGCAAGTTTATCAAACTTTACAGTCCTTTCTCTGCAAGCATTTGAAACCAAATGACTCTGAATTAATTTTCAAAATAATTAGCTTGTTTAGTGGAAATGAGAATTGGAATAAATCTCAAGTAGCTCTTGCTCTCCTACATCTCTATGGCAAGATTAACCTCGAGAAATCATTGAATCTGTTGGAAAATATGCTTTTTAAAACATGGGAAGATTTGGAAGATTATATATATGGATATGGATCAAGTGATAATTCTTATGCGAGAAATCTTGCATATCACAAAATGTATGTTGAAAGACGTGAGATGATTATTGAAGTTATATTTTCATTAGATAAGGATTCGTTAGTAAATATATTAGATTATATTCTTGACGAGCCTCCATTTGGTTGGAATAATAATCTTAATCGCTTGTTAGGTTTGAAATATAAATTCCTAATTGATAAGGATCAAAATACTAAGGAGTACATGGATTATATTATAGGTAATCTTAGTTGTTGCTATGATGATGAGTCTGATCTTGAAGATGAAACTGATTGCAATGCAGGTAAAAATCATCTTTTTGTTTTAGGTGAAGAATTAGCTTACAAGACCTTTTTCTCTTTAATTACTGAAGGTTATAATGGAGGTTATTCTTATCCCGATGATTACATGAAAGCGTTTGAAATTGTTATCAAAGAAAATCCAAAAGCTATTCAATATTTCATTGATAATATAAATGAAATCGGTGATGAAAATCTTAGAAATGACTTGTTATTTATTCTCAAGAATGAATAATCAATATTTTCACTTTTTTTCATTCATATTAAGCTATTTAGTTCTTTAAAAAATAAATTTTCCATATATAGCTAGGAAGTATCATTAATTTTTGTTATTCCTTTTGATGAGGTGACAAAAATATTCACAGAAATAGGTAACCAAAGATTGTTGCTTAAGCGCACAGAATCAGTAGTCGAATATTTCTTTCTACATCAGTTTCTTAATAATAATTCATTAACCTTTATAGGCACACAAAAAGAGTTAGCAAGGTTATTGTCTATTCATGAAAATTCTATTACTAATGCTCTTACTTCACTAGAGAAAAGAGGTTGGATTCAACGTATCCGACAAGATTCTCAAACAATTATTAAATTTACGCAACTTTTATCTGAACGTTTACGTCGTATAACGTTTTATTCTACTGAGATTTCTTTGTTTCTTTCTGACGTTGAATTTCATGATGAAATTAGATCAATAAATGAAAATATGCATATAAGAATCACTCAACTTGAAACAAATTTACAACAACAAAATGAAATACAACAGCATTACGATTCTCATATTATACATATATCTGAGAAACAATTAATGGAATTTGCTAAAAATCTTAAAAGTTCTCTTAGCAATACTCAAGACTCACGTTCGTTGAAAGAGCGTGTGCTTAGTGAAATATTTGCTTTTCAACAAGATTTGAAAGAAAATTATCAAAACAACAATTCTAAGCTTCCCGATACTTTTGTAAAGACATTACAAGAAAGATTCCTTTTAAAAATTCAAGAATTACAAAATCGTAAAGAAATTAGTGAGTGAGGTTTTATGAACAAGAATTCTAATTTAGAAAAAACTATTCTAACTACTATTACCAATCATAATGGAATGTACCCTATTACAACTCGTGAACTTGAATGTAAATGTGGTGTTTCTAATCCTGTTATTCTTAAAAATCTCGAGAGAATACAGAAACAAGGTCTTATTCATTCGTTACGTGTGATTTTTCCTTCAGGTTATAAAAATCTCTATTTACCGTCTGAAAGTCCTTGGCCTGTTTTTTTATCTCAAAAATGTTTTAAGTGCCAGAATAAAAGTACCATAAAAACTTGTATCTTCCATAATTTACTACATGAATTAGGTTATTCTTGTGATTTATCTCGAGTGAAAATCAAATTAACAAAAGAAACTACTGCTTGTCCTTGGTTTATACCTCGAGGTAGAAGGATAAAAGAAATGCCTTTAGATAAATTTCTCAAGGTTTCATATAAGAGAAGTTTGAAATTTAATTCAAACTTAGGAGTTCATAATTCTCTTTTACCAAACTATTTATGCCTGTTTTGTAACGAACCATTACATTCATTAGGTTCTGGCTTTATCCCCTTGTTTGGTAGTTCAATTGTACGTTGTTTACATTGCGAATCAGCTTACAAATTAGTTTATGACAAAAAGAAAGATAAGTTCATGGTTCTTTGTGCTGAAGAGAAAGGTCATCTTTTTAAAGCTAATTTTCAAGCTTTAGCAGGTAAACCAGTAGAAACTATTCCATATTCTAGTGAGAAATATGGTATTGCAATTCCAAATGAAACTACCTATCATCTTGATCTTAATACTGAAACTTTAACAGTTGCTAATTGGATTGGTAGAATTAGTGATCTTGATTATATAGTCACACGAAATGAAAAGGATTATCTTGAGCTAAAAAGACTCCTTTCAAAGGATTATTGGAGAATTGAAATTATAGATGGATTAGATAAACTCTCAAGCCCCCCACCAGAACCACAACAAGTAGGTTTATTAAAATTAATTCGGAAACTTAAAGTTTTGAATAAGAGATTTTGTAAAGCTACTCTTGATAGTAGATTGATTGTTTTAACGTTATTGAAAGGAAAAGTGTCAGAACAATTAAGAGAAAAAGCAGTTACTGTTATTAAGAATCAAATTAAAAAACTCTCGAGATACCAGCTTTTGTTAATAGAAGACTGGAATTTAATTGATGCTTTGGCAGCAAATGCAATTTGGATGGTTATTGGTGAATTAGCGGAAAAACATGATTTTGATTTTCCTGGACGCTGCTTGGCGAGAAATGTTCATTGCCCATACAAACCATTTTCAAGTTATTATGCTTATTCCGGAATCGATTCTATAATAAATGGTCTTTTTCTAAAAATATCAGAAAATATCAAAGAATATTGTACAAAAATTAATTTCTGTTGGGATGGTTTACCTGGGTTTTGCCACGGAAAAACTCATGGTGGTGAATTTGGTTTTCATTTAGATTTAATTGAACCTTTTAAACTTATTTTACTATTAACGTTATGTGATGCATTAGAGAATGGAACTGTTAATTCTGAAGAATTAACTATAATTTACGGTAGAAGAAGACAAAAATTGTTTAGTATAAATCCTAATAGTGAATTAAATCTTAAATTAGATGAAATGATTGAACAATCCTTAAAGTGTTTTAACTTAAATTATAATATTAGATTTATTTTTGAAAAGTATTTTTTAGAAATAAGAAACTGGTTATCACATCTTGTTAAGCTTAATTATCAAAATCAAATAACACACCATGGACAATTATTCAACTATAATGTATTACTTGATTATCAAATTTGGACGTTTCTTTCAAAAGAGCAACAATTGGAAATACTTAGGAAAATGAACAAATTACTTGTTGATTTTCAACCATATACAATTAATTTAACTAATTAGAGGTAGGAAAGAAAATGTATGAAACAGATCTCACTTATTATCTAGATGAATTTCAAAAAGTAGGAGTAGATAAACTTCCTAATATTATCAAGATTTTATTAACTCAAAAAGAATATTTCATTTACAAACTCATTTGTTTTTATCTTGATGATTATAAAAGAACAGGAATTCTTGTTGATAGGAGTAGGAAAGAAATTCAAGGTTATTTTAATTTAAAAAAAAGTCAAATATCTATTCTTATAAGTAAAGCTTGTAAACATGGGATTATAATAAATTTAAGAAGAAAATATAAACTAAATTTAGATTGCATATTAGTTCAAAGATTATGGCTTTACTACTTTTCAACTAGAGATAATTTTACGCAAATTCCTAATGAAACTTTATCCCTTCTTAATGAGCAAAAGAAACTAAAAAATAAACTGGAAAAATTGGAAAAGATAGAAAAAGAAATTACTTCAATAAATAAAACTAGATTTGATGAATTTATAGATGATATTGAGATTGAGCTATTATATGGAGACAATGATATTGACTTGTTTAGTGTTTGTAAAAAATATCAAAAATTACTTTTAACATTTAATATTTAATGATATTTTCTAATGGATTGTTAAACAATCATACAAAAAAAAAGAAATTACTCATTACTAATGATTAAGAAATCAAAATTGGGTTTTTTCTTTATATTACTTGAGACCATATTACGATAACATCTGGAAATACCGCATTTTTATGTATTCATTTTGTTTATCTTTTCTTGTAGTGGTGTCTCTCATGATCAATAACAATAATAATAATCCTGATGGTATTTTTGTTCTTAATGGACAAATCTTTTCTGTTAATGACTTGATTAATATCATGCGTCGTCATGGTATTAGCATTCGTCTTACTCGAGATGGTCTCTCTATTGATGGTGAACAAATTTCCTCTGTTTCGAATTTAGATGGTAATAAATGTCCTTTAGCTGGTAATTGTGAAAAGAGGGTAGCTTTAGTTGAGTTTCTTAAATTACAAAAATCTCAACCTATGTATCAAGACAGAGTCTATGATAGGCCAACTGATTATGATTCAACATCTATTTCTTCTCGAGATAATTTTGACTATCAGGAAGACTATCGTGATAATTATCAGGATTTGAGGAGAGATTCTCCTCGTGATGAACAATCTCGTGACTTTATTAAACCTAATAACCATGATCTTTTTGAAGGCAATGTTTCCAACTCGAGAGGTTTATTTGATGAACCCCCTCATGAAGAAGTTAGAGGTCTTTTCGATGAACCTGATTTCAAGGATGAATCTAATGATGATTATTTTGAGAATTCCTTCTTTAATAGAAATGAGTATTCTGAACGCGAACTCTCTCGAGAAGACCAATTTGAATCTAAAAACTATCGTCCTGAACCTCGCGAAATGAATCAACATTTTTGCAAACGTTGTGGTTTTGATATTGATCTAAGTTGGAATTCCTGCCCTAAATGTGGTCAAAGAATTATCTCACAGAACCCTCAAAAAA
>Ga0307379_10009691_pt1 | contig 12833 bp, 12 predicted proteins | sample UN2MG_FD_202237 | JGI IMG/M metagenome (GOLD analysis project Ga0307379, IMG submission 202237) | Soil microbial communities from Risofladan, Vaasa, Finland - UN-2 | ecosystem: Environmental > Terrestrial > Soil > Coastal area > Acid sulfate soil | place: Finland: Risofladan, Vaasa | collected... | reverse complement strand
TGCCCCAGGTACTCCGGCAGGTCGGCCAAGCAGGCCGACAGGCGCTGGATTGTCTGTTCGTTGATCAGGGCTCGGTTTCCTCGACGAGGGCCTCCAGGCGGTCGGCCTGCTGCTTCGGCGTCTGCATCAGTTGTCGGACATAGGCATCGGCCGGTGCGGTCAGCAGGTCGCGGGGCGCGCCCACCTGGACGAGGCGGCCGCTGCTGAGGACGGCAATCCGCGACGCCATGAGCAGGGCCTCGGTCATGTCGTGGGTCACCATCACGGTAGTCAGGCCGAGCCGGTCGTGGATACGCCGGTACTGGTCCTGAAGCGAGGCCCGGGTTATCGGGTCCAGCGCGCCGAACGGTTCGTCCATGAGCATGATCTTGGGTCGGACGGCCAACGCGCGCGCTACACCGACGCGCTGCTGCTGTCCGCCGGACAGGCGGCGCGGCATGCGGTCTGCGAACTCCGCCGGAGGCATGTCCACCATGTCGAGCAACTCACGGACGCGCTCCTCGATCTGCGGACGCGTCCATCCCTGCAGGCGAGGCACAATGGCCACGTTCTGCGCCACCGTCATGTGGGGGAACAAGCCGATCCGCTGAAAGACGTACCCGATACCACGTCGAAGCAGGACCGGGTCGTGGTCGCGAACGTTCTGGCCATCGACCTCGATGCGGCCGGCCGTGGACTCGATGAGCCGGTTGATCATCTTGAGGGTCGTCGTCTTGCCGCAGCCGCTCTCGCCCAGCAGCACCATCAGTTCACCGCGTTCGACTCCGAGGGTCAGGTTGCGGACAGCCAGCGTCCTGCCCCCGTCGTAGGACTTGCTGACGTGATGGAGACGGATCATCGCCGGTGTCTCACGGGCTGGTCCACTCGTCGTCGAGGTCGCGCACCTTCCGGGCGACCATGGCGACGTAATGCAGCGGCTTGCCGGAGATCGACAAGCGATGGCGGTAGCGGCGATAGGCTTCGAGGCGGATGATGCGGTCGGCCCGCAACTCGTCGATCAGTCGGCCGAATCCGGTGCGGTCCGCCTCGTACAGAAAGTCTTCCTTGATGTTGAACGTCAGCCAGGCGGGGGTTTCAAGCAAGTCGAGGGCCTTGAGGAACGCTGCCGCCGGGATGTCGCCGTAGCCCAGGGCCGCCACACAAGTCATGCAGTTCAGGCGATGGTGCCGAATGCGGCGTTCGACGTCCTCCGGCAGGTCGGTCAGGTCTTCCACAAGGTAATCCACGTAAACGTGCGCGCGATCGCGCAGCGCCGCGTGGCGGGCTTCCTCGATGATGTCGATGCCGACAAGGCATTCGGCGCCGAGGTTCCACATCTGTTCGCCCACCATGCCGTTGCCCGCGCCGACATCGAACACGCGCAGCGCATCGGCCGGCTGTCGGTGCTGGGTCAGCACGTCCGCGAACACCTGCACACACCAACGAGGCGAACAGCACCGCAGGGTGCGATAGAACAGCGCCTCATACAGGCCGGGCACGTCGTAGATGCGGCCGTAATCGTGCAGCCGCAGCCGGTGCCAGTCGCCGTCCATCAGCAGTTCGACCCACTCCTCGTCTTGGTCGAGATCCGCGTGGACGTCTGGGAACCGGAACGTCAGACTCTCCTGGTCGGCAAAGCGATGGGTAAGGATACTGTCCTCGGTAAATAACATGGTAGCGCCTCTGTGCAAACGTCTAGAGAGAAACTCAAAGGACCGCGTGAGGCGACGGCGAAACCGTCACGGCTCAGAGGCGCGGATGACCGCTGCGAAATGGTGCAGATACGCCATACGAACATGCTACCCAACGAGGTCCCGAAATGCAACGAAAAACCTGGGCATGACCCCGTGCCGACGCGGCAGTGGCGGGGTCTGGTCGGACGCAGTCTTGTTTTTCGCTTGCTCCATCGGCCTGCGCCCGGTACACAATGTGCCTTCTTTTCCCGCGCGGCGGGCAGGATTGCCCACCGCGCCAGCCCCAAGTGGGGCGATGCGAAGTTGGCAAAGTAGCGATCGTTTGCGCCACCGGGGGGAGGTCCCCATCACAGCAGCCAGAGGAAAGGTAAAACCATGAAAGGAAGGTTCTGGAGCGGCGTTCGTGTCGCCCTCGGCGTGACACTGCTCGTCCTTATGGGACTCATCGCCACGAACGTCTTCAGCGGGGAGGCGGCCGCGCCGGTCGGCGCCGCTGCCGAAGTTAACTCGCAGCCCCTGCCGCGCGCGTGGTACCTGGCCTTCGGCGGATCGGTCCTCGCCCTGATCATGGCCTTCTACTTCTACAAGAACGTCATGAGAGAGAGCGAAGGCACCGAGCAGATGGCCGAGATCGCAGCCGCCGTCCGCGAAGGCGCCTATGCGTACCTCAAGCAGCAGTACAAGGTTGTGGCGATCTTCTTTGCCATCGTCTGCGGGCTGCTGGCCGTCATGGCGTTCGGCCTGCACGTTCAGCACACGCTGGTGCCGTTTGCGTTTCTGACGGGCGGTTTCTTCTCGGGCCTGGCCGGCTTTATCGGCATGAAGACGGCCACCCAGGCGTCGGCCCGGACGGCGAACGCCGCCAAGAGGAGCCTGAACCGCGGTCTGACGGTGGCGTTCCGCGCCGGGGCCGTCATGGGCCTGACGGTCGTGGGCCTGGGCTTGCTGGACATCACCTTGTGGTTCCTGTTTCTGCACCAGGTTTGGGGCCACTGGGCCACGGCGACGTTTGCGTGGGAACCGATGACCCTGGAGCAGATTACGGTCGTCATGCTGTGCTTCGGCATGGGCGCGTCGAGCCAGGCCCTGTTCGCCCGCGTGGGCGGGGGCATCTACACGAAGGCCGCCGACGTGGGGGCCGATCTCGTGGGCAAGGTCGAGGCCGGCATCCCCGAAGACGACCCGCGCAACCCCGCGACCATCGCCGACAACGTGGGCGACAACGTCGGCGACGTCGCCGGCATGGGCGCCGACCTGTACGAGTCGTACTGCGGCTCGATCCTGGCGACGGCGGCGCTGGGGGTGGCGGCCATCTTCGGCATGCAGAACCTGTACGCCGACAAGATCACCCCCGAGACCCAGATCAACCTGCTGATGGCGCCGATGGCCCTGGCCGGGCTGGGCATCATCGTCTCGATCATCGGCGTCTTTGTCGTGCGGACCAAAGAGGGCGCCTCGATGAAACAGTTGATGGCCGCCCTGAACCGCGGCATCTACCTGTCGAGCGCCCTGGTCATTGCGGCGACGGCGCTCGTGATCTGGTGGCTCGGCCTCCCGTGGGGGATCTTCGGCAGCGTCGTGGCGGGGCTGGTGGCCGGCATCGTCATCGGATGGGCCACCGAACGGTACACCTCGGCCGACTTCGGGCCGACGCGCGGCATCGCCAACCAGGCCAAGACGGGCCCGGCCACCGTCATCATCGACGGCATCGCCACCGGCATGCTTTCGACGTGGATACCGATCCTGGCGGTGGGCGCGGCCATGATCGTGGCCTTCGCCCTTCCCGGCGGCTTCTCGGACATCACGCTGGGCCTGTACGGGGTGGGCATTGCGGCGGTGGGCATGCTCTCGACCCTCGGCATCACGCTGGCGACCGACGCCTACGGGCCCATCGCCGACAACGCCGGCGGCAACGCCGAGATGAGCGGACAGCCGCCCGAAGTCCGCAAACGCACCGACGCCCTCGATTCGCTCGGCAACACGACCGCCGCCATCGGCAAAGGCTTCGCCATCGGTAGCGCCGCCCTGACGGCACTCGCCCTGCTGGCCGCCTACGTCGAGGAGGTCCGCGTCGGCATGCACCGCGAGGCGGCGGCGGCCTACCAGTACACGCAGGCCGGTACGGTCTACGGCCTGGGCTACGGCAAGTTTGCCCAGGGCGTGGTGCCCGAGGCCGAGGCCGAGACGCTTGCCCAGAAGGAGAAGGCGACGGCCGTTTACGTGGAGGTCGCGGGCAGGGCCGAGAACGCCGTCGAGCGGACGTTCGGCGATAAGACGCTGTTCCTGGTCCCCGTGGCGGCGGGCACAACGGCCAAGGCGAAGTTGCCGGAGATCGGCGACTACCAGGCGGGGATGCTCGATTTCATGCGGCACTACGGCGTCACGCCGATGAACCCGAAGTTCCTGGTCGGCGCGTTCAGCGGCGTGCTGCTGGCGTTCGTGTTCTGTGCCCTGACGATGAAGGCCGTCGGACGGGCCGCCGGCGCCATGATCGACGAGGTCCGCCGCCAGTTCAAGGCGATCCCCGGCATCATGGAGGGGACGGCCAAGCCGGACTATGCGTCGTGTGTCATGATTGCCACGAGCGGCGCCCAGCGGGCGATGGTCCTGCCGAGTTCGCTGGCCATCGTCGTGCCGATCGTGGTGGGCCTGCTCCTGGACGTTTCGGGCGTGCTCGGCCTCCTGGTGGGTGGTCTGACGGCGGGCTTCGCCGTGGCGGTCTTCATGGCCAACGCCGGCGGCGCGTGGGATAACGCCAAGAAGTACATTGAGGGCGGGGCGCTGGGCGGCAAAGGCTCCGAAGCGCACAAGGCGGCGGTGGTCGGCGACACGGTCGGCGACCCCTTCAAGGACACCTCCGGACCGTCGCTCAACATCCTCATCAAACTGATGAGCATGGTCAGCGTGGTCTTTGCCGGTCTGATCGTGAAGTTCGGCCCCATCATCGGCGACTGGCTGCACATCGGCTGGGACCACCTGGCGAAGTAATGGCCAAGACAAGGAGCACAGCCCGCCGCCTCGCCATCCGGATGGCGCGGGTGTGCGCCGAGAACCGCTGCCGCGACGTCGCGGTCCTCGACCTGCGCAAGTTGTCGCCCGTCACGGATTTCTTCGTGGTGGGCACGGGCACGTCGGCCCGTCAGATGCGCGCGGCAGCGCGGCGGGTCGTCGAGGCCGGAAAGGAACTCGGCGACAAACCATTCGGCGTCGAAGGTGTTGACTCGGCGGCGGGTGCCGACGACGCCCGCTGGCTGCTCATCGACTACGTGGACGTGGTGGTTCACGTCTTTACGGACGCGTCGCGCACGTACTACGACCTGGACCTGCTCTGGGGCGACGCCGCGCGGATCGACTGGAAGAAGGGCTGGACGCCCAGCGAACCCGACGACACCCACTAGCCGCCAGCGGCAGCGAGCGGCGAGGGTCAACTCATGACGAACGTGCAGCGAACGCTCGATGATCGGCTGACGGCGGCCATCCGCGCGGCCTTCCCCGACGCGGCCGACGCGCCCGCGATCGTCATGCAGGCGCAGGACGAGCGGTTCGGCGATTACCAGGCGAACGGGGCCATGGCCCTGGCGAAACGCCTGGGCAAGAAGCCGCGCGACGTGGCGGCCGAGATCGTCGCGAAGGCCGACCTGGCGGGGATTGCCGAGACGCCCGAGATCGCCGGGCCCGGCTTTATCAACATCACGCTCTCGCCCGACTGGCTTGCCGCGCGGCTGGCGGAGATGCTGACCGACCAGCGATTGGGCGTGCCCTCCCCTGCCGAGCGTCAAACCATCGTCGTGGACTACTCCGCGCCGAACCTGGCGAAAGAGATGCACGTCGGCCACCTGCGCTCCACGATTATCGGCGACGCCCTGGTGCGAGTGCTTGAGTTCCTCGGCCACACCGTCATCCGCCAGAACCACGTCGGCGATTGGGGGACGCAGATTGGAATGCTTGTCGCGTACATTGAACGCGAAGGACTGATTCAGCCAGTTGAGGACTGGCAAGAAGCCTTCTTCTCCGACAAGGTGCTTGATGATCTGGAGGCTCTGTACCGTGAATCCAAGCAGATGTTCGATGCCGACGACGAGTTCGCACGTGAGGCGCGCGAAACGGTGGTCAGGCTTCAGGGGGGAGATGAGCGCACGCTGAACATCTGGCACTGCTTCCTGGTGGTGTCCGTCGGCCATTGCCGGAAGGTCTATGAACGCCTCGGCGTGCTCCTGACCAACGACGACATCCGTGGCGAATCGGCTTACAACGACGTCTTGCCGGGCATCGTCGAGGCCCTGACGGCCAGGGGCCTGCTCAGCGAGTCGGAAGGTGCCCAGTGCGTCTTCCTCGACGAGTTTAAGGCGAAGGACGGCTCACCCCTGCCGCTCATCGTCCAGAAATCCGACGAAGGCTACCTGTACGCGACAACGGACCTTGCCGCCATTGCCTTCCGGACGGGCAACCTGCCCGAAACCGCCAATCCGAGTTCCGAAATCCGAAATCCGAAATCCCCGCGGGCCAAGCGCGTCCTGTACGTCGTCGATGCCCGCCAATCGCTGCACTTTCGGATGGTCTTTGCCGTGGCAAGAGCCGCGGGCTTCGCGTCCGAGGACGTGTCGCTGGAGCACGTCGGTTTCGGAATGATGCTCGGCCCCGACAGCCGGCCGTTCAAGACGCGCGAAGGCGGCACCGTCAAACTCATGGACCTCATTGACGAGGCCGAGAAACGCGCCCGCACGCTGCTCGAAGAGAAGCAGGCCGAACTGCCCGAGGACCAGCGCACGGTTTCGGACACAGACAAACCGGAGATCGCCCGCATCGTCGGCATCGGTGCCCTCAAGTACGCCGACCTCGCCCAGAACCGCACGAAGGACTACGTCTTCTCGTGGGACAAGATGCTCTCGCTCGACGGCAACACGGCCCCGTACATGCAGTACGCCTTCGCGCGGATCCACAGTATCGCCCGGAAGGGCGGCCTCGACCTGGCTGAGGTGGCCCGAGAGCCGACACCGGGTGAAGCCTTTTCGCTCGCCGAACCGGCCGAGCGCCGGCTGGCGGTGGCGCTGCTTCAGTTCCCCGAGACGGTCGAGGCCGTCGCGGCCGAGTGCCTGCCGCACGTCCTCTGCGGGTACCTGTACCGCCTGGCCGGCGCGTTCATGGGGTTCTACGAGACGTGCCCCGTCCTGAAGGCTGAGGAACCGGTCCGCACCAGCCGCCTGCGGCTGTGTGCCCTCACCGCCAAGGTCATCGAGAAAGGCCTCGGCCTGTTGGGTATCGAAACGGCCGAACGCATGTAAACGCCGCTCCGAGCCGCGGCCTATTGGTCGCGGGCACCTTCATCCGCCTGGCGTTAACGATCATGCGCATCTTCGAGATTTTCCGCAGCATCCAGGGCGAGACGACACGGGTCGGCGTCCCGATGGATTTCGTGCGTCTGGCCGGATGCGACCTGGCGTGCTCGTACTGCGACACGCCCGAAGCCCGCGACGCCGCTGCCGGCCGCGAGATGACCGTAGCGGACGTCCTTTCTGCGCTGCCTTCCCCTCCCCTTCCCTTCGTGGTGATCACGGGCGGCGAGCCGATGCTGCAGGTCGAAGAGGTCAACCGCCTGGTCGCCGCGCTGATTGCGAGCGGCCGCAAGGTCCTCGTCGAGACGTCCGGCGCCCACCCGATCGACGTGCTGGACGAGGGCGCGATCCGCATCCTCGACGTCAAGACACCCGGCAGCGGCATGGCGGAGCACATCGTCTGGCCGAACCTGGAGCGTCTGCGGCCCTGCGACGAGGTCAAGTTCGTCCTGACCGACCGCGCCGACTACGCGTGGGCGCGCCAGGTGGTGGAGCGTCATGGCCTCCTGGAGAGGTCGCCCGTCCTCTTCGGCGCCGCCCGGGGCCGCCTCGACCTGCGGACGCTGGCCGGCTGGCTGCTCGATGACGGCCTCCCGGTGCGGCTTAACGTGCAGTTGCACAAGGACTTGCGGCTGCCCTAAGCATCCTGCCAAAGCGCCTGTATTTCGGTTCACGACCTTCTTGACAGCGGGTGGGCCGGCGCCTATACTGCCGTGCTCTTTGAACTGTGACTGTGCACCCTATGCCAGAGGGGAAGGCGTCGATGCGGTCTCGAGACCTTGAGAACTTCCGGAGAGTCCTGCTTGCCAAGCGGCGTATCCTGGCCGGTGACGTGAACGGCCTGGAGCAAGCCGCCCTGCACAACAGCCGTCAGGACGCCAGCGGCGACCTCTCGAAGGTGCCGCTCGACATGGCCGACATCGGCTCCGACAACTACGAGCAGGAGTTTACGCTCGGCCTGATCGAGACCGAGCAGGCAACGCTTCAGGAAATCGATGAAGCCCTGGGCCGAATCGACAGCAAGTCTTACGGGAAGTGCGAGCGATGTGGCCAGCTGATCCCCGTGGCACGTCTCAGGGTCAAGCCCCACGCCAAGTACTGCATCGAATGCCGACGCCAGGAAGAAAAGGGCTTGCTGTAGCCGACGGAGGCAGCCACCTTCGCCTCTGGCTGACCGTCGGCCTTGGCACCTTCGCGGACCTCGCCAGCAAATACCTCGGCTGGGACTTCCTCGGCGGCCCGCCTGAGGGCGGCGGCCGCATCGTCTCGGTCCTTCCCGGATGGCTCCGGCTCGTGGCGAGCGAGAATCCGGGCATCGTCTTCGGCATCGATTTCGGCGCGTACCTGGGTCTGGGCCCGGCGGCTGGCCAGATCGTGACGGTGGTTCTGACGGCCGCAACCTCGGCGCTGATCTTCTACGTGTTCGCCACGTCGCAATCCCGGCAGCGGTGGATCCACGTCTGGTGCGGCCTTATTCTGGCGGGTGCGGCGGGAAACCTGTTCGACCGGATCGCCTTCGGCCACGTCCGCGACCTCGTCCAGTTCACCGTCGAAATGGGCGGCAGGCCCCTCTGGCCGTTCGTGTTTAACCTGGCCGACGTGTACCTGGTGGTCGGCGTGATTGCCGTGGCGTGGACGATGTTGTTCGGCTCTGGCGCGCGGGAAGCCGAACGCGGCGAGAACCGCGCCGGCAAGGAGTCCTGACGTGGCTGCTCCCAGCCGCGACGAAGCGTCCATGCAGCGTGCCCTCGACCTGGCCGCCCAGGGACTCGGCCGCGTCGAACCGAATCCCATGGTCGGCGCCGTCATCGTCCAGGGCGAGTGTGTGGTCGGCGAGGGCTACCACGCACGGTTCGGCGGACCGCACGCCGAGGTCGTTGCGCTCGAGAAGGCCGGGGAGACGGCGCGCGGCGCGGAACTCTTCGTCACGCTCGAACCCTGTTGCCACCACGGCAAGACGCCGCCGTGTACCGATGCGATCCTGGCCGCAGGCATCGGCCGCGTGGTCGCGGCCGTGGCGGATCCGTTCCCGGAGGTGTCCGGGCGCGGCCTGGCGATTCTGGAAGAGGCCGGCGTGAAGGTGGAGGTCGGCGTGCTTGAGTCGCGGGCCCGCCGCCTGAACGCCGCCTACTTCAAGCGTCAGGAGACGGGCCTGCCGCTCGTCATCGCCAAGTGGGCCATGACGCTCGACGGCCGGCTTGCGACGGCGTCGGGCGAGAGCCGGTGGATCTCGTCCGAGGCGAGCCGACGGCGGGTCCACGAGGTCCGCCGCACCTCGGACGCCGTGCTGGTCGGGTCCCGAACCGCACTCAGGGATGAACCGTCGCTCACGGTCCGGCACGTCGAGCCGTATCCGGAGCGCGGTCAGCCGACGCGAGTCATTCTCGACACGCACCTCGCCCTTGATCCGGCGCGCGAGCCGGCGCGTTCGGCCGACCAGGTGCCGGTGATCGTTTACACCTCGGCGGCCACACTTGCCGCACGCGCCGAAGAGGCCGAAGCGTTGCGGCGGGCCGGATGCGAGATCGTCCCCGTGCCGCCGGCCGCCGCCGGACTCTCGCTGGCGTCCGTGCTCCAGGACCTTGGCAAGCGGGAGATGTCGCGCGTCCTCGTTGAAGGCGGGGCACGCGTCTTCGGCTCGCTCTTTGCCGAACGGCTGGTTGACCGGGTGATGGTCTTTGTGAGTCCGCGAGTCCTCGGCAGTGCCGACGCGCTCGGACCCGTGGCGGGACCCGACGGGCGCGAACTGCTGGAGGCGCTTGAGGTGGCCGACGTCACCGTCGAGGGCGTGGGTCCTGACCTGATGATTCAAGGACGGGTCGGCAAGTTCTGAACCGGTTCACGCTTGTGTGTACCCACGCATGCGGCGCGGCGGCTCTCCTGAGCCGCCGCGTCGTGGACTCTTGGATCTGAGATTTGAGATTTCAGATGTGAGATGTGAGATCTGCGATTTGAGATCTGAGATCTGAGATGTGAGATCTGAGATTTGAGATCCGAGATTTGAGATCCGAGATTGCAGAACGCGACGGACAAGAGGACCCGTCGCGCGTCGGTTCACTTCTGAGACCGTCCCAGGCCTACCACGTCCCGTAGCGGGCTTGCCACAACTCGAGGAGCCGCCGGGCCCGGTCTTCGTCGCTCATACCCTCAAGAACCGCGCGGTCTTGAGGGCTGAGCGTGTTCATGAACGCCCTGAGTTTCACCGCCCGGGTCCGGTAGAACTCCTGACGCTGCTCGGGCAGGCGACGAAACGCCGCATACCGCTCGAACACACTCTCGCGCTCCCCCCAATCCATCTCGGCCAGCCGCCAGTACCGGTCGAGTACGGCCCGGCGCCGGTCGTCCGACAACGATTGCCAGCGGATCGTGTTGGCCTGCGTCTCGCGCGGGTCGAGCGCCAGCCGGTCCGACAGATCCAAGGGCCCGGCAGCCTCAATCGACCGCCCTCGCGGCTTGTCCTTCGGGGCGGTAGCCTCCGCGCCGGGGTGCGAGACGCCGCCGATCAGGATCTGCGGCCCCACGATGCCGGCAACCAAGCCGCACGCCAGCGCCGTCGCCAGGCACACGAGCATCAGGCGGATGCGCCGGTGCCGGCGATGCAGGAGACGCACGAGTTGTTCGCGTTGCAGATCCATCCGTCAGGCTCCGTCGCCGGTTTCGTCGGGGCTCATCAAACGGTCCATCGCTTCGATGACGGCGATCTCGTCCAGCAGGTCCGCGTCCTCCAGAAACAAGATGTTGCGGCTGGCTTCGCGTTCGACCGGACTGGTCGGTTCCGGCGGCAGGCCCGTCCAGGTGTAGACGGTAAAGCCGAACACCAGCCCTGCCGCCAAGCCCGCCACCGATGCCACCACCTGGCGCCGGAGCCGGTGTGGACGAAGGCGAGACGCGAAGACGCTGAGGTCCTTCTCCTCAACGATCCGGGCCATCATACGCCCGGTAAACCCCGGGCGCGCCGGAGCCGGCGGGACCTCGTCCAGCAGGCGCCAACTCTCCTTGAGCAGTCGCGCGTGGGCCCGGCACGACTCGCAGCCCTCCAGGTGCCGGCGCACCGCCTTTGCCGTCGATGGCTTCAACTCGCCATCGAGGTAGGCGGCCAGCACGCTGCGCACCCACTGGCACGGAGAAGGCATTGCGCGAACCTTCCTTCAAAAGGGCTCCGGAGAATTGAACACGCGGGCACCGGGCAGGTACTGCAAAAAGCGGGGAAATCTAACTGACGCGCTGCCGGCCGCGACCCGTGTGGATGTAGAGGAGGAGGCGGTCTTTCAGGTTGTCGCGGGCCCGGGCCAGAAGGCTCTTGACGGCCATCGTGGTACAGCCGATCGTCCTGGCGATGTCGGCGTAACTCATGCCCTCATACTTGTTCAGGATAACGGCGACCTGCTGCTTCTCGGGAAGGGCCTGAATGGCCTCCCGGACCTTCTCCTGCAACTCGCTCTGGTGCAGATGAAGGTCGGGCCGGCGGCTGTCGGGGTCGGGCATGGCGCGCGGCCCGTCTCCGAAATCGGACATCTGGTCGATGGAGACGTCGTCGCGTCGATTGGCCCGCGACCTGAGGGCGTTCAGGCTGACGTTGGCCGTGATCCGGAACATCCAGGTCGAGAATTTCGCGGTAGGTTTGTACGTCTTGCGGGCGCGATAGATCCTGAGAAAGACCTCCTGGGCAAGGTCCTCGGCGTCGGAGGCATCGCTGATGAAGCGGTAGATGAGGCCGATGACGCGGCTGTGGTTGCGCTCGACGAGTTCCTGGAAAGCGAGTTCGTTGCCTTTCTGGAAGCCCAGCATCAGGCCGACATCGTAGTCGGCGGCGGCTCCGCGGCGGCCTTCGCGCTCGTACGACCTGGCAACGGCAACGGCGGCCTTAGCCATGACGGCTCCCTTTGGCCCTGGGGAAGGGAACACCCGCGGCGAACACCCCATCCGAGCAAGTGGCGCCCCGTCCTCGCTCTCGTATCCTTTATTACGAACCGGCGCCGGTTTTTCCAGGAAAAAATCCGGCGTCGGCACGTTTCCGACGCCCGCCGCCCCAGGCTTATTCGGGCAGTTGCTTCACAACGTCTTCCACGAACAGCCGCGCCGCGGCCAGGTCACCGATACGGTTGTCGCCCGCCTCGCGTTCGACGACCAACGCCCCCGTGAAGCCGCCCTTCTCCAGCGTCTTCAAAACGGCCACGAAATCGACGTTGCCCTGGCCGAGGGGCACGTCGGCCCCCCAGACCTCGCCGGGCTTGTCCGACGGGGTGCCGTCCTTCATATGAGCCATGGAGGTGCGGCCCGCCAGAACACGCGCGGCAGCCACCGGGTCGTCCGAGCCGTACAGGATGAAGTTGGCCGGGTCGAAGTTGACGCTCACGAAGTCGCGTCCCAGGTCGTCGAGCGCTTTGGCGAGCGCCTCGCCGGATTCCTGGCCCGTCTCGAAACCGACGGTGTGGCCAAAGGCGTGGATGGCGTCCACGGCCTGGCCGAGGCGATCCATGAAATCGCCGTACGACGGGTCGGACGGCTCGGGGATGAACCCGACGTGGGTCGTGACGTGGGTGATGCCGAGGTCGGCCATGGCCTCGCTGAAAGCCTGGCACCGGTCGAGTCGTTCGGGGAAATCGTCGGGATTGAGAAAGCCGCCCGTGTCGCGAATGGCCTGGATGCTGGAGTAGTCCTCGCCCTTGAAGTCGATCATGCCGGCGGGGATCTTCAGGCCCGTCCGCCCCAGCGCCTCGCGGATGCGCGCCAGGCCGTCGGGCGTCAAGTCCTCCTGCCGGCGAAACGTGAACTGGATCGCCTCGTAGCCGAGTTCGGCCACCTTCTCGATTGATTCAACCGTATC
>Ga0307379_10009686_pt1 | contig 12841 bp, 13 predicted proteins | sample UN2MG_FD_202237 | JGI IMG/M metagenome (GOLD analysis project Ga0307379, IMG submission 202237) | Soil microbial communities from Risofladan, Vaasa, Finland - UN-2 | ecosystem: Environmental > Terrestrial > Soil > Coastal area > Acid sulfate soil | place: Finland: Risofladan, Vaasa | collected... | reverse complement strand
CGGTCGGCGTGATCGTTGCCGGCGTGAGCGCTGTGGCGAACTTCTTGTGGCTGCCGTACTACCCGGTCTGGTCGATCGTGATGCTCTTCCTCGCGGTCGCTGTGATCTGGGCGCTGACCGTGCACGGTCGCGACATCACCGACGCCTGAGCGTCAGGATTCGGGTTGTTCGATGGCGTCGAGGAAGGCGTTGACGTCGGCCTCTTCGCCACCGACCAACCAGATCGTCAGCTCGCCGTCGCTGTCTTCGTCGTCCTCGTCGTCTTCCCACGGCAGCACGCCGTCGACGAAGTAGCGGTCGACGGTGATGTCGTCGGAGCCCTCCTCGACAGGTGCGATCACAGCGAGTTCGACCTCGGCATCGGCGGGCTGGTCGCTGAGGATGTCGATCAGTTCGTGGACTCGCATGACGCTCCCTTGCGTGCTGAATGACGTTGTGGTTGGGCAGGTGACCGGACGGGGCGATTCAGTACTCGTCGAGCCACTTGGGGGCTCCCTCGAGCAAGTACAGACTGACATGTTTGCACCGGTCGAGTGCGGCTTCGATCGAGTCGTCGACGTTCATGTACACGTCGGCGAGGTCGACGGTCATCTTCGCGACGATCGACAAGCTGCGCTCAGGGGCATCGGTCACGCTCGGGAACGAGTCGATCGCTGACACTTCGACCGGCAGATCGATGCCCCCGATCCCGGCGAGGTCGGTTGCCAGCACCAGCAGGTCGGGTGGCTCAGGCAGCGGTGGCAAGGTCCAGGTGAAGATCAGCGGGAACGTGAACCCGGTGGGTGGTGGGTCGTCGATCTCGTCGAGCTTCATCACCTCGTCCTCGAACCCGAGCATGGCCCGTGGGTCGACATCGAGCGACAGGTGCAGGTCGATCGGGCCAGCGCAGGCCTCTTCGGGGTGCAGGTCGACCTCCCACAACTGACGCAGCGAGTACGTCTCCACGAAGTGGCGTTCGTCGTGGACGTGGAAGCCGTGGTCGATCGCCTGGGACTTCACGTCGGCGACAAACCCTGCAACGTCAATCACTGCCATGCAGTCGGGACACTACCGTCCCAGACGATGCCCTCGCCCAATGACACCGACGCCACCCTCGAACTCTTCGGATCGATTTGCGACGCCACCACCGCTGTGCTCCGCTCGACGACCGATTGGGGTGAGTCGGGTCGCCGGCCCGGGCAGTATCTCGTCGACCTCGACGTCGACGACGTGTGCGTGGCGCCGATCCTCGCCGCCGGCTACTCGGTGCTGTCAGAGGAGAGCGGACTACAGCACCCCGGAGGCAGGCCATCGGCGCTGGGCACGGTGGTCGTCGATCCGCTCGACGGCTCGACGAACGCGAGTCTCGACCTTCCCTGGTGCGCAACGTCGTTGTGTCTCGTGGCCGACGCGGTGGCGACGGTCGCCGTGGTAGCGAACTTGATGACCGGTGCTCGGTACGGCGCCGTTCTCGGCGGTGGCGCAACGCTCGACGGCCGGGCGCTCATGATCGGCACTGCAGCTCCGCTCGACGACGCCGTGATCGCCATCAGCGGGCTGCCCGACCACCACTATGGCTGGCGCCAGTTCCGGGCGATGGGTGCCTCGGCGCTCGACCTCTGCGCAGTGGCCAGCGAGTCCTTCGACGGGTTCGTGGACATGAGCCCCGACGCGCACGGTGTGTGGGACTACCTCGGGGCGACGTTGGTGGTGCGTGAGGCCGGGGGAGTGGTCGTCGATGCGCTCGGACGAGACCTCACCGTGGTCGATCACACAGCACGGCGGACTCCTGTGGCGGCGACCAGCGCGGCGTTGCTCGACGACCTGCTCGACCACCGCCGGCGCGGCTGATCGGCAGCCACCGCTCGGCTCAGAAGTCGAAGTTCTTGTTCGGTCGGATCACGATCTCGGGGATGTGGACGTGGGAGGGCTGGGTGACTGCGTACAGCACGGCATCGGCGACGTCGTCCGGCGTGATCATGATGTCGGCGAGCGCTGCCTGCGCCGCTTCGAGGACGTGGTCGGGGAGCCGCTCACCGGGGACGATCTCGACCTCGATGCCCGACAATGCAACGATGCCGGCGAGCAGCTCCGGGTCGGCGTTGCGGCCGATGTTCGTCGCCACCAGGCCGGGCATGATCGAAACCACCTGAATCGGGTCGTCGAGGAGTTCCTCGCGCAGCGAGTTGGTGATCACGTTGACAGCGTGCTTCGTGGCGCCGTAGACCCCCGAGTCGGGGCGCAGCGCAGCGACGGAGGACACGTTGACGATGTGGCCCCGATTGCCGACCTTGCGCATCGCAGCGACCGCTGACGTGGTGCCTGCGAGCAGCGACAAGACGTTGATGTCGAGCATCTCGCGCCACTCGTCGACAGTGCCGTCGAGGACGCCGCCGAGGAACGACACCCCGGCATTGTTGACGAAGATGTCGAGGTGGCCGTCGGCCTCGAGCGCCGTGGTGACCAGCTCGTCGACGGCACTCGGTTGGCGGATGTCGCCGACCACGACGGTCGCGCGCCCTCCGCTGTCGCCGATACGTGTGGCGCTGGCTGCCATCGCGTCGGCGGTTCGGCCAGACAGGATCACATGGGCGCCCGCGGCCCCCATCCGTTCCGCGATCGCACGACCGATGCCGCTCGAGGCGCCCGTGACGATTGCGGTCTTGTCGGAGAGGTCGGCGTCGATGCTCATGGTGCACCTTCGCACACTCCCTCGTAACGTGCCGGCATGAAGCGGCAGGAGAAGGCGGATCGGATCGGCGAGATCCTCGACGAGTTGTACCCAGAGACACCGATCCCGCTCGATCACACCGACGCGTACACGCTGCTCGTCGCGGTCGCGTTGTCGGCGCAGACCACCGACAAGAAGGTGAACCAGATCACCCCGGCGCTCTTCAAGGCGGCCGGGACTCCCGAGCAGATGGCGGCAATGGATCCCGACGAGATCCTGGGCTACATCCGCGAGGTCGGCCTGGCACCCACCAAGGCGAAGAACCTCTGGCTCGCCGCCAACAAGATCCTCGATGCCGGTGGCGAGATCATCGCCGACTGGGAGTTCCTCGAGTCGCTGCCCGGCATCGGCCACAAGACGGCGAGCGTGGTGATGTCGCAGGCGTTCGGGGTGCCCGCATTCGCGGTCGACACCCACGTCCACCGGCTCGCCGACCGGTGGGGTCTCTCGAACGGCACCACTGTCGAGCGCACCGAGGCCGACCTCAAGGCGGTGTTCCCGGTCGAGACGTGGAACGATCGCCATCTCCAGATCATCTTCTTCGGCCGCGAGTACTGTCCGGCGCGCCGCCATGACCTGGCGACGTGTCCGATCTGTAGTTGGGCCGCCAGCAAGAAGCGGATCCGCGAGGAGTCGATGCGCTGAGGCGCTCCTCGACTGACTCGTCCCATCGCCGGACCATGGTTGCCACCATTCGGCCATCGATGTGACGCTGCGTCAGGTCACGCCGGCAGCGGCACCCACGGTTCGTGGTCGCCGGGCACCGTCGGGAATCGTTGCTCGGACCACTCGGCCTTGGCCTGCTCGATCCGGTCGCGATCACTGTGGACGAAGTTCCACCAGATGAAGCGTTCGCCGACCGGTGCCCCGCCGAGCATGATGGCCCGACCGCTGCCGCTGAGCACGGGTGTCGTGCGGGCCTCCAACACGGCCAGCTGCCCCATCCGCAGTTCTGTGCCGTCGAGCCGGAGATCACCCTCGATGGCCAACACGGCTCGCTCTGGGTGAGTGGCATCGATGGCGATCGATCGAGTGTCGGTGGGCCGGAGCTCGGCGAGCACGAGCGGCGAGCTCACCGCCACCGGGGACTCCATCGACCAGCCGCTGCCCGCGACGATGCGTACGCCGTCGACAACGGGGATGCGGTCGGCTGCGGTGTGCTCGAACGAGGGAGCGCCGTTCTCACGTTCGTGGGGGAGTGCGACCCAGGTCTGCAGGCCGTGCATCGGCCGGTCGGTCGTACGGTCGTCGTCGTGGCTCCGTTCGGTGTGGGCCACGCCGGCACCGGCGGTCATCCAGTTGGCTGCGCCCGGTTCGATGGTGGCGACCGCTCCGGTGGAGTCGCGGTGGACCATCCGTCCGGCGAACAGATAGCTCAGGGTCGACAGCCCGATGTGCGGGTGTGCGTCGACGTCGATGCCGGTTCCGGCGGCGAGCGTTTCCGGGCCGATCAGGTCGGCGAAGATGAATGGCCCGATCATTCGGCGCTTGCGGAATGGCAGTACTCGTTTCACCGATCCGTTGCCGACCCTCGCCGTACGAGGATCGATGATCATCTCGATGGCGGACACGACCACACGATGACCGCGACCAGCGGCACCGTCAAGCCGTGGGAGCGGCCCAGCTCGTGATCTGCAGCTGGGCGGCGAGCGGATGTGACCGAAACGACTGGGCGTCGGGCTCACCGTCCGCAGCACCGACCTCGACGACCTCGACGGCGTCGTCGGGTTCCTCGTCGGGTTCCTCTCGGAGGAACTTCCAGCGCAATCGACATCGGATCTCGTCGAGGCGGTCGACCGGTCGGCTCGGGCGGGGTGTGCCGCCGTGGTCGTGGCGGTCGCTGTCGCGGTTGTGCGGCGGGCATTCGAGCTTGCCGTTGAACTGGCTCGTCGGGCCGTCGGCGGCGTAGGGCACGATGTGGTCGACGTCGCACTGGTCGGCGGGGACGTCGCACCCGCTGTCGTGCTGGCAACCTCGGTCGCGCACCTCGACGGCGCGTCGGAGGGCGCCGGTGAAGCTGCGGCGGTGCGACACCGAGATCACCGTGGATGGGCCGTCGAACAGGACGGACTCGAGGTCGGCATCATCGATCCACCGCACGAGCTGGCCGGGCGTGATGACCGTGCCGTTCGCGAGTTCGCACAGCTGCGACAGCGTCGCGTCGCCGACGAGCGCGGTGAACAGCGGCTTCGGGCGGCGACCATCGGCGGGGGTGGTGGCCGAGCGCGTGGCCATCACGGCCAGTGCGGCCGCTCGCCGCTGCGACGAGGTGCGGGTGATGCCGTCACGCTGGTCGGCGAGGTACAGCTCGCGCTCGAGTCGGGTGAGTTCGTCGCTGACAATCGATCCGCCGATCGGGTCGAGGAGGCCGTTGACGACGACGGTGCCGTCGAGCGTGGAGGCCACGTCGAGGTGCGCAGCGTTGCGTTGACGCTCGGCCTGGTCTTCGGCGGCCTCGGCGTCGGCTCGGGTGCACCAGTAGTCGATCATCTTGCGAGCGTCGAAGAAGCGCAGCACCGTGCACTGCTCGACCAGCGTTTCCTCGTGGTCGGCGAAGCTCGCGTTGCGCCACGGACGGCTCGCCCTGGCGAGTAGGTCGACATGGTCGGGGGAGAGTTCGCCAGACGCGAGCGCTGCGGCCGTGGCCGGCATCGATCGGAGCTGTCGCGCCCGTCGTACTTCGGTGCCCGCCGATGACGTCGACGCAGAGGTCTCGTTCGCAAGTCGAGTGGCCGCCGACCTCGCACCGTTGTCGGCCCAGACCATGCGTTGGTCCCAGGCGGAGACTGCCCGTGCAGCGACGGCGGCCAGCCGGTGGCGTTGGCGCTGGACGGCGGTGACCAGCTCGTGGAGTTCGTCGTCGGTCAACTCGAACGGGTCGACATCGAGGAGCGAATCGATCACTCCTGCGAGATTGCCGATCCCCTTCGACATGCGTTCATTATAGTACACCAGTACGCACAATGCAACCCAAGACGAACAAATATTCGTCTCTCAGCGATCGCGGAATCCCTTGCCGGCGAGGATCTTCGGCGTGCACGCATCCATGCGGCTCGACCGCGTGCTCGCCTGCTTCGCACTGGAGATGTGGAGGTGGTACTCGCGCTGGCGGCCCGGTGTGAGGCCCTCGAATGCGGCTCGGAGCGCAGGGTCGGCGTCGAGTCGCGTCTGCAGTTCCTCGACCAGCACCAACTCGGGTGCGGGTGCGACCTGGCGGCCCGAGTTCTCGACCTCGATCGCCTCGGCGACGTAGGTGGCGATGGTGTCGGCGAGCCGCGTGACGTCGCCGACCGAGGTGATGCAGATACGGCGTGCCGATCGGGAGTTTGGGCCCTGGTCTTCGAGCACGCCATCGGGATCGGTGAGCAATGCGCCCTTGAAGAACATGATTGCGAGGATGTTCTTCATCTCCTGCAGGATCAAGATGTTGCCACGGTCGTGCGAGTAGCAGGGCTTCGCCCACTTGATCTCCTCGGTGAGGCCGCCCCCGGTGAGAATCGGACGCAGCGCCGAGATCTCTTCGGGCCACCGATCGGACCGCGCCACGTAGGCATCGACGTCGGGGTTCGTGCTCATCGGGTGGATCGTAGGTCACTACGGTGGCGGTGTGATCGACGCCGATGGCCTGTTGACCGTGGACGAAGCACGGTGTCGGTCTCGCGTCGGAATCAAGTGGAACAAGCACGGCCCCGGTGTCGTGCCGGCGTGGGTGGCCGACATGGACTTCGACCCGCCTGCGCCGGTGCTCGATGCGCTGCGTGGTCACATCGAGCGGGGCGACCTCGGCTACGGGCCCTTCGCCGGCGAACTCGCCGAGCACTACTCGAGCTGGCAGGAACGGCACCACGGCTGGCGCCCGGACATCGAGCGGATCCGACCGTTCACGAGCGCGCTGCATGCGCTCGAAGTCGCCTTGTGGAACACGACCGAGCGCGGCGACGGCGTCGTGGTGTTCACGCCGATCTACTACCCGTTCCTCGACGCAATCGCGGACAGCGGACGGCGCCGAGTCGACGTTCCCCTCGATCCCGCCGGCTGGCGGATCGACCCCGACCGGCTCGCGGCAGCGATCGACGACACGACCCGGATGATCCTGTTCTGCAATCCGCACAATCCGACCGGTCGAGTATTCGACGACGTCGAAATGGCTGCGGTCGCCGAGATCGCCCAACGCCATGACCTGCTGGTGATCACCGATGAGATCTGGGGTGAGCTGGTCCATCCCGGGTCTGTGCACCGCCCGCTGGCGATCGGCGACGAACGATTCCGCGGACGCCTGGTCACGCTCGGCTCGGCAAGCAAGACGTTCAACCTCGCCGGCCTGCGCACCGCAGTCGCGCACATCGACCATGCTCCGCTCCTCGACGCGCTGGGAACGATGCCAGGACATCTCCAGGGTTCACCGAGTTCGCTGGGCATCGTCGGCACGATCGCCGCCTGGACCGAGTGCGACGACTGGCTGGCCGCCGTCCGTCGAACGATCACCGCTCGACGCGATCAGCTCGCTCGGCGCCTCGCCGGGCATCTCCCGTCGATCCGATTCGATGTGCCGGAGGCGACCTACCTCTGCTGGCTCGACTGCCGCGCGACCGGGCTGGGTGACGATCCGGCCGAGATCCTGCTGGAACGGTTCGGTGTGGCGTTGTCGAGCGGGCCGCAGTTCGGCCCGAACAGTGCCGGGTTTGCTCGTGTCAACGTGGCGACGTCCGAGCAGATCCTCGACCAGGTCGTCGACCGGATCGCCGAGGCGATCGATCAGTCGTCGATCGCCTGATACACGAGCGATCGCAGGTCGCGCTCGGGCAGCAACATGCCGGTCATGTACTGCGACATGAACAGACCGACGAGGTCCTCGGCCGGGTCGACCCAGAAGTAGGTCTTGGCGGCACCCGCCCAGCCGTACTCGCCGACCGATCCCGGCCCTGCCGTCTGCGCCACATCGAGCATCACCCGCGAGCCCAGCCCGAACCCCATGCCCGGAGACGGCAGCCCGAGCAACTCGTACGGGAGGAGTTCGGGAGCAAGGTGGTTGCTGTGCATCAACTCCAGTGTCTTGCGCCCGATCAGGCGCTCACCGTTGTCGGCGCGGTCGACGCGGCCCCCGTTGGCGAGCATCTGTGCGAACCTCATGTAGTCGACTGCCGTCGAGAACAGGCCGAGGCCGCCACGCTGGAACACGGCGGGGGTGCTCGTCGGATATGTCACGGAGACGTCGATGCGTTCGTTGAAGCCGCCGAAGGCGGCCTCCATCAGCTCGATCGCCGAGTAGTCCTCACCGAGGAGGTCGGGCAGCCCGTACATCGCCGATACCCGATGCAGTTGGTCGTCGGCGACGCCGAAGCCGGTGTCGTGCATTCCGAGCGGCCCGAACAGCCGCTGTTGGAGGAAGTCGCCCAGTGACTGGTCCGAGAGCACCTCGATCAGGCGGGCGGCGACGTCGATGCCGACGCTGTAGTGCCAGCGGGTCCCCGGCTGGAACGCGAGCGGGATGGTGGCGAGCTCGTCGATCAACGCGTCGAGTGGACGCGTCGGGTCGTTCATGATCCGGGCGTCGCGGTAGAGCTGGGCGACTGGATTGTCGGCCAGGAAGTCGTAGGTGAGCCCGCTCGTGTGACTCAACAGGTCCCGGATCTGCATCGGCCGTGCCTGGTCGGTCAACGTGCCGTCGTCGGCCATCACCTTCGTGGTGCCGAACGCCGGGAGGTACTGGTCGACCGGCTGGTCGAGCTGGAACTCGCCCTCCTCGTGTAACAGCATGAGCGCAGTCGACACGACGGGCTTGGTCATCGAGTAGATCCTGAAGATCGTGCCCGGCGTCATCGGAATGCCGGCTTCCTTGTCCTGGAATCCGAAGCGCTCGTCGTGGATGACCTCCCCGCGGCGCGCAACCATCGTGCTGATGCCGACGACACCGCGCTCGGTGACGTACGACTCCATCACGGGCGCGATGCGCGCCAGCCGTGTGCTGCTCATGCCGACCGCTTCCGGCGATGTGCTGGTGTTGCTCATGGTCCTCCTCGAATCGTGCGTGCGATCCTCGCGCACGATCGCCCGACGCCGAGCCTCGGAGCGCGTCAGCTCAGGTTCGGACGGGTTTGACCGGGGTCTGGCGCGGCGGGGTGAGCTTGATGGGCGTTGCCTTGGCCGGCGTCTGCTTCATCGGTGGGCGGTCATTCATGGTCATGGTGGTGTGAAAGGTCATGACAGCGAAGGTACGGATGCCGTGTTCCGGCTGCGTTTCGCCACGATGAACTGCGGTCGCGGGCAACGAACGCGGATTGCGCAAGGGCGTCGTTGAGGTAAGGATCACGCTCATGACGACGATGGCGATGTTCTCGGCCAAGCCCTACGACCGCCGCTCGTTCGACGCAGCGAATGCCGCAGGCTCCGAGGAGCAAAGGGTGGAGATCCAGTACCACCAGCCACGGCTCAATCCGTGGACCGCCGGCTATGCGAGTGGCGCCGAGGTGGTCTGTGGATTCGTCAACGACGAGCTGTCTGCCGACGTGCTCGAGGTGCTCGCCGCGTCGGGAACCACGTGCGTTGCGTTGCGATGCGCCGGATTCAACAACGTCGATCTCGATGCTGCGGCCCGTCTCGGCCTCACGGTCGTGCGGGTGCCGGCCTATTCGCCGAACGCTGTCGCCGAGCACACCTTGGCACTGATGCTTGCCCTCAACCGGAAGATCCATCGGGCACACAACCGCGTGCGCGATCGCAATTTCTCGCTCGACGGGCTGGTCGGATTCGACATGGCGGGCAAGACCGCATCGGTGATCGGAACGGGACAGATCGGTGCCATCGTCGCCCGGCTGCTCTGGCACCTGCGCTGTGAGGTGGTCGCTTTCGACCCGGTCGTCGATCAACGCCTCGTCGACCTGGGCGTGACCTACGTCGACCTCGACGAGGCCCTCTCGGTCGGCGACATCGTCACGCTGAACTGCCCGCTCAACGAACACACGCATCACCTGATCGACGCCGCCTCGATCGCCAAGATGAAGCCCGGGGCGATGCTCGTCAACACGGGCAGGGGAGCGCTGATCGATACCGCTGCAGTGCTCGACGCACTCAAGTCGGGGCACATCGGCTCGCTCGCGCTCGACGTGTACGAGGAGGAGGGTGACCTCTTCTTCGAGGACCGCAGCGACGAGATCCTCGACGACGACAACTTCGCCCGCTTGCTCACGTACCCAAACGTGCTGATCACGGCGCACCAAGCGTTCCTGACTCACGAAGCGCTCGCCGCCATCGCCGAGACCACGCTCGGCAACATCGCCGCCGTCCTGGCCGGCGAGCCATGCCCGAACGCCGTCACGGCGCCGTGAAGGGCGCGCTCGACTGGCTGTTCCGTGACCGGCAGTCGGGCCGGTGGGTGATCGCTCAATTCCCCAACACCGAGCTGTGGGTGTTCTTCGCAGCGACGGCGGTCGGCTGGGCGTCGCTCTCGTCAGCGGGTCAGGAGATCTTGACGAGGAGCTTGCCGGTGTTGCCACCGTTGAACATGAATTGCAGGGCCTCGGGGTATCGGTCGATGCCTTCCAGGATCTCCTCCGTGAAGTGGAGCGAGCCGTCGGCGAGCCAACTGGCGAGTTCCTCAGCAGCGGGAAGGATGCTCTCGGGGAAGTGGAAGAAGGCGTATCCCTCCATCGAGGACTGGCGTTCTGCGAGGCGCAGATACATCGATGGGCCGGTCACGTTGTCCATGTCGTCGTACTGCGAGATCGCGCCGCAGATGACCACTTTGGCTCGCATCGCCAGGTTGTCGAGCACAGCATCGAGGATCGGTCCGCCGACGTTGTCGAAGAACACGTTGACGCCGTCCGGGGCGAGCTCGCGAAGCCGCGCGTTCACATCGTCGTTCTTGTAGTCGATTGCCGCATCGAAGCCCAGCTGCGACGTGAGATAGTCGACCTTCGCCCGGCCTCCCGCGATGCCGATCACATGCGCTCCGTCGCGCTTGGCGATTTGTCCCGCGATCGACCCCACGGCGCCCGCCGCGGCCGACACCACGAAGATGTCACCTGGCTTGGGCTTGGCGACACAGCGCACCCCGATCCACGCCGTCACACCCGTCGAGGCGCCCAACACCCCGAGGTAGTAGCTCAGTGGACCCATCGAGTCATCGACCCGATGCAGCAGCTGGTCGGGCTGCAACGTTGCGATTGTCTGCACGCCGAGGCCACCGACCACGGCCTGACCGACGTCCCAGCCCTCGACAGCCGACTCGACGATGCGTCCGACGCCGCCGGCAAGAATCGTCTCGCCGAGACCGACCTGACGGTGAAAGCCCTCACCGCGCAGCATGGTTCTGGTTCCTGCGTCGACCGAGACGTACTCGACGGCGACGCGGACATGGCCATCGGGGAGTGCGTCGAGTTGCTCGACCTCGAGCGCGAAGCAGTCGGGCGTTGCCTCGCCGACGGGTCGGCGGGCGAGTGTCACGCGGGTGTTCGTCGATGTCATCCCGTGATCCTTGCGCGTCGTCGTGACGACTGGCGATGCGGGCGTGGGTCACGCGCCGTCGATCGTGTGTAGCGTCTCTGAAGAGGAGGCACTGATCGTGACCGAGACGTACCACGAACGACTGTCCAGTCAGGATCTGAGCTTCCTCGCCATGGAGGACGGTCGTGCCCACATGCACGTTGGTGTGGTGTCGCTCTTCGATGCCGGACCGTTGCGTCTGCCGAACGGCGGGATCGACTTCGAGCAGATCGAGTCGTTCGTCGACGCACAACTTCACCTGGTGCCCCGACTCCGCCAGAAGCTGGCCTGGGTGAAGGGCTTCGGACAACCGGTCTGGGTCGACGACGCGAACTTCAACCTCCACTACCACCTGCGTCACACCGCGCTCCCGCCGCCCGGCGACATCCGCCAGCTCAAGCGCTTGGCAGGCCGCATCATGTCGCAAGAGCTCGATCGCGGGAAGCCCCTGTGGGAGCATTGGTTCGTCGACGGCGTCGAGGGCGGATGCTTCGCGTTGATCTCGAAGGTCCACCACTGCGTGGCCGATGGCATCGGCGGTCTTGCGATCATCGGGACGCTCGCCGGCCCCGATCCCGATTACCGCCCAGATCCGCCCACTCGCTGGGTGCCGCGCCCGTCACCCGGCGACGCGCAGCTCATCGTCGACGAGGTCCGGCATCGATCGATCGCGCCAATCGAATTCCTGGGCTCGCAGCTCCGTCGTTCCAGGAGTGCGTCGGCTGGTGCGCTCCCGTCGGTGAGCGCGCTCCGTGAGCTCGCAGAAACATCCGTCGGCGGCACCACTACGCCGTTGAATGCGCCGATAGGCCCTCATCGTCGCTTCGATTGGATCCGGCTCTCGTTCGACGAGGTGCATGATGTTGCCGTGCGGGCGGGGGGAAAGGTCAACGACGTTGCGCTCGCACTCACGACGGGTGCGCTTCGCGGCTTCCTCGCGGACGAGGGCCTCGCCGTCGACGACCTCGAACTCCGAGCGATGGTGCCGGTGAGCACTCGGACCGAATCCGAGACGGGATCGCTCGGCAATCGGGTGTCGAATCTGATCGTTCCGCTGCCGATCGGCGAGGCCGACCCCTGGGTGCGTCTGGAGCGAATCATCGAGGTGACGAGGGAGCTGAAGAGATCCAACGAACCGTCGATCGTCGACGCGATGAGCTCGTTGATCGAGTTCGTTCCGCCCCCGCTCCTCGGTCCGGTGCTGCGACGTGGGTCTCAAGGAACCGCGGCGAACCTCGCGGTGAGCAACATTCCAGGGCCCAGGGTCCCGCTCTACCTGCTCGGCGCCCGGCAGCTCGACATGTATCCGGTGCTCCCGCTGATCGGGAATCAGTCGCTGGGGATCGCGTTGATGAGTTACGACGACAGCTTGTGCTGGGGCTTCAACTCGGACTGGGACGCGATGCCGGACCTCCACGACCTCGTCGATCGCGTCGCTGCAGGTCACGCGGAACTCCTCGAGTTGGCCACCGACGCCTGACGCTGCCGCACGACTCGATCGGCCGACTCGATCGAGGGATAGCCTCTGCGTCTCCGGGCGCATAGCTCAGTTGGCTAGAGCGCTTCCCTTACAAGGAAGATGTCGGGGGTTCGAGTCCCTCTGCGCCCACCGATCTACCAGGTATTTTGTACGTCGTAGGTCAGTCGAGT
>Ga0307379_10009684_pt1 | contig 12841 bp, 4 predicted proteins | sample UN2MG_FD_202237 | JGI IMG/M metagenome (GOLD analysis project Ga0307379, IMG submission 202237) | Soil microbial communities from Risofladan, Vaasa, Finland - UN-2 | ecosystem: Environmental > Terrestrial > Soil > Coastal area > Acid sulfate soil | place: Finland: Risofladan, Vaasa | collected... | reverse complement strand
CTGCGAGATGGATGTGAAAGCCGCTGTAACGGTTGCCGTGGCTCTCTTACTCGGATTCCTGGGCCAGACCTACTTCTTGCAGGAAGGCCCGGCAGTAGATGGCGTCATTCTTTTCGGGTTGGCCAGTCTCTGCCTGCTCGTAGTTCCTCCCCGGCGAGACGGCGAGCCAAGAACCACGGTCTTAGAAACACGACTGGGCAAGGTCTCTCTTCTCCTGCTGGCGCTTGGGTCGGTCCTCGTATGTCTCTGCCTGGTGGATCTCTACGTCAACATGGCGAGCAACAGGGCCCTTGTGGCCTGGTTGGTGGGCCTGGGACTGTTCGTGGCCGGGTTCTGGCTTGGTTCCTCGCGTCCAGGGTGGCGACTCGAGCGGCGCGAGTTGCTTGTCCTCTTAGTCATCCTGCTGGTGGCCCTCTTCATGCGCACCTACCGTCTGAGCGAGATGCCTCCCGGCCTTTACCTCGATGAGGCCGACAACGGTGTGTGGGCGCTGCGTTTCCTCCAGGGACCATATTCCCCATTCACAGAGCACAGGCACGGCAACGCCACCTTGCCCTTCCAGCTCCTCGGAGTGACGCTGAGGGTCTTCGGGGTGGAGACTCTCGTGCTGCACGGCTTCGATGTGGTGGTCGGCATGGCGACGGTGGTGGTCTTCTACTTCCTGGCCCGGGAGATGTTCGGCGTGCCCCCAGCTCTGATAGGTACGGCGTTCCTGGCCATCTCGCGCTGGCACGTGCATTTCAGTCGCGTGGGCTTTGTGGACAATCTACAGGTGCCTCTGTTCGAGGGTCTGGCCGTGCTCTTCCTGTGGCGCGGCCTTCGGGGTGGAGGGAGGCTCGATTACGTCTTCGCCGGGCTGAGCTTCGGCCTGGGGTTTCACACCTATCTCGGCTATCGCGTGTTCCCCCTGGTCATCGGGTTGTACCTGATCCATCTCGTGTTTTCCAGGAGGAGACGGATCCGTGCCCAACTGGCCGGGCTGTTGGTCTTTCTTCTGGCCACTTTCATGACGGTCTCGCCCCTGGCCCTATTCGCGGTGCAGAGACCCGAGATCTTCCTGCGTCGGGCGGAGGCGGCCTCTGTTCTGCTGGACGTTGAGCGGGAGGGGAGCTACGAGCCGCTGGTGGAGAACGTGCGCAAGAGCCTGCTGATGTACAATCGCGAGGGAGATCCCCGGCCGCGCCACAACCTGCCACAGGAACCCATGCTCGATGGGTTGTCGGCCATATTCTTCGGGCTGGGCCTGGGCTACTGCCTGCTGCGCTTTCGTCAAGATCGCTACTTTCTGCCCGTGGCCTGGCTCTTGGTGGGGCTGCTGCCTGGGATCCTCTCTCTCGCTGATTCCAACCCGCATTCGCTGCGCACTCTGGGCAACGTGCCGGCGGTCTTTTTGGTGATCACCGCGTTTTGGGACCGGGCCTGGGCGACGTACGCGCCCCTCTTGCGGAAGGACGGGCGTCGCTACCTCGTTCTCGCCGTGTGCATGGTTCTCGTGCTCAGCTGGGTTGGAAACGCCCGCGTCTACTTCGGCGCGCAGGCTTCGGATCAGTCGGTCTACTATGATTTCGATCCCGCGCAGACGGCGGCCGGCGAGTACGTCAAGGCTCAGGGGGAGGATAACTTGCTCCTCGTCTCGCACGCCTTGACCAACCACGCGGACCTCAAATTCATCGCCTACGGGGTGCCTTCCACGGTTCTGGATCTCAATGCGCACCTGCCTCTGCTAGACGAGGTGGACAGCGACGTGATCTATCTCCTGGACTGGGGCCACGTGTCCCTCATCCCGCGCCTGAGCGCCCTGTACCCCGGCGGAGAATACGTGGAGCACCTGGATCGCTACGGGCGCACTATGTTCCACACTTACGAAGTGAGCCAGGAAGAGGTGACCGGCGTCCAGGGTCTGAGCGCCGCTTACTATGAGGGAACGGGATTCGACGGACCTGCTGCTGTGGAACGGGTGGAGAAGTCGCTGGACTTCTCGTGGGAGAGCCCCCCCGTGTCTACACCATTCTCGGCGAGGTGGCAGGGTTCTCTGTATGTACCGTGGTATGGATCATACTCCTTTGTCCTGGAGGCCTCCGGCCGGGCGGCACTGCGGGTGGGTCAGGACCTGGAGCTCGAGGTGGAGGACGGCCGCACTGAGCAAAGGGTGGAGCTGCCCGCCGGGTTCCATGCCCTTGAGGTGGAGACTGTACAGGATGAAGGGGGTCGACTTCGGGTAAGCTGGATCCGGCCTGGCGCCAAGGAAGAGTCTATCCCCACCAACGTGCTCTACGCAGCTGAGCTGTATGGGCATGGGCTGCTGGGCCTGTACAGGTATGGCTCCGAGTGGGAGGGACAGGCGACGGCGATCCAGCTGGACACTTTCATCGCCCCCAACGATGTGCTTCCGTCGCCATTCAGCATAGAGTGGCTGGGAAAGATCTACGTGCCGGTGAGTGGTCCCTACGTCTTTGGCACGACGTCCGACGATGGATCTTTTCTGTATCTTGATGGCCAGCTCGTGGTGGACAACGGCGGACATCACGGCGATGTGTATAGGGAGGGCCGCATCCGGCTGGAGGAGGGCTTCCACGACATCCGTCTCCTCTACTTCCAGGATGGGGGCGGACGGAAGATAGAACTGTACTGGACGCCCCCCGGAGGCGCCAAGGCACTGGTGGCACAGGAGCAACTCTTCCCCATCGGGGCAGAACTGAGCATCCCCTCACTGCCTATCTCCGGGCCCACGCCGCAGGCCACTCCATCGGAGCCCGCACCGGCCCTGGGGGAGGTCACCTTCGTCACCAGTTGGGGAAGTCGTGGTAAGGGGCCCGGCGAGTTCGAGGGGCCGCGAGGAGTGGCGGTCAGTCTCCAAGGTACGGTGTACGTGGCGGATACCGGGAATGCTCGCCTTCAGGTCTTTGACCAGACGGGCGAGTTTCTGGGGGAGTGGGGAGAGGGAGTGCTGGGTGAGCCCTTCGACCTGGCCGTGGGCAGAGATGGCCGGGTGTACGTCGTGGACACGGAACACGACGGCGTCTTTCTCTTCTCCCCTCAAGGGCGCCTCGAACAAAGCTGGGGCGAGGGCTGGGCGCTCTTCGATCCCCGTGGTCTGGATATAGACAAGCAGGGCAACGTCTACATCGCCAACACGGGAGGCAATGTGATCGTCAAGGCGTCTCCGGAGGGGCAGGTGCTGGCATCGTTTGGCACGGTGGGCTCGGGCCCCGGCAGCCTGAACCAGCCGACTGACGTGGCCGTGGACAACGACGGCAATCTCTATATCGTGGACACCGAGAACGAGAGGATACAGGTTCTGAGCAGAGATGGCGAGTACCTGCGGGAGTGGTCCATCTCGCCAGCCAACACCTTTGACAGCCCTCACCTCGTCTGGGGTGTGGAGGGTCTGCTGTACCTGACGGACCCCGAGATGGCGGGTGTTCTCGTGTACGATGAGTATGGAAGGCTCGTGACCTTCTGGGGCGAGAAGGGCTCGCTGGATGGACAGTTCAGCAAGCCCCTGGGCATCGGTTTCGATCAGCGGACCTCCCTGTACGTGGCCGACACATACAACCATAGGATCGAGAAGTTCGTCCTTTCCCGATAAGAGACGCCAATCCATCTAGACGCGCGTCGCTCTGTCTCCATGATCTGGAAGATGTTGCCTCTTGAACTGACCATCCTCGGGTTCGTCCTGGCCTCTCTTGGTCAGGCCCGCCTGAACCAGGGGCAGAACGAGATCCTCGCGGTAGGCCTGCTGGCCGCCGGGGTGGTGCTGGTCCTGGTGGCCTTTCGGCGCCTGCCCGAGGAGGAGACCAGACAGAAGCGGCCGCCCGGACCCGGCTGGGATGGGCAAGGTATGCTGTCTCTGCTCGTGCCCTCGCTCCCCGGCTGGGTTGCTGGTTGTCTGCTGGCGGTGCGCTGGGATAGCCTCTACACCGGTTTGCTGCTGTATGCTTGCGGTCTGGGTGTGGTCTGTGCCGTCTGTGCTCGCCGAGAGCGATGGCGGCTGCCGGCGCTGAGCACGCTGAAGGACCATGGGGTAGAACTGACCCTGGTGGGACTGGTTCTGGCCCTGGGCCTCCTTCTTCTCGTCTACCGCCTGGACTACTACCCGCCTCCGGGGAGCATCTCCTGGAACGATGAGGCACAGATCGGCAAGGACGCCTACGGCGTGATCCACCACGGCTCCCGCCCCTGGCAGTTCCCTGTATCGGTGTACACCACTTGCCTGGCCTTCCTCACTCTGGGGCCCACGGTCCTATCTCTGCGGCTGACCTTCGTTTTCCTGGGCTTCGTTACGCTCGTCGTGTTCTACCTGCTGGCGCGGGAGACCTTTCGATGGCCGGTAGCCCTGGCATCCACTTTCCTCTTCGCCGTGTCGCGCTGGCACATCGCCTTCAGCAGGTTGGTGCTGCCGTCAACGCCGGCCATGCTGCTGGAGGTCGCCACGTTCTACCTGTTGCTGCGAGGCCGGCGCACGGGGGGCATGGTGAACTACGTGTTGGCAGGCATGACCATGGGCCTGGGGTTGTACAGTCACGCCTCCTTTCGGATCGTGCCCCTTCTCGTACTGCTCCTCTTCCTCCGTCAGGCCTGGTCCTCCTGGCGCGCTGCTCGAATGGGCGAAACCGGTCCGTACAGAGCAGTTCTGACCCGCTGGTTGTCTTTCCTGACCTCGGCCACTGCATTCACCCTTCCCCTGGCGGCCATCATCTGGCGCGAGCCGCACGTGGCCTTCGGGGAGCGGTTCCGTTCGGTGATGCCCCTTGTTTTCGGGGTTGGAGGAACCGAGCAGATGGAGGGCTTGCTGGAGCGAGTGGAGAGGTTAGTGGGGTTCTTCAACTACAGAGGCGAGGCGTGGGGCGCGGTCAACCTGCCTGATCTGCCCATGCTGGACCCGCTGACCGGTGTGCTCTTCGTCCTGGGATTCGGCTACTGCCTTCTCTACCTCTGGCGGAGGAGGCACCTCTTCTACGTGAGCTGGTTTGTGATCACCCTCGTCGCTGGTGGACTGCTGACTATCGATCTCCGCAGCCACCGCTTCGCCGGGTTGATGCCGGTGTTGTTCATCTTCGCCGGTATCTTTTTCGACGGGGCGCTGAAGACGTTGGAGATGGCGTTCGGTCATCGTCGCCGGGTCTACTTCGCGCTGCTCTTGGTCCCCTTTCTGGCACTGGCGGGTTGGGCCAACTACCAGGTCTTCTTCCACCGGCAGATACATGCAGACTCGGTGCGTATCGAGTTCACCAGGGAGATCTCGGCCGTCGCCAACTACATCGCCTTGCTGGGCGAGGGACATTACGTCTATCTCTTCGCCAACTACCCGTACTACTCGCCGGGCATGGATTTCGCCTGGATGGCCAGGGAGGCGCCGGGGGAGCGGGGTGTGGACGTGCTGGGCGCCATCCCCAGTCATAGGGAGGTGGGAGATGAGGACCTGGTCTACATCTTCGTCACCCCCTACGACGTGCAAGCCCTGGCGGAGGTGGTGGCGTACTACTACCCCGGGGTTCACATCGAGACCTTCCACGGAGAATACGATAGGTACACCTTCGTCGCGGCCCACGTTGGGGCGGAAGAGGTAAGGGGGTCGCGAGGGCTACTGGGCTACTACTACTCAGGACATCAAACCAAGCCTGTGCCTGACATGGTGCGGAGGGAAAGGCAGCTTGCGGTCTACTGGACTGGGGAGGAACCGCCCCTGCCATTTCCTTTCAGCGTCGAGTGGCGTGGCACTCTATACGCGCCAGAATGGGGCAGCTACGTCGTGGAGATGGAGCCATCGGGGCTGTGCAAGATGGAGGTTGACGGTTCGCGAGTGGAGGATGGAGAGGGAATAGGGTTGGCCAAGGGAGGGCACCAGTTGAGGGTGACCTGTCTCGGATTGGAGGAAGTGCCCTCGCTGAGGCTTCTGCGGACAACGCCGGGGCGGCAGCGGGAGGTGGTGCCTGCCCGGTTTCTGAGCCCCCGGGAGGAGGCTCTCGGGCTGCTCGTGTCCGTGTTCGAGGGCCCTGAGTGGCGTGGAGAACCCGTGGAGCGGAGCATCCAGCCTGTGCTGTCCCTCCTGAGCATGCCCACGGCCTGGCAATCTGCCTTCGTCCCCGAGTTGGCAGGAGAACTGTATAGCCTGGACTGCCAGGGCCAGCTCAAGGTGGAGGAGCCAGGCATCTACCGCTTTGACGTTTTGTCCTGGAAGGGAGGTGCGACACTGCTCATCGACGGCGGTGAGGTTGTGTCCGTGGAAGGAGAGAGAGGAGCAGGAGCGTCGGGCGAGGTGGAACTGGGCCCTGGCTGGTATGACCTGCGACTGCGCTACTCGTACCACGGAGGCGAGTTCAGCGGTGTAGAAGTCCTGTGGACCCCGCGGGGTGCAGAGACTCAGATCATCCCCCCGGCGTCGCTGCGCCCCCCCGGGGAGGCGATCACAGGGTCCGCCAGCCGGCCTCCCTGAGGACGAAGTAGCTGCACACCAGGCCTATCAGCGCGCTGATACCGTACAGCCCCCCGATCCAATCGGAAATCATGGCCACGACACAGACGATAAGAGCATTTCTGGCGTGGCGCCGGACGTCAATCCCCAGCAGGACGTGGGCTACCAGGTAGCAGAGCAGACTCCCGCAGGCGATGTCCAGCACCGCTGCTGTGTTCGTGGCCGCCTGGCCGCCATCCCAGAAGCGGATGGACATGGTGGCCGGGACCAGGCTGAGGAACATCAGCCCGCTGTAGAACACCCCTACCGCGCTGATCACGAGACCCACCCTCAGCAGAACCCTCTTTGCCATTCCTCGCCGGTCCTGTGAATACTGCCTTGCTCGGGATTCCATTGTATTGCTGTCTACGGTGGGAGGCAAGCTCGATACGCGGCCTGCAAGCCTCGTGCGGGCTGAGCGCGCTTGCCGCGATCTTGCAGCATAGCGGCGCTGGTTCTCGGTTTGTGTGGCCGCACGTAAGGGCTGAAGCCCCTCACTACGAACCGCTCTCTTGGCGCCGCCACGAGAGTCCCCTGAGCCACTGTTAGGCCTCAACTGCATCCTGAGTAGCTGCGAAACGGAGTGCAGCAGCGTATCGAAGGATGTGGGTCCGCAAGAGTGCGCCCGGGGATGAGCCGCATCCTTCGATACGGCCTCCGGCCTACTCAGGATGCTGGCTTTGGCTGGGCTACAAGGTGACTTCACCAGGAGCAGGTGGTGGCGCAACGGGGGGGGGAGAGAGTCTGGAGGAACCCCCCTTGACCCGAAGCAAGCACCTCCGGGAACGCCACCACGATAGCATCGTGACGCGTGCCTTGAGTCCCCACCGCATCCCGACCCGCGCCCTGAGCCTCAACCGCATCCTTCGATACGGCCTTTGGCCTACCCAGGATGCTGTCCTCATGTCGTTAGCAAGAGCGCTTGACGACAGGCGTGAGTTGGTGTATAATGGGTGGGCGGGAGGAGGGTTGGAGATGGCCGACTTCGCCTACGATGTGTTCCTGAGCCACAACCGTGCTCAGAAGGACTGGGCGCGCACTCTCGCTCGGCGCCTGCGGGACGAGGGTTTCAAGGTCTGGTTCGACGAGTGGTGCCTGCACGGCGGCGAGAGCTGGATAGCCGGCCTGGAGACGGGAATTGAGCAGAGCGAACATCTTGCCTTCGTCGTGTCTCCCGAGTCCAAGGACGCCCCGTGGCCCAACTTCGAGCAACTGATAGGAGTGCTCCGGGACCCTGACGCCCGGTTCCATCAGGTTATCCCCCTGATTCATACACCCTGTCCCTTGCCCGCGCGATTGCAGATCCGCCAGTGCATTGACTTCAACGAGACCCACGGCAACCCCCTGCTCTACGAGTTCAAGCTGGCCCAACTGATGGCTGACCTGGACCCGTCCCGCGAGCGACCCACCGACTTTGACCTCTGGGTGCAGGACTATGATGGTGAGCAGTGGGATGGGATTCCTCCCCTGCGCCCCCTGCCTCCCAAGTCGCTGATGCCCTTGCGGGCCAACCCCCACTTCGTCGGTCGAGTGGACGAGCTGCGGGAACTGGAGAGACACCTCCGCGCGGGATCGACGACGGCCATCGGGCAGGTGGCCGCGGCGACGGGGCTGGGAGGCATAGGCAAGACGCAGCTGGCGGTGGAGTACGCCCACCGGTACGGCCCCAGGTATTGGGGAGGCGTGTTCTGGCTGGACATGGAGGACCCGGAGGCCATAGCCTCTCAGGTGGCCCGGTGCGGCGGCCCCGAGGGCATGGGCCTCCCCGCGTTCGGAACGCTGTCTCAGGAGGAGCAGGCGGCCCGGGTGAAGAAGGAGTGTGAGAAGGCCACCCCGCGGTTGCTGATCTTCGACAACGTGGACGATGCCAATGTGGTCAACGAGTGGCGTCCGGTGACCGGTGGCTGTCGGGTGCTGATCACCAGCCGGCGCACGGGCTGGCCCAGCGGCCTGGGCCTGGCGGAGGTGCAGCTGGCCACGCTGCCCAGGGACAAGGCCATAGAGCTGCTGTGCAGGGGCAGGCCGGAGGCGCTGGAGGACGGAGAGCAGAGGCAGGCGGCGGATGCCATTTGCGACACCCTGGGGGACCTGCCCCTGGCAGTGGCGCTGGCTGGCGCCTACCTGGAGTCCTACAAGCACGACGTGACGCTGGCTCAGTACCTGGGGCAGTTGCGCCAGCAGCCGGTCCTCAAGAACCCGGCGCTGGTGGACTTCGTCCAGGACCCCTCTCCGACAGACCACGTGCAGAGCGTGGCCGCCACCTTCGAGACCAGCTATGGACGGCTGGATCCCGAGGACGAAACGGACCTGCTGGCCATGAGGGTTTTCCACCTGGCCTCCCATTTCGCCCCCGTCTCCATCAGGCGAGACCTGCTCCTGGCCGCTGCCGGGGTGGATCCCGAAGAGGGCGAGCAGCAGCGCCTGGGGGGTGACGCGCTGGGACGATTGATGAGGTTGGGGCTGGTGCAGGAGGAAGAGGGGGGGCGGCTGCTTCTCCACCGCCTGCTGGGAGAGTTCGCCCGGCACCACCCGGCCCCTGGGCAGAGCGAGGAGGAGGCCTGGGAGGGGGTGGCGAAGGTGGTATTGGACTACGCCGAGGGGGAGAACGAAACGGGGCTGCCCGCGAATCTCGCGCGGGAGCTGCCCCACCTCAGACACCTGACCTCACGCGCGGAGAAGAGGGAGTGGGGGGAGGCCGGTGCGCTACTCAACGAGTTGGGCTATCACCAACAGATGCTGGGCTCATACGGCGAGGCGCGGGAGAACTTCGAGCGGGCGCTGGGGTTATTTGAGGCGGTCTATAGCCCGGACGACCCTAGGGTGGCGATAGTGGTGAACAACCTGGGGGGTGTGCTCCAGGATCTGGGAGATCTGAAGGGGGCGCGGGAGAGCTTCGACCGGGCGCTGGAGATAGGTCAGGGAGCCTATGGACCGGACCACCCCAAGGTGGCGATTCGCGTGAGCAACCTGGGGGGTGTGCTCAGGGAGCAGGGAGACCTGGACGGGGCGCGGGAGAATTACGAGCGCGCGCTGGCGATAATGGAGGCGGCCTATGGCCGCGAACACCCCAACGTGGCGACTGTGGTGAGCAACCTGGGGCTGGTGCTCAAGGACCTGGGGGACCTGGAGGGGGCGCGGGAGAACTACGAGCGGGCGCTGGAGATAGACGAGGCGGTCTATGGCCCTGACCACCCCAACGTGGCGACTAGGGTGAACAACCTGGGGAGAGTGCTCCGGGACCTGGGAGATCTCAAGGGGGCGCGGGAGAACCAGACGCGGGCGCTTCCCATCTTGCGCGCGGCGTATGGCGAAGAGCATTGGAGGACACAGTCAGTCCTGCGCAGCCTCAAGGCGTTGGAGGGAGAGTAGGGGCCACCGATGCTCGTTGCAGGGGCGAAGCGGTGGAATGGGTGAAGAGCGTGGTGAGTCCCGGGAGGCCTTTCCGACCCTCGCGCCCGAATTCATTCCCGCCCGACGGCTCGGCGCAACCATGCGACCAGCATTTGTGTCTGATGTGTAACCTGGCCCCGGTAAGCGGCCAATGCCCTCAATGCGAACAGTGAAGGTCTGAAGCCCTCACTACGAACCGCTTCTCGTGGCGCCACCACGATAGCATCCTGAGCCGCGCTCTGAGCCTCAATCGCATCCTGAGTAGCTGCGGAACGCAGTGGAGCAGCGTATCGAAGGATGCGGGTGGGCAAGAGTACGGCTGGGCGCTGAGTCGCGTCCTTCGATACGGCCTTCGGCCTACTCAGGATGCTCATCCAGCCTTCGGCCTACCCTTCGACTGTGCTCAGGGCGGCGCTCAGGATGCTTTCTTGAGTTGGGCTACAACACGACTTGACCACAGAGATGAGTCGTCGCGCAATGCGTGGGGGGAGGAAGTTGAGAGGGGTCGCACCTCGCCAGAAGTACGCACCATCCGGGGCGCCTTCACTTCCCATTCGACAGCAAAGGGAAACCCCCCGCGAGTCTCACGACCAGCGAGGGGTTTCAGGAGGAAAAGAAGTGCCAGGGCACAAACAGGCAACTCACCAGTTGGCGCTAGTCATGCCCAGCACCTCCACCCGGTTCGCATGGAACCGGGCGCCGTGATCCCTGTCGGCACGACAGCCCTCGACGCGGCCTCCGACGCACGGGGGCTGCCGGCAGGACAGGGAAAACTCTTCAAGATATGTCGTAGACAACTCTAGGCCTCGACCTCGATGTGCTCTACCCATTTAACCCATCTGGACCCATATTGGTGACGAGCTACCAGCCTGATGGGATATCCATGCTCGGCGGGTAGCGTCTCTCCGTTCACCTCGTAGGCCAGGAAAACCCCGTCGGCCATGGCTTCTTCCAGCGACAGCGTCCGCTTGTAGCCGTCTCCGGCCACGAAGCGCACCGTGGCCGCTTCGGGCGAGATCCCTGCTTCCTCCAGGATCAGGCTGAGGGGAGTGCCCGTCCACGTGGCGTTGTCCCAGAAGAACCCCGGGCAGATGAGGAGCACCGTCTCCGTGACCTGAGGACGGCTCAGCAGGTCCTCGTAGCTGAGGCTCAGAGGGTTGTCCACCAGGCCATCCACCACCAGGCGATAGGCCTCGATGTCGTACTCCTGCGGTTTCCCCGTGCGGTTCAACTCCTCCACAGGGGTGATGGGCAGGGTGCTGTTGTCCACGTCGGCGGGGTGCATCTCCTTGATGCTGAGAGGCATGTCCCCCGCATCTTCAATCGACGGGGCTGTGGGCAAAGGCGAAGATTGTACCGCAGGGGCTGTAGGCAAAGGCGGCGACTGTACCCCCGGGGCTGGCCGGCTCTCCCCCATCTCCCCCGTCGCCAGCGGCGCACATGACACCAGAACCAGAACGAGCAGCGCTCCAAGTAGCAAGCGTTTCATGTCTCTCCTTAGGGGATGCATGATCGTATGTCCAGACTCCAAGACAACTACTACAGTTATTATAACATATCCGAGCAAGTTTCTCCACTTGTTTGCTGTTTTGACAGAGGCACCGCACAACAGGTAGAATGGCTACATCTTCGCGGGGGAGGAGGGAGGAGACATGCTGCGCAAACCCCTCATCATCCTGGGTGTGGTCGTCGGCTGTGTGCTGGCGGCGGTTCTGCTGATTCTTCTCGTCGGCGGTTCCCTTCTCGTGCGGCGTACGTTCCCCACCATCAACGGCACGGTGGAGGTGCCGGGCCTGTTTTCCACGGTGGAGGTGTACCGCGACCGGTGGGGTGTGCCTCACATCTATGCTGACAACGCGGAAGACCTCTTCCTCGCCCAGGGCTACGTCACGGCACAGGATCGCCTCTGGCAAATGGAGTTCAACCGTCGCGTGGCCAGCGGCACCCTGTCGGAGATCTGCGGCGAGGCCACCCTGGAGACGGACCGCTTCTTACGCACCCTGGGCTGGAGGCGCGTGGCCGAGGAGGAGGCGGATGCCCTTGAGGGTGAGGCGCTGACCACGCTGGAGGCGTTCTCCGCCGGAGTCAACGCCTACGTCGACAGCCATCGGGGCAGCCTGCCATTGGAGTTCACCATCCTGGGGTTCGAGCCCGAACCCTGGACCCCCGCCGACAGCCTGGCCTGGGCCAAGGTCATGGCCTGGGACCTGGGAGGGAACTGGGAGAAGGAGCTGCTGCGCGCCCAGCTCGTCGAGGCTGTGGGGGAAGAGAAGGCCGCGGAGCTTGCTCCTCCCTATCCAGATGATGCTCCACTGATCGTGCCGCCTGAAGTGGGCGGCTATGGCGAGCTGAATCTGGATGGACTCCTCTCCCGGGTCGCCGATGTGAAGGGCCTCTTGGATAGCGGAGCGCCGGGGGTGGGCAGCAACAACTGGGTCGTGGACGGGACCAGGTCGGCGACGGGTTCCCCTCTCCTGGCCAACGATATGCATCTCGGCCTGCAAATCCCCTCCATCTGGTATGAGGTCCATCTGGTGGGTGGCGACTTCAACGTCGAGGGGTACTCCTTCCCCGGTGTGCCGGGCGTGATCGTCGGTCACAACGAGCACATCGCCTGGGGTGTGACCAACCTGGGCCCCGATGTGCAGGACCTGTACATCGAGAAACTGAACCCGACCCACCCTGACCAGTACGAATACGAGGGCCAGTGGGTGGAGATGGAGATTCGGGAAGAGGTGATCCAGGTGGCAGGACAGGATCCCATCACGGAGCGGGTGCAGGTCACGCGCCACGGCCCCATCATCACCCCCGTGGTGGAGGATCTGGAGGAGGTGCTGTCCTTCCGCTGGACGGCCCTGGAGCCTAATCGCATTGTCGACGCGATGCTGGGGCTTGACCGCGCCAGCAACTGGGAGCAGTTCAGGACTGCTCTAGAGCTGTGGGCTGTCCCTTCGCAGAACTTCGTCTACGCGGATGTGGAAGGCAACATCGGCTACC
>Ga0307379_10009683_pt1 | contig 12843 bp, 7 predicted proteins | sample UN2MG_FD_202237 | JGI IMG/M metagenome (GOLD analysis project Ga0307379, IMG submission 202237) | Soil microbial communities from Risofladan, Vaasa, Finland - UN-2 | ecosystem: Environmental > Terrestrial > Soil > Coastal area > Acid sulfate soil | place: Finland: Risofladan, Vaasa | collected... | reverse complement strand
GCCTCCTGGCGCGACGGGCGGAGCTTCACCATCGGCCCGGCCGCCAGGGCCAGCTCGACCCACTCCGGCGAGAACCGCGCCGCCTCGCCGCGCCGCTTGAGCTGCTCGAACCGGTCGGCGACGGCCTCGGCCCGCCGCCAGCCCGCGAGCTGCTCGGGCGTCTGGCGGGCCCACTGGGCGTCGGTCAGCGGGCGGTACTCCAGCAGCAGCTCGATCAGCCGGCCGAGGAGCTGCTCGTTGGCGCCGGCGTCGCGGGCCGTGAGGTAGGCCACCGGGTCGGTCCCCGTCCATCGGGCGAAGTTCGCGGCCTCTTCGCCGAATCGCTCGTGCAGCGTTCGGCGGAGGGCCCCGGCCAGCGGGGCGCCCAGGCGCCCGCCCGTTGCGGCCAGGCGCTGCCGAGAGCGGGCGAGCGTCTCGGCGAACGTCCTGGCCTCCACGTAGAACGCCCCGAGCTTCTCGACCAACTGCTCGTCCTGCTTCGAGACAGCTTGGCGCCCGGCGCGGTGCAGGGCGGCGACCTCCTCGGCCGTGAGGGCCTCGGCGTGGATCCGCAGCTCGTCGATGGCGCCCTGGAAGCATTCCGTGCCGTTCATCGAGCCGATGCAGCCGGGCGCGTTGCCGGTGACGATCCGCCCGGGGCGCTTCAACGACCCGATCTCCCGCCCGTCGAGGTACACCCGCATGACCTGGCCGTCGAACGTGGCCGCACAGTGGTGCCAGCGGCCGTCGAGGACCTGCTCGGGCGTGATGGCCGCGTCGCACTCGACGTAGCCGCCGACGTTCAGGCCCAGCGACAGCACCCGCGCGTGCTCCTGGAAGCTGAACAGGACGCGCCGCTCGCCGTCCTCCTTGCGGAAGATCTCGTTGTACCGCTCGAAGGCGACGGGCAGCACCCACGCGCTCAGCGAGATCCGCTGGAGCTTCGTGAAGGCCGCCGCCCGCGGCACGCGAAGCAGGTGCCGGCCGGTGAAGTTCATCGCGTTGCCGAACACGCCCGGCACGCGGGTCAGGCCCTCGGCCGGCCCGTCGGGCGAGGCGTCCAGGGCCCCGGCGGCGTCGCGGCATTCGGCGCCGAGCGACTCGTCGAACCGCCACCAGGCCACCAGCGGCTTGCTCGCACTCGGCGGCTCGTCTGCGCGCACATCCGCCGCAACGAGCAGCAGCCCCGCCCACGCGGCCATCGCGGCCATCCGTCTCACTCGCTGTGTCTCCCTGAGAACGTGTATCGGGACCCGCTCCATCGTGTCACGGGCAACAGCACGCTTCCCTCGCGCGCGGAAATCGGCTCTTATTATAGCCGCACGCGCCGCCCGCGACAGGGCGGACCGCGATTGCCTGGGAGATGTGCCGATGAGAGCCGACCTTCTTCTGACGATGCCGTTCGCCTGCCTGCTGGCCGCGGCTGCGCTCGCCGCCGAGAGCGCCCCCGCCCTGCCGGGCGCCGGGCCGCTGCCGGACGGGCTGGGCACGAACATCCACTTCACCGACCCCCAGCCGGGCGAGATGAAGATGCTCGCCGAGGCCGGCTTCCGCTGGGTACGCATGGACTTCGTCTGGGAGCGGATCGAGCGGAAGAAGGACGTGTACGACTGGTCGCCTTACGACCGGCTTCTCGAGGCCGGCAAGCCCCACGGCACGCGCTTCCTGTTCATCCTGGACTACAGCAACAGCCTCTACGAGGCCGAGCGCAGCGTGCGGAGCGAGCAAGGCCGCCAGGCGTTCGCCCGCTGGGCGGCCGCGGCGGCGACGCGGTACAAGGGGCGCGGCATCCTCTGGGAGATGTGGAACGAACCCAACCTTCGCGGCTTCTGGGGGCCCACGGGAACGACCGAGGACTACCTCAAGCTGGCGAAGGCCGTTGGCGAGGCCATCCGCAAGGCCGCGCCGGACGAGGTCTACATCGGCCCGGCCACGTCGGGCATCCCCTTGGACTACCTTGAGGAGTGTTTCAAGGCGGGCCTGCTGGAGCACTGGCGGGCCGTGTCGGTGCACCCCTATCGTCAGCGCCCGCCCGAGACGGTCGCCGAGGACTACCGCCGCCTGCGGGCGCTGATCCGCAGATACGCCCCCCAAGGCAAGCTCCTGCCGATCCTCTCGGGCGAGTGGGGCTACTCGTCGGTCTGGGGGGGCATGGACGAGGACAAGCAGGGGCGGTACCTCCCTCGCCAGTGGCTGACGAATCTGGCCAACGACGTGCCCCTGAGCATCTGGTACGACTGGCACGACGACGGGCGCGACCCCAACGAGGCCGAGCACCACTTCGGCACGGTCCGCAACCCCGTGCACAAGGGCAGGGAGCCGGTCTACGACCCCAAGCCGGCCTATCTCGCCGCCAGGACGCTCACGACCGTGCTGAACGGCTTCCGGTTCAACAAGCGCCTGGCCGTGGGCAGCGAGGTGGCCCACGTGCTGCTGTTCGACAAGGGGCAGGATGTCCGCATTGCGGCTTGGACGACGGCGGCGAAGCCGCAGACGGTCACGATCCCGGCCGCCGCGGGCGGGCGTTTCACCGCGACGGGGCACACGGGCGAGGCCCTGCCGGCGATCACGGCGGGGAAGGACGGCCTGCGTGTCGAGCTGACCGGGGCGCCGATCTACCTGGCCCCCGAGAAGCCCGACGACCTGCTCCGCGTGGCGGCGGCGTGGGAGCGCATGCCCCCGGATGTGCTCCAGCGCGGCGGCGGGCGGGCGACGTTCGGCCATCGGGTCCGCAACCCCCTGGACCGGGCGATCCGGCTTGGCGGCCTGGAGATCGAGCCGGGCAAGGAAATCTTTCTGCCGGTGGGCTTCGAGGTCCCGCGACGGGCCGAGCCGCTGCGGACCCGCCTGGACCTGGACGTGCGGGGCCTCGGGCGCGTCTCCCAGATGGCGCACGTCGTCGTGACCAATCCGCTGGGCGTGGAGGTCTTTCCCGCTGCCGGCAGGGTGCTGCGGCTGGTCGTGCGCAATCCCTCCGGCGAGCCGCTTCGGGGGCGCGTGGAGCTGACCGGTGCGGCGGGCATCGAGCCGGCCGACGGGGCCTCGGCGCCGCTTCAGCTTGCCCGCGGCGAGACGGCCGAGACGTTGGAGGTCCCGCTGGCCAGGCCGCCGGGCGGGACGTATGCCTTCGGCCTGCGGATCGTCAACGCGTCCGGCGGGGTCGAGCTGGAGCTTCCGCCCATGCGCTTCGCCGCGGTGGACGACTTCGGCCGCTACACGCCCGAGACGCTCACGGAGGCCTATCGCCTCTCGGCCGACGGCGACCCGAAGGTGGCCTCGACGCAATCGTTCGCCCTGGCCGAGCCGCCCGGCGGCCCGCCGCTGGCCGACGTGAAATGTCTGCGGGTCCGCTACGACCTCGCGGAAGGATGGAAGTTCATCCAACTCATCCCCCGGAAGGACGAGCTGCGGAAGATCGACGGCCGGCCGAAGCGGCTGCTGCTCTGGCTGCACGGCGACGACAGCGGCCACAGCCCGCGCCTGCGGTTCCGCGACCGGACCGGCCAGACGTTCCAGCCGACCGGCGAGTCGATCCGGTGGCGCGGCTGGCGGTGCGTTCGGCTGGCGATGGACGGCAGCGAGGCCGGGCACTGGGGCGGGGCCAACGACGGCGTGGTGCAGTACCCCATCGAGTGGGACACGCTGCTGCTGATCGACAAGGACCGCAGCCGCCCCGGCCGGGGCGAGCTGTACGTCGCCTTGCCGACGCTGGAGTACTGAGACCCGAACGGACCTGTGGAGACCGATGCGATGCCTGCGAAGGAACGAGGCCCCACGTACCGTTGCCCGCACTGCGGCGAGCAGATCACGCGGATCCCCGACAACCACACGCACTATCAGTGCCCGCGCTGCCGGGCGCGGTACCTGGTGATGATCGACGAGGGCACCGGCGCGATGGCGTTCGTGGACCAGACGACCTCGCCGTCGGCGCCGCCGCTGGGCCTGCCGAGGGGCAGCGTCCGGGCGCTGGTGGCCCTGGCGATGGCCGGAAGCTGCACCGCGATCGTGGTGACCGGCCAGGACCTGCCCGGCTCGCTGGCGAGCCTGCTGCTGGCGATCATCGGCTTCTACTTCGGCTTCCGCACGAAGGCCGCCAGCCTCAGCGACCGCATGTACGACCCCACCGCCCGGCGCGAGCAGCCGCTGTACCTGCCGTCGGGGGTGATCCGGATGCTCCTGATCGCCGGCATGGTGGTGATGGCGGTCTCGCTGCTGCGGCGCGAGCGGCTGCTGAAGGTCAGCGAGCACGTGGAGTTCTTCGTCGTCATGGCGGGTCTGGTCGTCGGCCACTACTTCTCCAAGCTGTTCCGCCGGGGGGCCCCCTCGACCCGGGTGAGCGTCGGGCACCTGAAGGCGCTGCTGGTGCTGGGCGTGGCCGCCGCGGCGACCGGCCTGTTCCTCACCGGCGCGTTCGCCGAGCACCGGGGGATCACCATGGCCCTCTGCGCGGCGATCAGCTTCTACTACGGATCAAGGTCGTAGCGGCCGGCCAGCTTGCAGCTTCGGGGCGACGCGCTCCGGGCGCGGGAGAGCCCGAAGGGCGATTGCCGGTAGCCTCGGGCGCAAGCCCGTGGTCACAAAGGGAGCTATGGTAAGAGCCCCGGAACGGGGCGAGTGAAGGCGGCTCTTCCCGACGACGCCCCAATCGCCCCCTGCGGGGGCTCTGGTCGGTGGCGGTCGTCTACCACGGGCTCGCGCCCGTGGCTACCACCAGATGCCCTCCGGGCTCATAGGACCCACGAAACAGTACACCATCTGTTCGATGGACACTCCCGCTCGCCCCCGCTCTTCTTGCGCTTGCAAAGCCCGCGGCCCCCTGAGAGAATGCCTCCCGAGGCCGTCACGGCGGCCGGGCGCGAAACGTCCTGGATAAGGAGCATTCGATGCGAAGGGCCCCACTTGGGATGCTGTGCGTGATGGGGACGGCGATGCTGTGCGGCTGCTTGTCCGAGCGGGAGCGGATGATGCGCCGGCTCGGCCCGGCGGCGTCGATCACCACGGCCTCGATGGACAACCTCGGCTGGTGCAAGCTCGGCGAGAAGGCCGAGGAGGTCCACTTCACGGCCATCGTGACGAGCTACGACAAGGCGGGCCGCAGCTACACCGACCGCCAGGAGATGGAGGTGGACCTGGAGGACGGCACGATCACGTCGATCGGGGGCACGCCCCAGGGCTCGTGGCAGGCCGCCGCCACCGAGAGCGGCAAGTTCAGCCTCAAGGCCGACCGCGGCGTGGACGAGGCCAAGGTCGAGCAGCGCATGGGCCCGACGCTCCTGACCCTCCTGCACCGGCTGAGGGGGCCGTACAACCTCCTCGGCAAGCGGGAGCGCGCCCGCACCGCCCAGGACACGCGCGTCGACGGCCAGCCGGTCGTCCGCGTCGCCGTCGAGGGCGACAACCGGATGGCCATCGCCTACTACTTCGACGCGACCCTCGGTGTGCTCAAGTACGTCACGGCCGGGGGAGACCGGCCCGGGGGGGACGGCACGATCACCCTCTACGAGTACGACTCCCTGCCGGACGGCGTGCTGTTCCCCAAGACGATCCGCGTGGTGCGCCTCGGGGAGCACGTGCTGATCGGCGAGACGCCCGTGTTCGAGGTGGAGATCTCCAACGTGCGGTTCTGACGCGCACCCGCCCGGCGGGGGAAGGCGGAGACTCCTCGGACAGGTCGGGCCATGGACATGGACATCTCTCACATCCTCGCGGACTGGGCCCACAAGCACGGGCAGGTCACCGCGCGCCGCATCCGCGGGCGCGACGGCCAGGAGAAAATCCAGCTCCGCCTGGACATGGGCATCCTCCAGATGGAGGCGAGCGGCCGGCCCGACGGCCAGCGCCCCCACGGGCACGAGAGCCTGCTGGCCTATCACGAGTACCGCCTCCAGCGATGCCGCCAGGACCACGACGACCGCGACGAGGGGTTCGACCTCGACGAAGCCGACTGCGAGCTGCTCCGCGCCGAGGGCGCGATGTACTACCATCGCTACCTGGCGGAGTTCGTGCTGGGGGAGTACGAGGCGGTCGAGCGCGACACGATGCGGAACCTGCGGCTGATGGACTTCTGCCGCCGGTACGCGCGGGAGGACTCCGACCGCTACGTGCTGGAGCAGTACCGCGCGTACGTGATCATGATGTGCACGCGGGCCCGCGCCCACGTCGCGATGGACGCCAGCCGCCCCAAGGCCGCCCTGGCGGCCGTGCGGAAGGGCATCCGGCAGATCGAGGAGTTCCTCGAGGAGTTCGGCGTCCGGGGCCAGGCCGAGCAGTCCGGGGAGCTCGCCGTCCTCCGGGCCCTGGAGAAGGAGGTCGAGGCGAAGGTCCCCGTCGACCCGGTCCAGAGGCTCCGGGAGCATCTCGCCGAGGCCGTCCAGGCCGAGCAGTACGAACGCGCCGCCGAGCTCCGCGACCAGCTCCGCTGCCTCACCGGCGAGGACTGAGGCTCGCGCGGGACCCTCTCGGACATCGCCCTGCCAGGCCCTGCCGTTCGGCGGACCGCGGCGAGCGTCCCCGTTCCCGGCGGCCCGCCGGACTTCCCGCCTTGATCCTCACCCCCGACCTGCTATGATGTCCTCTGAGTTCACTAGGGGCGCCTCGGTGCGGGCCGGGGCTGAGAAGACCCTTGGAACCTGACCAACGAAATCCGCCCGCCGCGGAGTGAGTTGCGTAGGGAAGTGGACGGACATCGGCGCCGTTGCGTTTCCGATTTCCGGCCGCTTGCCACGCGGCCGTTTTCGTGCGCGGCGGGGCGGGCAACACGGGAACGCGACATGACGCAATACGAGCAGGCCCTGGCCGGGCACGTCACGCCCGAGATGCGGCGGGTGGCCGAGCGCGAGCGGCTGGACGCCGAGGCCGTCCGCGCCGAGGTCGCCGCCGGGCGGATGGTCATCCCGGCCAATCGCCTGCACCGGGCCGGAGCCGGCGGGGGCGAGCGGCTGGACCCCTGCGGCATCGGGCGGGCCGCGACCACCAAGATCAACGCCAACCTCGGCGCCTCGCCGGTCAGCAGTTGCAAAGAGCAGGAGCTGCTGAAGCTCCAACTCGCCGTGCGCTACGGGGCCGACGCCGTGATGGACCTGTCCACCGGCGGCGACCTCGACGACATGCGGCGGCACCTGATCGCCCACGCGGCCGTGCCCGTCGGCACCGTACCGATCTACTCGATGATCGTCGACCGCCCCGTCGAGGAGCTCTCCGTCGAGGGCATCCTCGAAACCGTCCGCCGGCAGGCCGAGCAGGGCGTGGACTTCTTCACCATCCACGCCGGCCTCCGCCGCGAGCACCTGCCGCTGGTCCGCAAGCGGAGAATGGGCATCGTCTCCCGCGGCGGGAGCCTGCTGGCCAAGTGGATGGTCCACCACGGCCGCGAAAACCCCATGTACGAGGCGTTCGATGAGATCAGCGCCGTCCTCCGCGAGTACGACGTGGCCTACTCGCTGGGCGACGGCCTCCGGCCGGGCTGCCTGGCCGACGCGTCCGACGCGGCCCAGTTCGCCGAGCTGGACACGCTGGGCGAGCTGGTGGCCCGTGCGCGGGCGGCGGGGGTGCAGGTGATGGTCGAGGGCCCCGGGCACGTGCCGTTCGACCAGATCGAGGCGAACATGAAGCGCCAGGAGGCCGTCTGCGACGGCGCGCCGTTCTACGTGCTCGGGCCGGTCGTGACGGACGTGTTCCCCGGCTACGATCACATCACCTCGGCCATCGGCGCGACGGCGGCGGCGTTCTATGGCGCGAGCTTCCTGTGCTACGTCACCCCGGCCGAGCACCTCGCCCTGCCGGCCCCCGAGGACGTCCGCCAGGGCTGCGTGGCGTACAAGATCGCCGCCCACGCCGCCGACGTCGCCCGCGGACTGCCCGGCGCCCGCGACTGGGACGACGCGATGGCCGACGCCCGCGTCGCGTTCGACTGGCCGCGGCAGTTCGAGCTGGCCTTCGACGGCGACGCCGCCCGCAGCTTCCGCCAGAAGGGCGACGTCGACGCCGACGCCGACTATTGCTCCATGTGCGGCCGGGACTGGTGCGCCCTGCGCATCAGCAAGGAAATCGCCGAAAAGACGGGCCCGTAGCGCGAAAAAGGTTCCAGGAACCTTTTTGCTCGGTTGCCCCGCCGCCGCCCTTGTGCTGGTGGCGGCGGGAGGGCGACCCAGCCCCCTCTTGTTTCCGCACGCCCCGGACGGTATTCTGTGCGAAGCTTCACGGGACCTTTACAGGAGCCTTCCCATGCGGAAGTCACTGCTCATCTGTTGCGCGACGGTGGGGATGCTGCTGGCGGCCGGAGGCGCCAACGCCGAGGAGCCGACGTGGCTGGCGATCGGCGAATGGCTGGCCCAGGACGCCGCCGAGGCCGAGGCCGCGCCCGCCGCGCCCGCTGCCCCGGCCGCCACGGGCCCGCGGCGCGGACCGGCGTATCCGGGCGACTTCCTGCACAGCCTCGGGCGCGACGCCAAGGACTTCCTGCCCATGATGTGGGACGACGCCAAGGCCACCGCCACCAACCCCTTCAGCCTGATCTGCCTGGGCCTGGCGGGGGCGACGGGCATCGCGCTGAGCGGGGGCAACGGCAACGACCAGGTCCAGCGCCACTTCGAGCGGCATGGCGGGCAGCTCAACGACTTCTGGGACCAGGTCGGCGACGTCGGCGGCAACCCCGGGTCGCACTTCGGCGTGGCCGGGGCGATGTACATCGTCTCCATGCTCAACGGCGACACGAAGACCTACGAGGTCTCCAAGACCATGCTCAGCGCCCTGGCGCTGAACGGCATGACGACGCTGATGCTGAAGGCGGCCGCCCGCACCGAGAGCCCCAACGGCGACGAGGCCGGCTGGCCCAGCGGGCACACGTCCAGCACCTTCTGCCTTGCGACCGTGCTGCACGAGGCCTACGGGCCGTGGGTGGGCGTCCCGGCCTTCGCGTTCGCGGCGTTCGTCGGCTACGAGCGGATCGACGCCCGCAACCACGACTTCTCCGACGTGATCAGCGGCGCGCTGATCGGCATCGCCATCGGCCACGCCGTCAGCCAGAACCACAAGCCGCAGATCTTCGGCATGGACGTGATCCCCTACGCCGACCCACGCGGGGCCATGGGCATCGCCCTGGTCAAACAGTGGTGAGCCCCGCGGCGGGGGGGCGCTGGCCACACTTGTCCCATTCCGGGTGGCACCTTCAACGGCGGGTCCGGCGAAGCCGGGGCCGACGTTGTGGGTGCCGATTCCATTGCCCGACACACCCACAAGCTTCGCTTGAGGGTGCCACCCAAGCGGGGCCACCCGACGATCGGCCCCGCGGCGGGGGGGGCGCCGGCTTGACTTCCGCCCGCCTGTCCGGCATCATGCGATCGGTGGTATTTTGCGCTCAGGCGGCGGCACACAGACGAGGCCCGAAGGGCCGGAAGGACATAGCCGGGGGCGCGAGCCCCCGGTAGGCGGCCACCACACAAACCAGCCCCGGCGGGGCGAAAGGAATGCTCGGGCTGCGGCGCACGCCCGGCCCTGACGGCGGAACACGCGAATGCTTGAGAAGGTCCAGGCAGACCGGCTGGCAAAGCTCCGGCAGATCGAGGAGCTGGGCATCGACCCGTACGGCCGGCGGTACGACACGAACGAGGCCGTCGCGAGCGTGCTCGCGCGCTACGTGGACGATCAGGAAGGCCAGTCCGCCGACGTGGCCGGGCGGCTGGTGCTGATGCGCGACATGGGCAAGATGATCTTCGCCCACCTCCGCGACGAGAGCGGGCAGATGCAGGTCGCCTTCCGCAAGAACGCCCTGGACGAGACCGGCTGGCAGTTGGCCAAGCTGCTGGACCTCGGCGACCTCGTCGCGTGCCGCGGCCTGCTCCAGAAGAGCCGCACCGGCGAGATCACTGTCTGGGCCGACACGCTGACGCTGCTGTGCAAGAGCCTGGACCCCATGCCGGAGAAGTACCACGGCCTGGTGGACGTCGAGACCCGCTACCGCCGGCGGTACCTCGACCTGATGACCAACGCCGAGTCGCTTCAGCGATTCCGCAAGCGCGTGGCGATCGTCGAGCACTTCCGCCAGACGCTCAACGCCCGCGGGTTCCTCGAGGTCGAGACGCCCGTCCTCCAGCCGATCTACGGCGGGGCGGCGGCCCGCCCGTTCACCACCCACCACAACGCCCTCGACGCCGACCTGTTCCTGCGGATCAGCCCCGAGCTGTACCTCAAGCGCCTGCTGGTCGGCGGCCTGGAGCGGGTCTACGAGTTCAGCCGCAACTTCCGCAACGAGGGCCTCGACACCCGCCACAACCCCGAGTTCACCCTCCTGGAGCTCTACCAGGCCTACAGCGACTACGACGGGATGATGGAGATCACCGAGACGCTGGTCGCCTCGGCGGCGAGGGAGGTAATGGTCCTGCCCCTTCTATCGGGGTACCGGGACTGGATCGAGAAGGAATCGAAGGTTGATCAGACACTGGCAGAAGTAGCTAGGTCGGGTTCTGGTTCATTAGCCTCCCTCGATAGCGAAGCAATGGTTCAGATCGAGCACCGGTACGCGGCAACTCGGAGACACCAGTACAGCTTGTCAGTCCTTTCGCATATCTCGGAGGCGAACAAGAAGGGGCGTGTGGTGCTCCCCTACGGCGACGCGGAGATCGACTTCACCCCCCCGTGGCGGCGGGCGAAGTACGCCGACCTGCTGGCCGAGCGCGCCGGCGTGTCGATGAACGACCCGGCCGCGGTGCGAGCCAAGGCCTGCGACCTGGGCCTGCCCGAGGCCGACAAGGATGACGCCGTCGTGATCAACGACGTGTTCGAGGAGCTCGTCGAGCCGGAGCTGATCCAGCCGACGTTCGTGATGGACTACCCGGCCGCGCTGTGCCCGCTGACCCGCCGGCACCCGGACGATGCGAGCATCGCGCTGCGGTTCGAGGCGTTTGTGGCGGGGATGGAGATCGCCAACGCCTACACGGAGCTGAACGACCCGGCCGTGCAGGAGGCCAACTTCGCCCAGCAGGTCCGCGGCGAGGAGGGCGAGACGATGCGCGTGATGGACGAGGACTTCATCACGGCGCTGCGACACGGCATGCCCCCGGCGGGGGGGCTGGGCATCGGCATGGACCGCGTGGTGATGCTGCTGACCGACACGCAGAGCATCCGCGACGTGATCCTGTTCCCCCTCCTGCGGCCGGAGCTTCGCGCCCCGTCCGCGGGGCCAGACGAGACCGTTTAGCGGCGGGGCCCTGCCTGCCGGCAGGCAGGTTGCCCCGCGCGGAAGAGAATGTACAAGCTTTACCTCTGCCTTCAGTACCTGTTGAAGCGTGCCCTGGCGTACTTCGCCATGGTGGGGGTGATGCTGTGCGTGTTCATGATGCTGGTGTCCGTCAGCGTGCTGAACGGTTTCGTGGAGAAGATCGAGCGTGCGGCGAAGGGCCTGTTCGGCGACGTGGTGGTCTCCTCGGCGAGCCTGGGGGGGATGGCCTACTACGACGAGTTCATCGGGAAGGTCAAGCGGGAGGTCCCCGGCGTGGAGGGCGCCTCGCCGTTTGTGCTGACGTTCGGGATCCTCCGGGTGCCGGGGACGGACTACCGCCGGACGGTGCAGGTCGCCGGCATCCGCCTGCCCGAGCGGGCCGAGGTCAGCGACTTCGAGGAAGGGCTGTTCGTTCAGGAGGGCGTCAAGCAGCCCACGTTCGACCCGCCGAGGGAGCGGGTCCTCCGCCGCCTGGAGGCCGACCTCCGCAGGACCGCCGGCCTCCTCGAGCGCACGCTCAAGGCCCCCGAGGCCGGCGGCAAGCTCCCGCCCGAGCAGCTCGCCCAGGCCGAGCGGATCCGCAACGCGATGGACTACCAGGAGCTGGCCATCGCCAACTTCCGCAGCGACCAGGCCAACCGCGGCGACCTTGACCGCCTCCAGGAGCTCTGGAAGCAGGCCGACGACGCCGGCGACGAGGCCCAGGTGAAGTACCTCGATCAGCGGATCGACGCCCTCAAGCGGCGGCTGATCCTCCCGCCGGACCGCCGGACGATCCTCGGGCTGGGCATTCCCGGCCTGACGCACCGAACGCCGCGGGGCGAGACGATCCGCACGATCGGCCCCGGCCAGCAGGTCGTCCTGAGCCTGATCCCCCTCGGGCGGCGGATGAGCTACGCGGAGATCACCCCCAGCACGCAGAGCTTCACGGTCATCGACGACTGCTCCACCGACGTCTCCTCGATCGACTCGGAGATCGCCTACGTGCCGTTCGAGACGCTCCAGCTCCTGAACAACATGTCGCAGGAGGCGGCCGCGGACGACCCCAACCTGATCGTCGAGCGTGCCCGGTGCTCGCAGATCCACGTGAAGGTCCGCCCGGAGCTGTCGCAGGGGGTCAAGCTGGCGGAGGTGGCTCGGCGGGTCGAGGGCGTCTGGGCGGAGTTCTCCCGGGCGCACCCCGACGCGGCCCGCAGCACGGTGCACGTCGAGACGTGGCGCGAGCGGCAGAGCCGGCTGGTCAACTCCATCGAGGCCCAGCGGACGCTGATGGTGATCATCCTCGGGATGATCTCGACGGTGGCGGTGGTGCTGATCTTCGTGATCCTGTACGTGATCGTGGTGCAGAAGACGCGGGACATCGGCGTGCTGAAGGCCGTCGGGGCCTCCAGCGGGGGCGTGGCGGGGATCTTCCTGGCCTACGGGGCGGCCATCGGGCTGGTCGGGGCGGTCTTCGGCTCCATCGGGGGCTACTACTTCGTGCGGAACATCAACCCCATCCACGACTGGATCGGGCAGGCCTTCGGCTTCGTCGTCTGGAGCCGCGAGACCTTCATGTTCGAGAAGATCCCCAACGAGGTGGGATGGTCCACCGTCCTGAGGATCGCGGTCGCGGCCGTGCTCGCGGGGATCCTCGGGGCGCTGCTGCC
>Ga0307379_10009682_pt1 | contig 12843 bp, 13 predicted proteins | sample UN2MG_FD_202237 | JGI IMG/M metagenome (GOLD analysis project Ga0307379, IMG submission 202237) | Soil microbial communities from Risofladan, Vaasa, Finland - UN-2 | ecosystem: Environmental > Terrestrial > Soil > Coastal area > Acid sulfate soil | place: Finland: Risofladan, Vaasa | collected... | reverse complement strand
GGGCGGCACTGCCTCCTTCGACAATGATCAGCTGGCGGGAATTATCACCGACGGCTCCACTGATTTCATAGTGGGCGATTATTTCACAGTCACTGTCACAATAGATCCGCGTCAGGTTGTTTTGTGCGATAAGACAGCAACAGACGGATCCAGCAAGCCCTATGCCGTGCTGGCTGAGGACGTGGATGCCTCTGCGGCGGCTGTCCGGAGCACAGGATATCGGACAGGACAATTCAACCAGAGAGAAATCACGCTGGCGACAGGGACGGACATTGAGGACGTTCGGGAGGAGATGGAAGCTCAAAGCATGTTCTTGAGGCCGTCGGTTTCAGTGTAGTTTGAACGGTTTGAACGGTTTGAATTGAATTTCAAACAAGCGTTTTTATAACACTATCAACAGGAGTGAAGGATATGAAGTTTTTAAATCCACTGAGATTATTCTCAGTTATTTTCGCAGCCCTTTGGACCGTCGGCAGGAACATGGGGCAAGGGGGAGCAATTGATCTTTTCGATACACGGATAATGCTCACGGCTTTGGAACAGATGAAGCCGGTGCGCACATTTTTTCTGACCACGTTTTTCCGTGCTTCGGAGACTTCCCAGACTGCCTACGTGGATATTGATATTCACAAGGGAAAGCGGCGCTTGGCCCCTTTTGTCTCCCCAGTTCAGCAGGGGAAGGTAGTGGAGCGGTTGGGCTATACTACGCGGAGTTATAAGCCCCCGTATATCAAGCCCAAAATGGTGACTACTGCTGCCGATATCCTGAAGAGAGAGATGGGCACTACTATCTACAGTGCTAATGACGGCCCGGCTCAGAGAGCGGCTCGCCAGATTGGCAAGGATCTTCGGACGCTGGATGAAATGATTACTCGCCGGGAGGAGTGGATGGCGGCTCAATTGCTCCAGTCCGGACAGGTTCATGTGCTGGGCGAAGGAATTGATGAAATTATTAATTTCGGGATGTCAGCAGATCATATTATCACTCTGGGCGGCACGGACGTTTGGAGCAACGCAGCCAGTACTCCTCTGGAGGACTTGAGGGCTTGGCGGCGGATAATTGCGAAGGACAGCGGAATCAATCCCGATACTGTTGTCATGGGAGCGGATGCCGCTGATGCTTTCTTGGATCACGCTGATGTTCAAAATAAACTTGATACACGGAGAATTGATTTGGGCCTGATTGATCCGGCTATCCTGGCCACAGGCGCAATATACTACGGCCGTATCAAGGACGTTGGGGTTGATCTTTACGTCTATGATGAGTGGTTTGTGGATGATTCTACTGACACTGAAGGGCCGCTAATGCCCGCGAAAAAGGTGATCATGGGATCGACTCAAGCCCGCACTGCCCGGCACTACGGAGCAATACAGGACTTGGATGCCACCGGGGCGGTTGCCCGGTTCCCGAAGTCCTGGACTGAGGATGACCCGTCGGCGCGGTTCATCATGCTCCAGAGCGCTCCGCTGGTGGCAATGCACCAGGTTGATGGATTTGTTTGCGTGCAGGTGCTTGCGTAAGCAAAAGAGTATTTCTATACACAGGAGGTATGGCATGAAGGTTTTGACCGTGGGAATGGTGAAGTTGGGGGGGCAGTATATTCCCCCCGGCTCTCTCATAGAAATCGAAGATGTGGAAGCACGGCGGCTCCTGTTACTAAAAGCTGTGAGGCTTGAAGCGGCGGGCTCTCCTTCCCCAGTGACCCCGAAAGCCCCGGAAGCCCCGGAAGCCCCGGAAGCCCCGGAAGCCCCGGAAGCCCCGGAGGATGAAGGGATGACTGAGGATGAGAGGGCTGAAGCTGTGGCTGAACTGAAGCAGGTCAAAGGCATCAACCGTCCGATAGCGGAAGCGCTTTTGGAGATGGGAGTGGCGGGGGTTGCGGATCTGAAAGCCTTGGACAAAGAGAGCCTGATGGCGCTCAATGTCAAGGGTATCGGGGAAGCCATGGCGGAGAAGATAATTGCTGATGCCTCCGCGTTTGAGATCGAGGAATGAAACTGAAAACAATAAAACGGAGGAGTTCAAATGGCTGATGCTCTTTACGGCTTGGGCCGAAACAAGTTTCTCACTGGAGATATCGACTGGGTCAACGATACCATCAAATTGTATCTGATCGACACGGCTGATTATACGGTGAGTATTGATGTGGATGAATTTGCTGATGATGTTACGACAGCGGGAAAAGTTGCGACAGCTACTCTGACGGGCAACTCAGCGACACTGGGAGTGGCGAATGCGACAAGCCCGACAGTATTCTCATCAGTCACCGGAGATGTTTCAGAAGCGCTGGTGCTGTGGAAGGATACGGGCACTCAGTCCACGTCTCCGCTGATCGCATATATCGACGGCGCAACAGGGCTCCCCGTGACCCCCAACGGCGGAGATATCAACGTGACATGGGATACGGGAGCGAATAAAATATTCAAACTGTAGTCCATTCACGCGATGACGCGATGTGATAAGGAACTAAACTGAATAATCAAATCAAACAGGAGATATTGAAATGGATATATTCACTAACGTAGCTGAGATGAATTTGGATGAGATGAATTCAGATCAGTTGGGCGATATTTCTGCGAAGTTGTCGGGAGAGATGGATGAGGTGCGGGTTGCCTATCGATCTCAGCAGAAATCAGTCCACGCGGCAATAGCGACGGCCCTGAAAAAAGAGAAAACTGAGCGTGATAAAAATCCTGCCCATAAGGCGAAGGAACAGGGAGTCAAAACTGGCGAATAGAGCGGAGCGCTCTGATAGTCAAATCCGGATAGGGGAGCGCTCCGGCTCCCCTATTTTTTCACATAATATGGAGGCAACACGTGGCAACATTGACAGAAGTAATTGCTGAATTGAGCGTATTATTTACTCCTTTGGTATTTGAGGCTCCGAAGGTCAATCCAGAGCCCATCAGCCGTCCCGGTGTCCTCAATCCTTCTCTATATCACTTTCACTATCTTGAGGAAGGTATAGGAGGAGATCAAGGGAAGCCGATCGGACGTGAGACAAAAATACCAATCTATGTATGGGATGAGGGAGAGCCAACGGAGCGTGCCGTATATGATCAGGTGGAGCCAGTGATCACTGTGGATAAGGATACTATTGCCAGCAATCCTGCAGTTCCGACAATAGCCGAAGTGGCACGGCTCTATTCTTCACAGAAACTACGGGAGCGGGTATTGGGAGCGCTTCTGGTGGCGGCTACGGCGTGGTTTTGGACTGACGGAGCAGATACAAATTATGCAGCGATTATGAGAATGGTATCTGATATACGTCGGGACAGCGATCCATTTATCAAACTGGTCATGGGGCATCTTTGTGGGAGACAGGATGCGTTGGCCGGAACGATAACTGATGTGACAATACAGAGTGAAGTGAACGGGTTGAAAGACAAGCTCATCACCGCTCTCTACGAATAGGGGATCTTGAGCCATGGCTTTTCCTACTGGATGGGGCCGAAGGTGCAAGCTCACCATCGACCATACCAAAGTTCCTAGCACGCAAACTGATATCCCGGTATTGCTGACTGTTGGTCAGTTGCCGTCGGAGATGTTTGACGCTGATGGGAGCTATCCGGCACGCTCCGACGGCGGGGATATCCGGATATCCAGTGATCTGGCCGGAGCTAATCAGATATGCGTTGAAATTGTCCGGATCCTACTGGACAATGACCCGGCGAACGGGCTTGCGGAGGTGTACGTCAAAATACCCAGTCTTTCCTCCTCCGTTGATACTGAAATCTATCTATGGTATAATGCCCCGTCGGAGACTATGCCGGCGCGCAATAGCACTTACGGCTCCGATAATGTTTGGACAGGTTTCGGCGCTGTCTATCACATGAATGATTTGACGAGTTCCACCGTTAAAGACAGCACAACCAATAATAATACGGCATCGGGAGCATCCACACAAATAGCAGGACCGTTTTCTGGAAGTTTGGCACAAGATTTCAATGGATCGAGTGACGTATTAACCGCATCAAATATTGTGGCAATTCAAGCAACAACAGCCCTAACAATGATGTGGTATGAAAGAGTTGATACGTGGGGATACCGTTCTGGATGGGGTAAGGGAGCGAATGATTGGGGAGCACCCGACTATGGTGAGAAATTTGAAGGGAATGGACACAGATTTAATATAAATGGAAACGATTGGGGACCGAGCACAGGGACAACAGGTGCATGGCGCAAAATAGTGTGGACGTATGATGGATCAACAAGAAGAATTTACTATAATGGTTCTTCTGCCTTGACAAATAGCTACTCCGCAACAATCGGTAATACGGCAGGATTCGGAATCAATATTGGTCATGTTCACGCAGATGCCGCGTTTGATGGTGGGTATGATGAGCTTCGTGTGGCAAAGGCTGTTCTCACGGCAGATCAAATAACTACCGATTGGAATAATTTTAATTCGCCATCGACATTTTCCAGCGCGGGGACTCCGGAGACTCCAACAAGCACATTGACAATAGTTCCCACAGGTATTGTATCTGCTGAAGCCTTCGGCACTCCCGTAATTACTACGGGCTCAGTTTCTCTTTCCCCTTCCTCTATCACATCAGCGGAAGCGTTCGGCACTGCGATTGTTTCTACAGGTTCAGTTTCTCTCCTCCCTTCCGGTATCGGAACGGTGGAAGCGTTCGGAACAGCAACAGTGGGGGCGGGAGCGGTGACGGTCAGCCCTTCGGGGATCGCATCAGCGGAAGCATTCGGCACGGCATCCCTGTCCCCTGGCGCTGTCTCCCTCCTCCCCAGCGGTATCCCGTCAGCGGAAGCCTTCGGGACTCCTATCATTGGGAGGAGTATTGCGGCGGCGGGGGGAATTGCATCTGCGGAAGCCTTCGGAACAGCAACAGTGGGGGTGGGAGCGGTGACGCTGGCTCCCTCCGGGATAGCTTCCGGGGAAGCGTTCGGGACAGCGGTGATCAGTGTGGGCTCAGTGCCTTTGGTTTCTTCGGGGATAGCTTCTGCTGAAGCCTTCGGCACTCCCGTAATTACTACGGGGGCCGTCACGGTCAGTCCCTCCGGGATAGCTTCCGGGGAAGCGTTCGGGACAGCGGTGATCACTGTTGGGCCTGTCTCCGTCATAGCTGTGGGTATTTCCTCCGGGGAAGCCTTCGGATTGGCTACGGTATCCCCCGGAGCCGTCAGCATTCTCCCGGCATCTATTCCATCGCAGGAAGCATTCGGGACTCCGGCAGTGGGCCAGGCTATCGAAGTATCCGGGATTATTTCCGGGGAAGCCTTCGGGACAGCGGTGATCACTACGGGGCCTGTCTCCGTCATAGCTGTGGGTATTTCCACGTCAGAAGCCTTCGGGGTATGTTTGGTCACTACGGGGGCCGTCAGCATTCTACCATCAGGAATAACCACAGCGGAAGCCTTTGGTATTCCTTCTGTCTCCCCTGGTGCGGCCCCTGTCGGGCCGGGAGGGATTGGGACTGAGGAAATATTTGGGACGGCTGTGATCACTGTTGGGCCTGTGGATATACTCCCCTCCGGGATCACGACAGCGGAAGCCTTTGGAGCTGTGACTGTGACTCCGGGAGCCGTGAGTATACTTCCCACTGGAATTGTATCAGCTGAAGCCTTCGGAGTCAGCAGCGTTTTTACTGGTCAATTTATCGATGATGCTGGTGGGATCGCTTCCGGGGAAGCCTTTGGGACGGCTTTACTACAATATCGTCAGATCATATCCCCTTCTGGAATTGTCTCTGGGGAGTCCTTCGGGACAGCGGTGGTGCGATTGATTCCGCTCTCTCCGTTTTTCCAGATGCTGGAGGATGATATTGATGATGTATTTCTGCACGTCGGTTCCAGTGAATTTGCTGAGGCGGCCGTATATCACAGCCCTGAGTGGGGTGTGACTATGGATATCAATTTGATTTTCGACAGGGAGTATTTGGCGATAGATATTGACAGCGGGGCGATGGTGCAGGGGCGGGAGCCTTACGTGCTTATTCAGTCCCGCAAATTACCCCATCCCCCTGTCCAGGGAGATTGGTTGGAGATACGGGGAGCCCGTTGGCGCGTGGTTTCATCGCAACCGGACGGGACAGGGATTTCAGTGGTGACGTTGAACGAAGGGATTTGAGATGCCTTGGAAGCACAGGAGAAATGAGATCAGGGGAAAGCTCACGGCGCTCCTAAAAGCTGGAGTGGATGTGGGGCAGCGTGTATTTCCGGAGCGCTTTGACCCACTATTCATTCCTGAGATGCCTTGTATTTGCTATTATTTTGAGAATGAGCCAGTGGATGATGATAAAGCGCGGCCGATTAGGAAAAAGCGGAGACTCACAGTCAATATTGATATTATCCGACGGATCGGACAGGAGGATGGGCTTGAGTCTTGGTTGGATGAGCGGGCGGCGGAGGTGGAACAGGTTTTTGATAATAACAAGTATTTGGATTTCAATTATGTCTCCGATACTTTTCTCACCAATACGTCGTGGGGCAGTATTGATGTGAGTGCTGAGGAGCACGTCAGGGCTCTCCGATTGACGTATCAGATAAATTATGAAACAGAGATTCAACCCACGTCAAGCCTGGATGAGTTCAAGAAGGCTCCGACAGACTACGTGACCCCGGAGGGGGCGGAAGCGCGGGATGATATTGTGATTCGCACTTAACATATTCAATGGAGGTGGTTATGCAGATAATAGTCAAACCCAAATCTGGAATGATCGTGCGCGATCCCCGTGGTGGGGCAATTATTCCGGCCGGGGGCAAGCGCGTCAATCCTTCGACATATTGGATGAGGAGGTTGGAAGCGGGAGACGTTGAATTGGGAACTAAAAAAACAGTGGATAAAAATCTGAAGACTTCAGCGGCTTCAGTATTCAAATCTGCTGCTGACAAGTAATATTTTTATCATCATTTACAGGAGGGAAAATCATGTCAATACCCACTACAATTCGCGTGCCTTTTGTGTACGTTGAATTTGACGAGTCACGGGCATATTCTGGCCCGGCGCTTTTGAAATACAAAGTGCTAATTTTAGCGGAGAGATTGAGCACGGGAACGAAGGCAGTCAATGAGATTTCGGCTGTCACTTCAGCTGATCAGGCAGCAACCTATTTCGGCGCGGGATCCGTGATTCACAGAATGTTTCAGGCTTGGTTTCAGAACAATAAACTGGTTGAAGTTTTTGGGCAGGGGATCGAGGAAGCGACAGGAAACAAGGCAGCAGCAAGCATAGTATTCACCGGAACAGCTACAGCAGCAGGGACGGTATATGCTTATATTGACGGAACAACTATCCAAGTTGCTGTTGAATCCGGAGATGCTGCCGCTGATGTTTCATCCGCTCTGGCTACGGCGATCATTGCCGTGACTTCTCTCCCAGTGACCTGCGACGGCACCACTACTCCGGGAACGGCTGTGGTGACTTGTCGGACAAATGGAACAGTGGGAAATGAGTTGGATATCCGGCTCAACTATAATGACGGAGAGGAGTTGCCGGCGGGCATCACTGCTGTTGTCGCTGGATCGGGCCATCAGGCTACTCTCTCCGGCGGCACGGGGACTCCCGATTGGTCAAGCACTTCTCCCCTGTCCAGCTGGGGTGATACGTGGTTCAATATCATTATCGGATCGGTCAAGGATGCGACCAATATGACTTTGATCGAGACTGAGTTGGCAGACAGATTTGGTGCCCTGCGTATGATTGATGGTATATATATCTCCTCCCAGCGCGGGACTCTCTCTGGACTTGCGTCATACGGAAACGGGCGCAACAGTCCTCACGTGATCATGCTGGAGAACGGTGGAAAATTAGGAGTGGGCGGCCCGACAAGCAGCTGGTGGATTGCGGCGGGAGCCGGAGGACGGATTGCCACTGAGGCTGAAATCGATCCGGCCCGGCCATTTCAGACTCTTCAAATTATCGGAGCCCTCCAACCCGATATCACGGAACAGTTCACACTGGCAGAGCGCAATACTCTCCTCTATGACGGCATAGCAACCATCCGTCCGTCATCCGGGGGAGCGGTTCAGATTGAGCGGGCAATTACAATGTATCAGACCAACGCTGCGGGAGCGGCTGATATAGCTTATTTGAACTCAAATACTCTGTTCACATTAATGTATATCCGGTATGACTGGAGAAACATTATACTGACAAAATATCCGCGAGCGAAGTTGGCGAATGACGGAGTGATGGTGGCTCCGGGACAGCAGATCATGACCCCTTCTGTGGGCCGGGCCGAAGCGATAGCGCGGGCGCGCACGTGGGAGTTCTTGGGACTGGTGGAAAATATCGATCAGTTCAAACAGGATCTGGTGGTGACGCGGAGTATATCTGATCCGGATAGGTTGGATTTCCTCCTTCCTCCTGATTTGATTAATCAATTGAGGGTGGTGGGGAGCACTATTCAGTTCTTGTTGGAATCACCGACAATATAAACGGAATACTTACAATCTTTTTGGAGGTAGAAAATGTCAAATGAGAACAGAAGAGCGGGCATACTTGAGGTGAAAAAGGATGCCCAATTGCTGGATGTGAAGGGAAACTGGACGTATAATATTGGGCGGCCGAAACGTGACGCGATAATTGGTGCTGATCGGGTTCACGGATACAAAGAAATGCCGCAAGTTTCTTACGTCGAAGGCTCTATCACAGATGCTTCAGACTTGGATTTGAAATCATTGTTAGACACTACCAACGCCACTCTCACCCTCACCCTGGCCAACGGCAAAACAATTGTTTTCCGTGAAGCCTGGTATGCGGGGGAAGGTGCAGTGACTACGGAGGAAGCGGAAATTGCCGTCAGATTTGAGGCAATGAGCGCTGAGGAATTATAATCAACCGGAGGGAGTTCACCGGGGACTCCTTCCTATTTTTTCATAATCAATCAGGAGGTAGATGATGGCTGGTCAAAGAGAACAGGGACAGGAGCAAAAAGTATTTCCACTCCCTCACACTATCAGGCTTCAGGAGCCCATCCCATTCGGGAAAGATGAAACGATTAACGAGATTGTATTTCAGCGGAGACTCAAGGCGAAGGACTTAATGGGCATCAAGGTGCAAGATATGACCTTTGATGATATGCTGAAAATAATCTCCCGTATGACTGTTCAATCGATGGCGATTATAAAAGAATTGGACGGGGTGGACTTTATGGAAGCATCTGAAGTTGTCAACTCTTTTTTGCCAAATGGGGCTCAGGCGGATTAGCACGCCTGGGTCAATTCGCGGTTCTGTTTCATTGGCCCCCGTCGGAACTATATGAGATGGATGATGTGGAGATCCGATTTTGGGGCAAAGTTGCGGATGAGTACATGAAAGCGCTCAAAGGAAAATCATAATGGCTTTTGGAATCAGACCAGTGCGCGTCCCGATTGTGGGCGTGGATCAGTTCTCCAAGACGTTCGGAAAGATAGGCAAAAACCTGTCCCGATCAGGAGAGAAGATAGCACAAGTGGGATCATCGATGACCCGAAAAGTCACGTTGCCCATTATGCTAGCTGGCGCTGCTATTTTAGCCACAGCGGGATCCTTTGAAGCGTCAATGAAGGAAGTTCAGGTACTCACCACTACTTCCGGAGCGGCTTTCACAAAACTGTCCGACAGGGCGCGGGAGATGGGAGCAAATACCCAATTCTCCGCGTCCGAAGCTGCAAAGGCGATGACATTCTTGGCGATGGCCGGGTTGAGCGCTGATCAAACATTCACGGCGCTCCCCGGCACTCTTCAATTAGCTGCTGCGGCGGGGACGGATCTGGCGACGGCGGCTGATCTGGCTACTAATATCATGACCCCATTCGGGTATGGAGCGGAGCGGTTGACTGAGATCAATGACGTTCTGGCCAATACATTTACGCGAACAAATACGAATATGCTTCAGCTTGGGGAGGCAATGAAATACGTTGCTCCTGTTGCTAACGCAATGCATATTTCCCTTAATGAGACGGCGGCTGCAATAGGATTGATGGGCAATGCGGGTATACAGGCGAGTATGGCGGGAACGTCACTGCGCGGTGTGCTCTCCAAACTGGCTACTCCCTCCCGCGAAGCAATCAGGGTATTGTCGAAACTACGGATCAGAAAACAGGACGTGCTGGACAGCAGAGGGAATGTCAAATCAATAATCGACGTGGTGAGAGCGCTGGAGAAGTCCGGCGCTTCAGCCGGGGATATGCTGGAGATATTTGGAGAGCGGGCAGGTCCTGGGATGGCTGCGCTGGTCCAACAGGGATCCGGAGCGCTGGCAGATTTGACGGAGAAAACGAAGATCACCGGGAAGGCTGCGGAGATAGCGAAGATCAGGCAAGAGGGTTTATTTGGCCAATTAAAGCGGCTCCGGAGCGCGGCGGAGGAGCTGGCGATATCTATGGGTGAGGCGGGACTGCTGGAAGCGGCGACAAAACTTGCTATGAAATTAATCGCTCTCACCCAGAGATTCCAGAAGCTGTCCCCGGAGACAAAGAGATGGTTGATGATTACTGCGGGGATCCTTGCGATCTTGGGGCCGATACTCCTGGTGGTGGGAAAGTTTATAGCATCTTTGGGATTTATCTTCATTGGTGTGGCGAAGCTGGCCCCCGTATTTCTATTTCTATTGAAGATATTTGGTTGGCTCCTCACTGGGTTCAAATTCCTATTTGTGGCTTTCCGGATATTCATGGGACTGTCGAAGTTGGCGTTGCTCAATCCCGTCACGTTGATCATAGCTGCGCTATTTATTTGGATCTACGTCATCAAGCAAATAGCGGACAATTGGGAAGCGTTGACAAGTGCGTTTGAGAGCAAAATGACTTTCTTCAAAACCTTCAAATTTTTTCTTGCGGAGATAGCTGAAGCGCTGGCTGATATGTTCTCTAAAATCCCGCTATTGGGGAAGGGACTGTCAGAGCATTTCAGACTGGCGGCGGAGGGCTTCAGGATGGAGGGAGCTGAGACGGGGGCGGCGACAGCTGGCGCGGCAACAGTGGGCTCAGTCAATACGAATAATGCGCACGTGCTTGTGGAGGTTCAGAGCAAGGACGGTTCCCCAGTGAGAGCGAAACGGGAGAGCGGTGCTGATGTATCGTTGAAAACGGATACGGGCCTGATGTGGGCTCCGGGATTATAGGGGAGAGTATTATGGGATGGAAAGAGAGATTATTGCCGGCCAGTTTTCGCGGTGTTTCTTTTTACGTGAATGCGGCCAATAACACGTTCGGCCGTCGAATGATCACTCATGAGTTTCCCCAACGTGACGTGCCGTATACGGAGGACTTGGGGCGGCAACCGAAGCACTATCAGATAGACGGATATTTGCTTGGTGATATGTATATGGAACAGCGGGACAGGCTTCAGAGCGCTTGTGAGGATCAATCCACGGCAGGTGAATTGATTCATCCTTATTACGGGATATTGAAAGTGCTGTGCTCCCGGTTTGTCACTTTGGATAGTACGGAGGAGACGCGGATACTGCGCATTCAGATTGCTTTTGTCGAAGCTGGCTCTCTCCTGTTCCCTTCAACTTTTGTGAATACTTCTTTTTCCAACGCCACCAACAAGCTATCCGTCATCGATCAGGCGCGGGCCGGGCTCAGGGCTCTCTATGATTTGACCCGTATCCCGGTAAATAAATTCAGAGAAATACGCACCAATGTTCAATCGGCAATAGGAGCCATTGAGGATTATAGATTGATAGTTGCTTCTGTTGCTTCATACGGGAAGATGGTCAAACGGACTCTGGCCGATATCGATACACTGATTCAAAGCGCAGATGATCTGGCTGAAGCGATGGCCGATTTGGTGACGTTTGGATCTTTCCCTGATGGATTGTTTCCCTCTGATCGCAATGATTTCGATACTGCCAATGAAGAAAATCCGGCGACTGAATTGAATAGCAGGGATCAATTCGATGAATTGAAATCTATGTTTGAATGGGAGCCGGAGACAAGCACCAGCGAGCAATCGGACGCGGTGACCGCGTATATTCAGCAAATCAATATAGCCACAGGCGCTGGTTTTATGTCCGTGATGCCCTTCAGCAGTCTGGATGACGCGGAAGCATTCCAAGACATTATAGTGGGCCAGATCAATAGGGTGCTTTTGAATGATCTTCCGACAGATATTGCGGCGGCTTTCCGCGATCTAAAAGCATCAGTGATAGCTGATTTGAAAAAGCGTGCCACTACATTGGCCCGGCTCACCACGTTGACTCCTCCGGAGTCCGTCCCGGCCCTTGTGCTGTCCTTTAAGCTATACGGAACAGTGGATGCGGAACAGGATATCATTGATAGGAATAAAATTGATCATCCCGGATTTATCCCCGGAGGACAGGAAATTGAGGTATTGACCAGTGTCTGAAGTCAATCTGAGAATAGGAACGGTGAACTATACTGGCTGGAAAACGGCGAGTATTTCCCGCTCCATTGAGTCTCTTTGCGGTTCCTTTTCTTTGGAATTGATAGATGGCTTCACTCCAGAGCTATGGCCAATCACTCCCAATGTTGAAGCTGATATTGATATTGATAATACTCCCGTGATGCGCGGGTTGATCGATCGCATCAGCCCCTCCATTAAACAGGATTCCAGAGGGCTGTCAGTTTCAGGAAGGGATACAACAGCGGATCTGGTTGACTGTTCGGCTATGAATGAGCCGGGGACTTGGAGAAACAATACAGTCACAGTCACAACACTGGCCCGTGCGCTGTGCGCTCCTTTTGATGTGAGAGTGATTGCGGAGCGGCAGACCGCTGAGAAATTTACCCATACCATACAGGCGGGGGAGAGTCCTTTTGAGTCTTTGGCGCGGGCGAATGAATTTGAGGGAGCACTATTTTTAACTGATGAGCGGGGACGGCTATTGATTACCAGCCCAGGGCAGGGGGAGCCCGCAACCGATAAACTG
>Ga0307379_10009679_pt1 | contig 12845 bp, 9 predicted proteins | sample UN2MG_FD_202237 | JGI IMG/M metagenome (GOLD analysis project Ga0307379, IMG submission 202237) | Soil microbial communities from Risofladan, Vaasa, Finland - UN-2 | ecosystem: Environmental > Terrestrial > Soil > Coastal area > Acid sulfate soil | place: Finland: Risofladan, Vaasa | collected... | reverse complement strand
ACCCTTGGCCGCGCGAGGGCATAGACCTCTCACGTTCTGCCCCTTCACTTTCTGCCTACAAAAATGGCTGAACTATAGGCTAGGCCAATACCTGTGCCCCGCTGGTGAGCCCGGCGATGCGCCCGCGGCATGCGGAGGAACAAGCGGCCGCTGCGGCGAACTCAGGCGACGTGACGCAACGCGACGACAGCCGATCGGTGCGGCCTTTGTTCCGCCCGCGCGCCGTCGTCATCGGTGCGGTGCTCATCGCCGTGTCCCTGCTGTGGATGCGCGAGCTGGAGCTGCGCACCGGCATCTGGGTAGCGACCGGCGTGCCGCCGCTGCCCGCGCTGCTCTTTCTCGCGCTCCTGCTGGCGGCGAACTTCCTACTGCGGGACCGTGGGGCGCGCTGGACTCTGTCGGGGGCCGAGCTGGTCGTCATCTTCGTCATGGTCGGCTTCGCCCTCAACTTCTCGGGGCTGGTGGGCGTGCGCGCTTTGATGCCTTTTCAGGGCGCCCTCTTCTACTACGCCAGCCCCGAGAATCAGTTCGCCGACTACCAGCACTATCTCCCCGCCTGGTGGTATCCGCACGACCCCGCGGTCATCCGCGGCGAGTACGAGGGCGTGCCCGGCGCGGTCGTGCCCTGGGGCGCCTACGCGCTGCCCATGCTGCGCTGGAGCCTCTTCATGCTCGCCCTCGCCGGCGTCTTCATCTGCCTGCTGACGCTGCTGCGCCGCCAGTGGACCGAAGGGGAGCGCCTGACCTTCCCCCTGGTGCAGTTGCCGCTGGCGATGCTCGACGGCCGCCGGCCGTCGTTTTTCGCCGATCCCCTGATGTGGATCGGCTTCGGCGCCGCGTTCCTGTTCAACGCATTGCGGGTGCTGCATGCGGTTGCGCCGTCAGTGCCCACCCCGGGCTTCTACACCAACCTCAGCCCCTACTTCGTGGGCCCGTGGGAGGGCCTGCAGCCGGTGCTGCTGTTCCACCTGCCGCAGGTGGTCGGCCTCGCCTACCTGGTGCCGCTCGATATCAGCCTCTCGGTGTGGCTCATCTTCGTCGTCGTCAAGCTGGTGAAGCACTTTGGCTTCATCCTGGGCTATCGCACTGGCGGCTTCCCCTACATGCAGGAGCAGGCCGCCGGCGGTTTCATCGCTATGGCGCTGGCGCTGCTGTGGATGGCGCGCCGGGACATCGCGTCCGCCCTGCGCGCCGCTTTCGGGCGCGGCCCGGCGCCGGCCGACAACCACCCCTTGCCCTTGCGCTGGGCGGTATGGGGGCTATTCGCATCCCTCGCGCTGCTGCTGGGCTGGTGCCGGCTGGCCGGGATGTCGCTTGCCATCGCCGCCCCCTTTTTCTTCGTCATCATCTGCTTCGCCCTGGTCGGCGCGCGCATCCGTGCCGAGGCCGGGGTGCCCTTCCATCTCGTGCCCTGGGGCATGGCGACCGCAACGCTGTCCAACGCCTTCGGCGTCAAGGGGCTGCTCGCGATGGGCGGGATCCAGGGCTTCGTGCTGTTGTCCTCCCTCAACTGGCTGGGGCGCTTCTGGCTGCCGACCACGCTGGCGGAAAGCCAAATCGAGTCGTTCAAGCTGGCCGACGCAGTCGGCGTGCGCCAACGCCGGATGCTGTACGCCGTCCTCGCTGCCATCGCCATCGGCATTCTCGGTAACTTCTGGGCGCACATCACCGCCATGTTCCGCTGGGGTGAGCTTAACGTTTTCCACGGCGGCACCCAGGGCAGCTTCAACGCGATGATCGCTTTCCAGGAATACGGGGTAATGACGAACGCTTTGCAGGACCCGACGCCGCCGCGGTACACGCAGACTGCGGCCGCGGGCGTGGGAGCGCTGGTGACGCTGGGGTTGTTGGCGCTGCGCATGGGCAGCCGCTTCTGGGCGTTGAGCCCCATCGGCTACCTAGCGGCGACCTGCTGGGGCGAGGGCAATCCCTACTGGTTCGGGTTCCTCGAAGCGTGGGTGCTGAAGGCGCTGATCCTGTGGATCGGCGGCATGCCGCTGTTCCGGCGGCTGATCCCGGCGTTCCTGGGGCTGGCGCTGGGACACTACGCGGGAGCGGGCATCCTGACGGCGACGCTGGGCCTGCTGATGCCTGATCTCGGCCAACTGCCGAGCTGGTTCTGATGCCGGACGCGGCCCTCAGACACGGCCGGCGAGTCATTGCCGGCGGGTTGTCCTTGTCAAGCGTCAATGGAACCGGCGCGCGGGGATCGGTTTCTGTAGGCCGGCGCCCCTTTGCTGCCATACGGGGTCTCGTGACATTCTCGCTGAAACCCTTGGCCCGGCGTGCCCGTCCGTCCCAGTGTCTGATGTCCCGAAGCACTCTCCCGTTCGCGGCACGATAGCACTCATCCGTTCCGGGGCGATAACCATTCATCCGGATGCGCTACCGCAAGCCTTCTTCTCGTCTCGATTCCTACCTTGATGAGTCTCAAGGCCGTTTGATAAGCGTAGAGGCGTCCGAAATCGCTCTCGCAGTGCGCTCCGACGCCCGTCCCATTGCGACTCAACAAGCACAAAGAGTGCTGCTGCTCTGCCCTGAGGCAGGCTTTGCTGCGACCGACCGGTCAGGCTGGTGATGAGGGCGACGGCGGACTCCTTGGCGCGGGTGTCGGAGTGGAGGTAGTTGGCGGTGGTTTCGAGGATGCGTACACAGAATCCCACGCAAGCGGAGCTTCGCTTGTGGGGGAACGGCCGATCTAACCACGGCTATGCAAGCGGTGGCCACGGCGTGAACTCATCGGCTTCCTCGTCATCGAACGAGTGCAGGCCCAAGAGGTTTCTGGTCGCCTCCAACATCGTCCCAAGGGCCAGATTGGCGTCATTCAACTTTAGAGCTTCGTCCACACTCGTCTCAGCATCGATGCGCGCGAGAATCTGCCAAGCGTATTCTTCTGCAATCTGTTCATTCCGTGCGTACGAATCGCGGTCTCGCAGCACAGGAACCAAGAGTTGTATTGCCTTTTCTCGACATCCGCGCTGTCCCATCGCTTGGGCAATCTCAATCATGAAATCCTGGAACTGAGCGGCCGCGAGGTCTCCCCTCAGCCGCTCCGCCGTATGGAGGGCACGCTCGGGATCGGCCGCAATCAGTTCGCGGATGACATTGCCGATAGCAGAGGCCCGATCAGGCCAGTACTCGATTTGGCTGGCAAGGTTCAGGGCGCGATCCGGATCATACGGTGCCAGCGCGCCGGCGATGCCGGCAATGGCACTGTCGCGCTCCGACGCAGGAAGAATTGTCGCAGCAAGTTCCATTGCTCGCTGAACGTCATCACTGGCTAGTTCTCGGACTGCCTGAAAGAGCAGTACATCTCGAAGGGATTCATTGCACGCCTTTGCAGCCAGCTCGAGCCTCCGTTTAGGATTTAGCCGCGCCACGACTGGAATCACCGTCTCCCACCACTCAATTCCAGGGATATACACTCTGCCGCTGAACGCGAGCAGTTCCTCGGCCAAACTGCGGGCTTGGTCCGGAGCGACGGTTTCCAGATATGGCAAGATCCACGAAAGCGTCCGGACCTTCAAGCCGTCTTCTTCGATTGCACGAGCCAGGTCCACCGCGCGCTTCGCGTCGACGCCCGCCCAGGCTTTAGCGATGGCGACACGGACCCAATCCGGCTGCATGGGATACTCTTCTTTCGCCGCTGCTTCGGCCATCTGCAGCACTGCCGGGGCGCGGTCAGGCTCATATCGGATGAAGGCCGCGGCGACACTGAGCACCGTCCAGAAACTGCCGCTCTCCAGAGCAATTCTCAGCGCGGCCTCGCGGTCAACGAGCCGGAGTGCATTGATTATGGAGGTCGCCATGATCTGATGCAGCTGGTGTGTCGCCGCCGATCGTGCCACCTGGAGCGCTTCGCGAATGATTTCATTCGACTGCTGGGGATCGTTACCAGCAATCGCGGCCGCGACTTGACAGAGCGCGTCCACCCGCCACCCCGTGTCACCGAACGCGCGAGCTGCCTTGAGTGCGTTGCCCGGATCAGCTTTGGCGGCTGCGCCAAGCGCCACGCTAGTCCTCCATCCTCCTCCGCCAGCCAGGTGAACGAACTCGGGCGCGCGCGTCGGGAATGCGACCATAGCGCGGGCTGACAGCCGTTCCAACACATCCGTGTCGGATTCCTTGTCCCCGGTTGGTTCCACAAGCGAAAAGGCTCTGTCCGGATCGATTGCCGCCAGCATCTCGGCGAAGGCGTTGACCCAGCCGGACCTTGCCTCGGGCGGTACCTGAGCCGTATGCACAAGAGCCAACGCCCTCTCGATAATCTGGAGCGCCTGCGCCTTATGAGTCTCGTTTGGCTGCACGTGAGAACTCTCTAACCGCCGACGAAGCAGTTCAGAGACAGATCTTTCAGCCGCTTCTGCGCCGCTCTGGTAAGCTAATCCAGATAATACGTCCTTCGCGGTTCGGTGTCAATTCGGTGTGTCACAGGCGTATCTTTCCGGACCGGCGCGATTGGCTGACGGCTTCGCGAGATGATGTGCAACTCTGAGTCAGATACCTATTGCGGTCACTCGGGAAGAAGCAGAGCCGGTCAGGCTGGCAATCAGCCCAACCGCGGACTCCTTCGCGCGGGTGTCGGAGTGGAGATAGTTGGCGGTGGTTTCGAGGTCGGCGTGGCCGAGGAGTTCTTGGACCGTGCGGACATCCACTCCGTTGCGGACGAGGTGGGTGGCGAAGGTGTGGCGCAGCATGTGGGGCGTGATGCGCTTGGCGAGGCCGGCTCGGGCAAGGATGCGCCGCAGAGTGCGGTTCAGGTAGTCATTAGCCAGTCGCTGGCCCTGGGGGCTGAGGAAGAGATAGGGCTGGCTTGATTCGGTGATGGGCGCGCCCCGATCAGATCGGGGCGCGCAAGAATTCGCGACCTCTGAGGAGGTCGCGCCCACGCGGGCGGCGGGTGAGGAGCAGTCAGGGGCCGATTTGGAGTACGCGGCTTTGCGATAGTATGAGTTGAGCAGGCCGCCGAGGAACTGCTCGCGGGCGACGGCGAGGCGCTGCCAGGTCAGAATCGTCTCGGGCTTGACGATGCTTACCACCTCCTACATCAGGGAGCGGCCCATCGCCAGCGCCGCCTCCATTAACGACCGCGGTTCCTCATCCGTGAAGCGCAGGCGGCCGTTGGCCTCCGCTTTCTGCTGCAGAATCCGATTCTCCAGGCGCAGGTACTCATTCTCCAGCGTCAGCTCCCGGCACACCAGCCGCGCCACCACGGCAATCATCGGCAGCCCCATCGAGTCGATCCCGTTCCCGCGGTTCCTGGCCATCCCGGTGCCTCCTCAGATCGCAATCCCAGCAGAGGCATGAGATAGCACGATCACCGCTCCAACACCACGAGCAACGGGGATGAGGTCTTGGACAGCACACGCTCAAGCACGAATGGCTGAACCGTGTCGCCCTCATTCGCGGTATCGATCACCTGAGTGGACTGCTGGAGGATCTAGGGGCCTACCACAACGGCTATCGCGAACATATGACCCTTGGTGGCGCGCCGCCTGCACTGATCCATCCCGGCAAGCAATGGACGAAGCCGCCGAAAACCGCCAAGACGCTTCCCGGCAACATGGAGCGCCGCCTTTTCCCCGACGTCAGAGTGACGGCTTACCGGCTGGCCGCGTAAGCGATCCCGGTCGATAGGCCAAGGCTGGGGGAGAGACGTGCCCAGGCTGCATTGCGCCTGGACCATTGCTGCTGCGCCCTGTGGGCAGCCCATTCCCCCTCCGCGCCCCAACTGTGCCGCCTCATGCCCGCCTGCCGGGAGTCGTAACCACCCTCCCGCCCCTCCTGCAAGCGTCCAAGACCGATCCAACAGAGCGCTCCAGCGCGTGTCCTATTGCCGCTTGACAACCGCAAACTGGAGCGCAAACCATGACCACGCTCTGTCTTTGCTGGCCGCATCGGCAGTCGGGTTTCAGAGATTGCCTGGGCGCCGAACCGCGAGGGCGTCCGCTCGCCTTCTGGCGAACTCGGCTCAGGTAGAGAATGGGACGACCACGAGCAGCGATCGCCTCGCGTGCGGCTGGCCATCCCGCCGTAGCGCTCAAGCAGCCTCCCCGACTCCCGGGTGGTCCCGCGCTGTACGGACGCTTACCATGGGTAGGCTTGAAGGAAGGTGCGCACGTTGGCGACACGGACCCCATGTGCCTCGCCGAGAGCCAGGAGATCACGGTCGCCGGTGACGACGAAGTCAGCCCTGGCTTGAGGGCCACAACCAGCGACATAGTGGACTCTACCGAAGAGGAGCGAGGCCAGTCGGTCGCGGGCGCCCCGGCGGCAAGTCGGACTTACACATTCGTGATGCGCGCTCCTAAGGGCGGGGAGCCGCTGCTGCCGGAGATTTACGTTTCGACGGGTGGGCGTCGTCAGCTCAAGCTCGAGAAGATCGCACCGATGAGGACGTACCGCGGGGAGACGGCGGACTACCGCTTCACGATCACCTCGCCGCGCACCTTCAATATCCACCAAGTGGAAGACATGCCTTCCGTCAGCTACCAGCTGCCCGCCATGGCGGCACCGAAGGGCGGATAGAGCTGCAATCAGGCCGAGTCGTTGCGCTGTGTTTCGATGCGAGCGAAGTTTGCTGACCAAGACCGTCTCGCATCGAACTCCTTGACCTCGTCCGAAGCCCCGTTGTTTCGATGCCAGGATGTCTTCCTCCACCAGGATCGAAACGACCTGCCGCCGAAACTTCTTTTTCAGCGTCGCCGATGTGGACGACGGGACGCGAGTTCCGGCGTGCCGAGCGGGATGCGCAAAGGGGCTCACCAAGGAGGAAGACGATGAGGCAGGTATCGGACAAATCCATTCTGTGGGCGCTGTTCGCTCTCGCCGGCCTTCTCACGAGTGGCGTCGCGGCCAGTGCGGGAGAGCGACCGAGCAAACGCGTCATGCCGCCACCGCAGTGCAACCGCAACGCCGTGGTATGGCGCTCGCCGGAGCCGCCCGCCAACCCGGAGGCGGGGGATGTGTGGGTGAGCCCGCAAGACGGCAAGGCGATGGTATTCGTGCCGGCGGGGGAGTTCGTCATGGGGAGCGCTGCCGGGGACGCGGACGCCTACTCCGACGAGCGCCCCCAGCGCCGAGTCTATGTGGATGGCTTCTGGATAGACAAGCACGAGGTCACGGTGGCGCAGTACCGGCGGTTCTGCCAGGCCGCAAGGCGGAAGATGCCCTCGGCGCCGTCGTGGGGGTGGAAAAACAACCACCCGGTGGTGAACGTAACCTGGGACGACGCCGCGGCCTACGCCCGCTGGGCTGGCAAGCGGCTACCGACGGAGGCGGAATGGGAGAAAGCGGCGCGGGGGACCGACGGGCGCATGTACCCGTGGGGAAACGAGAAGCCGGGCGCCGGCGGCCGGTGGCGCTGCGACCTCGACGGCAGGAATGACGGCTACGCGAGCACGGCCCCGGTTGGGACCTATCCGTCCGGGGCGAGCCCCTACGGGTGCCTGGACCTGGCGGGCAACGTGTGGGAGTGGTGCGCGGACTGGTGGGGCAAGGACTACTACGCGTCCGCCCCGGCGCGGAACCCGAAGGGGCCTGCTTCCGGCGAACACCGGGTATTGCGTGGCGGTTCCTGGTACAACTCCGCGAAGTACGTGCGATGTGCGGAGCGCGCCACCCCCCCGGTGGGCAGGATCGGCAACGGCGGCTTTCGGTGCGGGAGGACTCCGTGATGATTTCCTTTTTCGAATGACGATGGGGGTGTTATTGATCTTTGCATTGCTAATGGAACAGCCAAGGCGCGAAGACACGCTCGTCTTGCCACGCGCAGTGTTCCATTTGATATGCAATCGTCAATAGGTTGGCTTGGGACACGGGTTGAGCGAGGCAGATAGTGCCCGGCACCTGACGGATGAAGCCGAGACGGTGGGTGTGGCCGCGGCGGTCGGACTGAAGCCGGCGGTCTGGGTCCCCGCGGAACGGGAGAGGGTTCGATTCTCACGCAGACTGGTCAGTGGGAATCGGAAATCCGCGACCTCGTCCACATTTCCGCAGTTTCGACCTGTGGTGAGCACCGCCGAACCATGGCAGGTCGTTTTCCTCCACCAGCCATCGCCAGGGCTCCCCCCGGCAAGCCAGCTTTGGAGCAACGGGTGCCGGCACGACGCTCGCCGACTTGCCCTCGGAGGGCGAAGGCTGATGCGCGTCGAAATAGCTCTACCAAGCTCCGACGAAATCCGCAAAGGCGGGGCGGCGGGCCTCGGGCCGCCGGCGACTCACGTCTTATGAGGCTTGCGGAACCAAAGGAACGCTACACGCGGCGAAATGAACGTGTTGTCAAGCCTTAGCCGTTCCATTGGCAGCGCAACCATCAATAGCCAAGTGCTCGGCGAAACAGGCGGATCTGGATGCGGATCTCGATCGCGGCTGCGGCCGCGTTGTGGATAATTGGCTGCGCGGGCTCGCGCTTGGCAGTGGCTTCCGACGACCGCCTCTATCCGGGCGCGGAGTGGGAGTGGAAGAAGCCGGCCCAGGTGGCAATGGATGCCGCCAAGCTGGAGGCCTTCAGAGACTACGTCGGAGGCCGGGGCTGTGTGGTGAGACATGGTTACATGGTGTTCGCTTGGGGGGATCAGAGCGAGCGCGCCGATGTGGCTTCAGCCGGCAAGCCCGTTATCGCGCACTTCCTCTTCAAGGCCATCGAGGAGGGCAGACTGAAGGGTGTGGATGATCTCGTGAGCGAATTCGAGCCGCGCCTGAATGATGTCAACGCTGCGCTAGGATACAAGGATCGTAAGATTCGCTGGCGCCATATCGCGAATCAGACCTCCTGCTACGGAGTTGCAGAACAGCCAGGAGAAGCATTCGACTACAACGACTACAACCTCTCTTTGTTCTTCGACACGCTCTTTTGGAAAGTCTATGGCGCCGGTCATGGGAGGGTGGACGAGGAGCTCCTCCATCCCAAACTGACCGACTTGCTTCAGTGCCAGGATAGTCCTACCTTCATGGCCTTCGGCACTGGCGAGCGGCCCGGGCGGTTTGGCGTCTCAGTGCGCGACTTCGCCAGGTTCGGACTGCTGTATCTGCGCGCAGGGAACTGGAAAGGGAAGCAACTCATCAGCGCGCAGCACGCGCGGCTGGCGGTGACAGACCCGCTGCCGAATTCCATCCCCCGGACGCGCGGCCGCGACGCGGAGATGATTCTCGGTCAGCGCACAGGCGGAGGGGGGAAGGACCAAAGCGACTACCTGGGCAGTTACTCCTGGCTGTGGTGGACGAACGGGGTGGACCGCGAAGGCAACCGTCACTGGCCCGATGCACTGCCGGACACTTACGGCGCCTTCGGCCACTGGGGTCGGCGAGCGCTGGTTGTCATCCCCAGCCTGGATCTTGTCGTCTCATGGAACGACGCCAGAGTCGAAGGGCGCCAGATGGAGAACGAGGCGCTAAGGCGGCTGCGAGAGGCAGTGGTGGACGCCGATCCCATGCAGGGCCAGATCATGGTTGACCCCCATCATCCCCAGTGGCTGAAGCGCAAGGGTATCGGGCCTTTCTTCATGTGCGGCCCCGGCGACCCAGAGGGGTTCCTGTATCGTGGGCAACTCAATCCCGACGGCACACGCGACGGCGACCAGATGGCGCTGATTGATAAACTGAGCAGCACGGGGGCCAATTGCATCTATCTGATGGCGGTTCGCTCACACGGCGGTGATGGCGATGCGACCCAGAACCCCTTCGTGGACCATGACCCCGCCAAGGGAATCAACCACAAGGTGCTGGATCAGTGGGAGACCTGGTTCAGCAAGATGGACGAGAACGGAGTGGTCATTTACTTCTTCTTCTACGACGACAGCGCGCGCACCTGGGATACCGGTGACACCGTGGAGCAGGCCGAAGCGGACTTCATCCGCGCCCTCGTGGACGCGTTCGAACATCACAGGAACCTTATCTGGTGCATCGCGGAGGAGTACCATGAGGCCTACACCTCGGAGCGGATCAGGAGAATCGCGGGGGTGATTCGCGCGGTGGATGATCACCACCACGTTATCGCGGTGCACAACGGGAACGGCGTGGATTTCTCCGCATTCGCTGACGACCCGAGTATAGATCAGTTTGCCGTTCAGTACAATGTGGACAGCGCCGGCGAACTGCACCGCGGCATGGTGACCGCCTGGGAGAAAGCCGCCGGCAGGTACAACCTGAACATGTCCGAGGCAGGCGAGTTCGGCACCGGTGCCGAAGCCCGCCGGAAGATGTGGGCCTGCGCCATGGGTGGAGCCTACGTGATGGTATTGGGCATGGACATCGCCAGCACGCCCTTCAGCGACCTGGAGGACTGCGGGCGGCTCGTCCGCTTCATGGAATCAACCGACTTCAACACGATGGCCCCGCACGACGACCTGCGATACGCAAGCACACAGTACGTGCTGGCCTCGCCAGGCGAGGGCTACATCGCGTACACCCACGATTCCAACGCCGACGTCGGCCTGCGGGGCATGCGAGCAGGCACATACGCATTCCGCTGGCTGGACTGCGTGACAGGCGAAAGCGTGGTCCAGCCCGCCGTGGCCGTGTCCGAGGGCGATCAGAAATGGCCCCGGCCGCGCGGACTGGGCAGCGAGGTGGCGGTGTACATCAGGCGTACCTCGCCGCCACAGGCACTCAACTAGAGAACGAATAGCGCCAGGCCCTGATGGCCGATTCACGCGCACGATTCGCGGCACTTGCAGCGTCCAGCGACCACCCAGAGCTGTGGACTAGGTGTCCCCTCTTCGCGCCCGTCAGGATTCGCCTGATGCCGAACCCGCGTCCGAAGGCGTTCCTCTTACTCCAGACCCAGAAGCTTCACGGCGTTCTCTCTGGCAACCTTGCGAAAAACCCCCTCGCTGATTCTCTTCGTATCGCGCCATTCGCTGAGGAGCTCCACCATGGGGAAGGGCATCTCAAAGAAGCAGATGTCGGTGCCGAAGAGGAGCCGGTCCTGGAACTCGTCCAGAAACTTGGGGCCATACTCGGGGTCACGGGCCAGCGCATTCCAAGGGTACGGGTCGGACAGGTCACCATACAGGTTGGGGTACCTGCGAAAGAGCTTGGGCACGACGCCTTCCTCCTTGATTGGACCGCTCGGGGGCTGCCAGCCGACCTGCTCGCCGTCGGGGCGGAACACGGTCTTCCTCTGGGCCGGAGTCTCCAACCGGCCGATCTCCGTCCAAAACACCGGACCGTGGCCGAGCATGATCAGGTTCGGAAACCTCTGCAGGGTGTGCTCGAGCTGCGGCAAGCCGGGATCGTCGTACAGCCCGAAATCGCCGCCGACCTGATCCGAGCCGTCAAACGTCACCGGAAGCCCCACCTCCTGCGCATGTTTGAACAAGTTCTGCACCATGGGGTGCATGACCGGCACGTTCGGCATCACCTCGCCTAGGCCTTTGCATCCCTTGTCGCGGTAGTACCGGAGCAGACGGTCCAGCGGCGCATCGGCCGAGTTCGTCAGCGCGCGCGGGTCGATATTGCAAAACGGAATGAACCGGTCGGGATACTGCTCCGCCATCTCAAGGATATCCTCGTTCGACTGGGGAAGATAGACCTCGGGACTGACGATCGGCAGCAGTGCCCCCTTCTCGATCCCAGCGTCGTCATAGCGCCTGATCAGTTGCTCCGCGGTGCAGAACTGAACCAGTAGCGGTGGGTGATTTCGATACGCATGGGCGTGAATGTCAATGAACATCGCAGTTCTCCTTCAATAACGGGGTGCCACTGCCCGAATAGGCCCCCTATTCTCCCGTCTTGCATGGGCATGCTCTGGTACAGCTATCCCATGCTTGGCCTGCAGCTAGAGCTTCTGAATCATGTAGTGATAGCCTGTGAACCTACGGAAACCGTGCTTCTCGTAGTTGCGCAGTGCGGGTAAGTGCTCCTCGTTGTCCGCCACGATTACCACGGCGTATTCCATTCCCTCCGCTCTGATGCCGGACATCACGAAGTCCAGCATAGCCGAGCCGATTCCGCGTCCCTGATGGTTCCGTGCCACGCCGTTGTAGCCTACGGTACCGCGCTTGCGGGCATCATCGATCACATAGGAGCAAAAGCCGATCACGTCTCCATTCTGCTCGGCGACGAAGCTTCTTGCCCCGTCAGCCTGGAGATACGCCAGCACGGTCTGCGACAACCATTCGCTCCAGGGCCTTCCGCCGATGATGCCAAACTCCTTCTCAACCAGGGCGTCGTCCCCGCCGCCCCATATCTCGCCTACGATCACCCGCACCGATTCCGAGTCTCGTTCCGCGTCGAACGGTCTGATCGTGATGTCACCAATGCGATGCTCGGTCATAGCATCATCGCTCCTGTAGGTCAAGTGTTCCCTGCCTAGCGCAAATCAGAGAGTAGCATCGGGCAGCCCGTTTCTTCGCCCTGTTCCAGGCAAGAGACATCGTGTCCTTGTTAACCACCCGTGAGACCGCTCTGACGGGCTTGTGAGCTTGCCCTTGAGTGCCGGTTCTTCCCGGATACTCCAACCACAGCCTACCGGCTAGCCGCCTTATGCGAGGCCGGTGTCACGGGCCCTGGACCGGGACACCGGCTGTCATCGCTGGGCCAGGCGTCGGGTTTGTGTCCACACATCGAAGCGAGCCTGCGCGCCTCGACGCCCGGCGGATATGCACTCGCCGCCGCCGGCGCGCACGAGTTCCTGACCGAGAAGGCGGTTCTCCTGGAGCAGGCGGGGTTGGGCGTTCTGCTTCCGGCCTGGTGGGCACGCACGGGGGCGAAGTTGCGCCTCAGCGCCCGGGCGCTATCCCTGGACTAGTGTAGTGTCCCGATGATGGCTTTACAATGGGCGACCTTCTCCAAGATAGCATCGACCTTTTTCGTCCAGACGAACGGTTTGGGATTCTCGTTGT
>Ga0307379_10009678_pt1 | contig 12845 bp, 10 predicted proteins | sample UN2MG_FD_202237 | JGI IMG/M metagenome (GOLD analysis project Ga0307379, IMG submission 202237) | Soil microbial communities from Risofladan, Vaasa, Finland - UN-2 | ecosystem: Environmental > Terrestrial > Soil > Coastal area > Acid sulfate soil | place: Finland: Risofladan, Vaasa | collected... | reverse complement strand
TAACGACATAGCTCAGATTAGTCATTGCAACAGGAGTAAAGAATTGCTAGAATCCACCTCACCACATCGGTGGCTGGAGAAGTCAGGCACCACCTCGTGGCCTTCAGCCGGGAACGCCCCGAAGGTTGAACGGTCCAGCCGGCGAAACGTAGAACGAACTCGCAATTGCCCCTCGCTTCGATGCATGCCGTCCGAGACCCTCTTCTCCAGTGGAAGACCGAGCCATGAGCCATAGCCCCTTTGCCAGACGGGTGCCGTCCCAGGGCACCCAGACGTGCCCGCGTCGCAGTACGCGGGTTGAGGCGGCCGTGCCGATCGCCATTTTCGGACGCGACGCTTCCAGCCAGCCCTTTCGAGAGCTCACCGAGACCACCACCGTCAATCTACACGGCGCCAGGCTCCGGACCCGAACGTACATTATGGTGGGGATGCAGATTACCGTCGAAAACCCGGCGACGGGGAAAGCCGAGAAGGCGATTTGCGTCCACGTCGAAGAGCCCGAGCCTGGAGAAAGCATCCATTTCATTGCCGTCCAACTGATCCACCCCTGCAACCTCTGGCAGATTGAGACTCCGCCGGAGGACTGGGCCCAAGTGCAGGCCGAAATGATTGACGGTGTGCCCGCCCCCGCGCGTGACGCCGGAAAAGTGGCCGGCCTGGGGCCTGCGCGCCAGCCGGTGCCTGCGCCCGCCCCCCGGCCCGATCCCGAACAGCTCGCCGCCGATGTTGAAAGACGCTCGGCGGCGGTTGTCGAATCGCTCATCACCAACCTGCGCAGGCAATCCGAAGAGATCGTGATGGAAGCTTTCCAACAGATCGAGGAACGCCTGGAGGATTCCGCGGCCAAGTTGGAAACGCGCATTCACGCCCATGCCGAGCAGGCTTTGGCTGGATTCAAGTCATCCGTGGAGGCCTGCCGGGCCGACGCGGTGGCGGAGATTACCCTTCAATCGTCCCAGGCTTTCGAACGGCACGTTGAGGCAGCATTGGCGGCGGCGGAATCCCGGATGACCGACCAGGCCGGCCGGGTTACCGGCGAACTCGAGTCCGCCCTGGAGACCTTCCGGGCCGATACCATGGGAGAGATCGTGCGGGAAGCGCTGCAGAGCTTCGAAGCGCGAATGCAGATCGTCGTGGCGGCCGGGGAAACCCGCATGGCTGAGGGCTCCGAGCGATCTATTGCCGGCCTCGACAAAGCCCTTGAGACGTTTCGGGCCGATGTGGCGGATGAGCTCGCGGCGCGGAAGAGTGAAGTCGTCGAGTCCACCGAGCAGGCTCTGCGGGCGAAGATCGCCACGATGCTCTCCTCAATCCTCGGGCAATCGGCCTCCGCGGAGAAGGAAGCCGACAGGGCGGCTTCCAGGAAATAGGCCTCGAAGCTTCCCGGCCCACCGAGCGGCGTGCGTGCACCGCGCATCCCTGGCGATTCATCCGGCAAGATGCGCCTCTCCCCAGCGTCCCGCCCATCACCACGCCGCACGCGCATTCTCTGCTATAATAAAGTGTGTGGGCGAATGGTTCCTTCGCACGCCGGGCGCGTATGAGATTGCGCTCGAGCTCGCGTCCCGGAGCGAGAGAATCCCACCCGGCCGAACCCGGCCATGACATGTTGGATGGAGTGCGATAAACGGCCGGGAATTGGCAAGAGTCTTGCTCATCCCGCCTGAAAAGCCCCATTTTAGTCGGGCTGGGAAGGCAACCCTCGGAATAGCGCGGGCTTCATAAAGGAGTCCAATGTCAGCCACTCATGGGGCGGCAAAGGAAGCCCACCCTTCTCCCACCCCAGCGCAAGTTGTCAACGACCTCAGCATTCAAGTTGCTACCGTCAATGGTTCGGGCAGCCAAACGGCCAACACCGTCCTCCTGCGCACCATACTGCAGATGGGGATTCCTGTTTCCGGCAAGAATCTTTTCCCATCGAACATCGCCGGCCTGCCGACGTGGTTTACGATCCGAGCATCCAAGCAGGGCTACGTCGCGCACCGAAGAGAGATTGATTTTTTGGTGGCGATGAATCCCGAGACCGCCGAAGAGGACGTGCGCAACCTGGGGCCCGGTTCCGCCGTCGTCTATGACGAGCGCCTGAACCTCAAACGGCTCCGCGACGACGTGGTCTTTTATCCCGTGCCCTTCGACCAGCTCGTGACGCCGGTTTGCCCCGACGCCCGCCTGCGAAAGCTCGTCCGCAACATGATTTATGACGGGGTGCTCGCCAAGCTGCTCGGGATCGAGATGGAAGAGATACAGACGGCGTTGCAGAAGCAGTTCCGTAAGAAACTGAAGGCCGCGCAGCTGAACTTCAACGCCGCGCGCGCCGGTTACGAATTCGCGGAGAAGAACCTGGAGAAGGCCGACCGCTTCGCTTTGCAGCGCATGGACGCCACGCGCGGAAAGATCCTTGTCGACGGCAACTCGGCGGCGGCGCTGGGCGCGATGTTTGCGGGCGTCACCGTCGTGGCCTGGTATCCGATTACCCCTTCGTCCTCGCTCTGCGAAACCTTGATCGATTACATGAAGCGCTACCGGCTCGATCCGGAGACGGGCAAGGCGACGTTTGCCATCGTCCAGGCGGAAGATGAGCTGGCGGCCATCGGCATGGTGCTGGGCGCCGGCTGGGCGGGAGCGCGCGCCATGACCTCCACTTCCGGACCGGGCATCTCCTTGATGGGCGAATTTGTGGGCCTCGGCTACTACGCGGAAGTCCCCGCCGTCATCTTCGACATCCAGCGGGTGGGGCCCTCCACCGGACTGCCCACGCGAACCGCGCAGGGAGACATTCTCTCCACCGCCTTCCTCTCCCACGGTGACACCCAACACCCCATGCTGTTCCCCTGCTCGGTGGAAGAGTGTTTCAGCATGGCCATCGAGGCTTTCGATCTCGCCGAGGGACTCCAGACCCCGGTCTTCGTCATGTGTGATCTGGACTTGGGGATGAACAACTGGATGGCGGATCCGTTTCCCTACCCTGAGAAACCCATCGCTCGGGGAAAAGTCCTGAGCGTCGAGGACATCAAGCGCCTGGGTCATTTCGAGCGATACCGTGACGTGGACGGGGACGCCATCGGCTACCGCACTTTGCCCGGCACGCCGCTCCCGGCGGCCGGTTACTTCACACGCGGCAGCGGCCACAATGAAAAGGCCAAATACAGCGAGCGCCCCGAGGACTACGTCAACAACATGGACCGGCTGGCCCGCAAGTTCGAAACCGCCCGCCGAAGGGTTCCCGGCCCGGTCATCGAGGGGAACACGTCCGCCGAAATCGGCATCATCGCTTACGGCACCAGCCACTGGGCGGCGGAAGAAGCGCTCGACCAATTGAAACAGGATCACCAGCTCAGCGCCGGCTACTGCCGATTGCGCGCATTTCCCTTCAACGAAGAGGTCAGGGATTTCGTCGCCCGCCACCGGCGCGTTTACGTCGTCGATCAGAACCGCGACGCGCAGATGTACGATTTGTTGAAGCTGGAGTTCGACGTGGAAAACATCAAGAAGCTGCGAAGCGTGCGGCACTATGACGGTCTTCCCATCGACGCGCGCAGCGTCACGGACTCCATCGTTTCCCAGGAATCGGAGAACTGACATGTCAACGACAACGGCCACACCGCCGCCGAAAAAAGTGAACCGCATCGGGCTCGAATTGAGCGATTACCGGGGCGGCAAGACCACGCTCTGCGCGGGCTGCGGGCACAACGCCATCTCCGAGCGCATCATCGAGGCGTTTTACGAGTTGGGCGTGGAGCCACACCGCGTGGCCAAGCTTTCCGGCATCGGCTGCTCCTCGAAGAGTCCCGCGTACTTCCTGGGCACGGCCTTCAGTTTCAACGCCGTCCACGGGCGCATGCCATCCATCGCCACCGGAACGATGCTCGCCAACCGGACTTTGGTGGCCCTCGGCGTCAGCGGCGACGGCGACACGGCTTCCATCGGCATCGGGCAGTTCGTACACCTGATGCGCCGCAACCTGCCGCTGATTTACATCATCGAGGATAACGGCGTGTACGGCCTGACCAAGGGCCAGTTTTCCGCCACCGCCGATGTCGGCTCAAAACTCAAGACCGGCGTCGTGAACGACCTGCCGGCAATCGACACCTGCGCCTTGGCCATCCAGCTTGGAGCGACTTATGTGGGCCGGTCTTTCTCCGGCGACAAGCGGCAACTGCTGGCATTGCTGCAGGGGGCCATCGCCCACCGGGGCACGGTGATGCTCGACGTGATTTCCCCGTGTGTCACCTTCAACGACCACGAGGGCTCGACCAAGAGCTACAGCTACGTCAAGGACCACGACGAGCCGCTCTCCGATGTGAGCTTCATTCCGTTCTTCCAGAACATTGAGGTGGACTACGAACCCGGCACCGCGACCGAAATCACCATGCACGACGGCTCGCGCATGGTGCTCAAAAAGCTCGGCACCGACTACGACCCCACCAAGAAAGTCGAAGCGCTGCGCGTCCTCACCGAAGCCCACGACAAAGGAGAAATTGTTACCGGGCTGTTCTACATCGATACGGAGCGTGAGAACTTTCTCGATCTGCTGAACCTGGTGGACGAGCCCCTGGCCACACTTCCCGAATCACGCGTCCGCCCGACCAGACAGGTCCTCGATGAAATCATGGAGGAGCTGAAATAGTTGCCGTGTCATGCGCGCTTCAAGCGGGGAGAATCAACTCGAGGTTTTGACCCGGCGCTGAAGTCCGCGTCTTTCTCGAATCGGTGCTGGCCCGCTACTGCTCCTCGGCGTGGCGCTGAAGATAGTCGAGCAGAACGCCGGCCATCACCTTCACTCCCACCACCAGGCTTTCCTCATCGACGTCGAACTCGGGTGTGTGCCAGAGGGCGGTGATGCCTTTGGCCTTGTTCCCCACCCCCAGGTAGTAATAGAACCCCGGGATGACCTCTTGGAAGTATGAGAAATCTTCGGAGACCATCTGGGGCGGGACGGTAAGGACATTCTCTTGGCCCAGTACGTGGCGCATCGTGGGCAGGGTTTCTTCAACGAGCGCGGGATCATTATAGGTGAGAGCGGCACCCGGTTCGATTTGCAGCTCAAAGGTTGCACCGTAGGCTGACGTGATACCTGCTATCGTTTCCCTTAAGAGCTCATGAACTCGCCGGCGGACGTCCTTGTCGAGAGTCCGAATCGTGCCTTCCAGCTTCACTTCGTCGGCGATGATATTGAACCGATTTCCGCCATGAATGCTCCCCACGGAAATCACCAGCGGGTCGAGCGTGTTGATCCGCCGGCTACGAATGGTTTGCAGCGCGGTGACGCATTCGGCCGCCACCACGATGGGATCAATCCCCTGGTGGGGCATCGCACCGTGGACCTTCTTGCCTCGAATCGTGATGGCGAACCTATCCGCGGCGGCCATGGCTGAAGCCGAGCGCACACCAATCTTGCCCACCTCGATCATCGGCATCGTGTGCAGACCGAAGATGGCCAGCGGACGCGGATTTTCGAGCGCACCCTCCTTGATCATCAGGGCCGCTCCGCCCTCCTCCCCCGCCGGCGCGCCCTCTTCGGCGGGCTGGAAGATGAACTTGATGGTCCCAGGAATCTGCTCGCGCATCCGGCTCAGGATTTCCGCCACTCCAAGTTCGACGGTCATGTGAACGTCATGGCCACAGGCGTGTTTGACGCCCGGGTTTTGGGATTTGTAGGGCACCTCGATCGTTTCCTGAATAGGCAGCGCGTCCATGTCGGCGCGCACGGCAACCACGGGACCGGGTTTCCCGCCCTTGAGCAGCGCTACGATGCCGTACTTGCCCACACCCGTCTTCACTTCGTCCAGGCCCAGGGCGCGTAAGCGCTCCGCCACCACGCGTGAAGTGCGCTCTTCGCGGTTCGAAAGTTCGGGATGGATGTGGAAATCGCGGCGCATCTCGACCAATTTTGGGCGCAGGGTTTCTGCCGCCCGGGCGATTTCCTTATCGTGGGTGGTGGCAGCTGTCGGGTCCGCAGGCATGCCGGCTGGCGACGCGGAGACGCCGAGTGTCAAGCCCGACACCAGCGCGAATACCGAACATACAGAAACAACCGTAGGTCTCATTCTTCTTCTCCCGTGATGGAAGTCTCTGAGCGCGCTTCGCGTTCAACGACGACTTGCGCCAATAGCTCGCGCCCGAAGGCCCGACCAATCAGCATGCAAGATCTTCGCCTTATCGCCCCTGAATGAAATCTCGGATTGTAGCATTAACCAGATCGGGCTTTTCGTGAACGATCCAGTGCCCCGCGTCCGGAACACGCTTCACCGTCAGGTCGGGGACGAACTCTTCGAGCCCATCCAGATTACCAGGGAGGAGAAAAGGATCTTTCTCACCCCAGATGACGAGCGTCGGAACGCGAACCTCGAGAGACGAAAGCCCGGGTGGGAGCGGAGGCGGAGCAGCCGCGTCACCGGAGGGTGCGGCATCGTTCGCGGGTGGACCAACGCGGGCGGCGCGATAGTAATTCAGGCCTCCGGTCAGCGCGCCCGGCTGGGACCACGCATCGAGATAGGCCCTGCGGTCTTCCCCGTTGAAATAACCCCGGGCCAATCCGGGTGCAAGCACACTTGCCTCGAGCGCCGCGTAGTTGTTGGCGGAAAGGAATTCCTCCGCCTGCGGGCTGCGGAACATGAGCATGTATTGGCTGGCCTTCTGCTGTTCGGGATTCTCGGCCAACTGGCGGCCGAATACACCGGGATGGGGCGCGTTGATGATGATGAGCTTCTCCAGATTCTCGGGATGGTACAGGGCGTAAAACCACGCCACCACGCCGCCCCAGTCATGGCCGACGAGAATGAACCGCTTCGCGCCCAGGTGCTCGCGCAACCGGTGCAGGTCTTCGACGAGCAGGGGGATTGCGCAAGCCTCAATCTCGGAAGGCTTCGAAGAAAGGTTGTAGCCGCGCAGGTCGGGAGCTACGGCCCGAAAATCCCTTCCAAACTCCGTGAGCTGGTTCTTCCACTCGTACCAGAACTCGGGAAAGCCGTGAACGAACAGGATGAGCTTTCCCTCACCCACGGTGACGTAGTGCAGCCGAAGGCCGTTCACTTCAGCAAACTCGTGCTTGGGCGCTTGGGTTGGCATCGTCATATCGTGGGGCCGCGCGAAGGTTGGATAAACCATCCGGCTCGCGATTCCGACGGCCAGCAACACTACAAGGGCTTTCACCGATGTCCCCCAAAAACCGCCCGCCGGGACCGCGGCTAACGCTTCTTGCAGCAAGTTGAAGCGAGATTCCACAAGACCCACTTCCCTCCGGCCTCGTCAACTCCGATGGACATTCGACTCCCGAACTGGTCGTCGGTTCGAAACCAGAGCACTTCGTTGGTCTGGGCGTCGGTCAGCTTTGCGTTAACGGAAAGGCACACTCCCGAAAGGCCGAGTTGGCAGGGCCGGATTTCTTGCCATACTGTGAGAATCGCCTCCGCGCCTTCGTTCTCCTCCGGCTCCCTAAGGCAGGTCTTCTGCTCGATATTTTGTTTCACGTAGCGGGCCACCGGTCCTTCTCCCACCACGTGAACCACTTGAAGGGACCGGAGTCGTTCCTTGATTTTCTCCTTGTTCTTCTTCGCGACGGCCAGGGGCTGGGACGAGAGAATCAGCAAGCACGTCATCACCAATCCGAACAGAACCGGACCCCACATTCTCCCCGCGAACAGTTTTTTGGGCATCACCCTACCTCCGACTTTCCTATCCCGCAATCCGCCAGGGGTCTCTATTCCTGCGGCCGCTTCAGCGCTCCGTTCACCTGACGATGAAGGACCAGAGGTTGAATCATCCCTCGGCTGTATTCCTGCCGGCCATTACGGAGTTCGCCTGCCGGATTGTCCAGTCCAACTTATCCTCGATACCCCTGAAGGTCCAGATTCGTGAGCCCCGCGTCCCGGGCCCATTGTACGGCTTCCACGTATTCCTGGCGGGTGATGCGGCGGGCGATTGCGGGATAGTCGAAGGCCTTATAAGTAGGCTGGTATTGGGACATGATGTTGACGTAGGTGTCCTTGGGGAGATTCTGCGCGATCCACTCGATGACCTCCTTCGTCCCGCCCACGCGGTTCGGCATCACCAGGTGACGGATCATCAGCCCTCGGTACATCCGGCCGTCGGCGGCAGGCTTGGCCACTCCGACCTGACGGTGCATTTCAGGCAGCGCCTGCTGAGTGACCTCGGGGTAGGTGTCTGCGCCCGACGAGTACTTCTCCGCCATCTTCCCATCCGAGTACTTGAAGTCCGGCAGATAGATGTCCACGACGCCGTCGAGCATTTTCAAGATTTCCGGGCGCTCCCAACCGCAGGTGTTATAGACCAGCGGCAGCCGCAGCCCTTTCGCCGCCGCCAAACCGACCGCCAGCAGGACGTGCGCAGAGTAATGAGTCGGAGTCACGAGATTAATGTTGCCGCAGCCCATCTGTTGCAGATGGAGCATCATGGCCGCCATCTCTTCGATCCTGCGCCGTTCGCCCTGGCCTCCCTGGCTGATCTGCCAGTTGATGCAGAACACGCACCGCAGACCGCAGTGGGTGAGAAAGATGGTGCCGGACCCTCCCCGGCCGACCAGCGGCCTCTCTTCTCCATAGTGCGGGTGATACGCCGCGATCTCGAGTTGTGATGTGGACTGGCAGAAGCCTTTCTCGCCGGCGAGGCGGTTGGCTCCGCACTGGCGGGGGCAGAGACGGCAACTTTCCATGATCTTCCAGAGTTCTTCACCGCGTTTCTTCAACTCTCCGTTGCGGTGCAGCTTCAGATAGGCCGGCTCGAAATTCGGGTCAATCTGAGCCGGAGGTTGATCGACATGACCCTCTCCTGCCGGCCCCGTACTCGCCGCCCTCTTCTCCGTTCGTCCACAGGCAGGAGAGAGGGAGGCCCAAGCAGGTCCGAACCCGGAAAGCGCCAGCAACGAACATGACTTGATGAATTGCCTTCTCGGTGGTTCTTTCATGGCCGCGGCCCCCTTCCTGCGAAGGCACACACGATGAGACAACGAGGCCATGCCTCGCCGCAGGTCAATTTGTCTGACACTGTTTGACGGTGTCCGCAGTCGTCATCTTCGCCCAGTGTAGCGAAGCCCGCGGCGCAGTCAATGCGATAAGTACAATCGGGGCGCGCCTTGCTCCCTCGCCGTCGCAGGATTAGAATCGAGGTTCTCATACGAAAGACGGTTTGCAGGCCCGAGGCGCCCGCTGCTTGACCTCTGTATCGCTGCTGCTGCGGAAAAGACGGCCCACGGAGTGGAGGGACGCATGGCAAGGACCTCAGGGAAGAAGTCCGCATCGGGAAGCAGGCGGCGCGCCAAACTCGATGCCGCCACCGCCAAGAGATTCCTGGCCACCTACAAGGAAGTGTGGGAAACCCGGAATGCGGAACTTGCCGCCAGTCTCTTCACCCGCGACGCGCACTACTGGGAAAACCCCTTCGGCAAACCCATCGTGGGGCGCGAGGACATCGCCGCCTACTGGAAGAAAGCCACTGAGAAGCAGGACAAGATTCAATTTGGGGTGGTGAACTTTTTCCTGTCTCGCTACGCCCTGTTTGCCGAGTGGACCTGCTCATACACGCACCGCCCCACGAGCGAGCGCCGGGAACTGGCCGGCATCCTCCTCGCCGATTTCTACGGGAAGCAGGTTCGCACCTTCCGCGAGTACTGGCACCGCCGCGTGGTCTAAGGCTGGAATGGCCGCCCTCCGGCGGCTCAATCCCCGAAATGCAGTGTGAACCCGGCGGAGATTTCCACGTTGTGGGCGCTTCCGCTGATGGGAAAGATGGCGCCGCTCGACGAATTCTGCGAGAGGCCGAAACGGGGCGTTCCGGTGACATGGTCGCGCACGTCGAGGCGCAGCCCCAGCTTCGGCAGCAGACTCCATTCCACGCCCCCGCCGTAATTGATACCCGGTTTGTTATTGGCCTCGAGCATCGCCGACTGGCCGGCAAAACCCCCGGTAAACCCCAATTCCTTGGCTTCACTAGTCGGGGCGTAACGGGTGAATTCAATCCCCGCGGTCACGTAGGGCCGCAGGCGGAACAGTTCCACAGGGCTGTGAAGAACCAGGTTCCCGTTCAAGCGCTGGATCCGGACGCCATAGCCCGCTTCATCGACAGGAGACGCATTGAGGTCGGCTACGCGAAGATTGTTTCGACCGTAGGCGTAAGCGACTTCGAAGCCCAGGACCTTGTTTCGTGAGTATTCGCCTCCCAAGATGATCTTCCCGCCGGGAGCGTAGTTGGAGCGGAAAGGGTCACCGGCCACCTCGAAGAACTTTTCGCTGAGAAGAAACGACCCGGTGCCCATGGCGAAGACGCGAACTCCCTGGGCCCGCGCAACGTCCGGCAGGAAACCAACCACTGCAATCAGGAGTAGAGGGGCGAGAAATTTCATTCTTGTCATGGTCAATGGGCTCCGTGCAAACGGGAATTGGCGCGCGAACTGCTCCGCCTGCGCTAGCTGAACGCATTCGCTCGCTTCCAATAAGGATGCGCGGGTCAGGCACAAAGTTGTTTTTGTGCACCGAAATGGACAAAACACCCGTGCGATGCGCACGGGGCGCGTCGCGACATGACTTCTCCAGCGCGCGGAACTCCTCCCGGGCCCTACTGGGCTTAGGGGGCGCCGCACTCCCTCACCTTGCTTTGTCCGGCCTTGACTTTCGCGCGCCCGCGGACCAACAATGGCCGCGCTCTCCGCGATCGTTGATTTCCAGTCAAATAAACCCCGGATGTCGCGGATACTCCTCGCAAGGAGAGAACCATGAAAGCGAATTTCATTCACGCACTGGCCGCAAGCGCCATGGTGGTTTGCACCGGCTTATCCGTGGCAGGGCAAGACGTGCAAAAGGAGATCAGCAGCCTCCCTTTCCTGAAGGACTACACCGTCCATCGCGCCTCGAGCTTCGACCGCACCGGCGCCAACGACGACGGCAATTGGAAGAACAAAATCAAGTCGGGAGAGACGCGCGCCATCGCCGAACTCCAAGGGCCGGGCATCATCACTCACATCTGGATCACGATCGCCACTCAGGAGCAAAACCATCTGAAGAAGATCATTCTCAGGATGTACTGGGACGGCGAAGAAAGTCCCAGCGTTGAATCGCCCATCGGCGATTTCTTCGGATTGGGGCTGGGGGAGTATTTCCTCTACGAATCGGCTCCCTTGTCGGTGGGCTCACAGAAAGCGCTCAATTGCTTCTTTCCCATGCCCTTCCGGCGGTCGGCGAGAATCACGGTGACGAATGAAGGCGAGTTTCCCGTCGGCGCGTTCTACTACAACATTGATTATCAGAAGCACCCCTCGCTACCCGAAAGCCTCGCCTACTTCCACGCGCAGTACCGACAGGCGGCGCCCAACAAGGGTTGGACGACGGACTGGCAACAGAACGGCGACGATAAGCTGAACAACAAGGAGAACCTGCGGGGTGAGGGCAACTACGTTATCCTGGAAGCGGAGGGCCGGGGACACTACGTGGGCGTCACGCACAGCATCCTTCAAAATCAGGGCGACTGGTGGGGCGAGGGCGACGAGATGATTCTCATCGATGGGGCCACAACCCCACAAATCAACGGCACGGGCTCGGAGGACTATTACCTCGGCGCGTGGTGCTACGGCGGATGCGGTATTAATCCCTTCGGCGGAACCCGGCCCACATTCGCCTACCAGCGCTACGGCAACCCCATGAACGGCGGCGACGACCGCGGCGCCAAGTGGATGGTCTACCGCTTCCATACCGATTCGCCGGTCACTTTCGAGAAGTCGATCAAGGTCACCATCGAGAGCGGCCACGCCAATCACCGCTCCGACAACTTCTATACCGTGGCCTATTGGTATCAGACCGAGCCGCACAAGCCCTTCGCCCCGTTGCCGGGGGTGGGCGATCGGATTCCGAGACAGTTCGACACCGGCGGCCCCACCATGGGCAAACCCTGAGCCTTTCCGGTGAAACCCTAGCTGCACCTTGCGGGCCGCGGCCCTGCTATGCCCGGCCGAGGCTCGCATTTCGCGACCCGCCTTGATAAACTGCAAAGTGGTATTCCGGGTCGCTTGGCCTCGCGACCCGGTTTCTGACGGGAACAACCCGCGGCCACCGCACGAAGCTCCTGGAGGTGCCCGCCGTGGTGGATGCTTCGGTCGCGCACGAATCCGCTTCACCTTCACGGAATCACCCTGGTACTGCAAAGTGTTTCCCGACCTCACCAGCCCACACCGTTAAGAACACGGCCCACTCGCCGGGGCGAGAAACCATGGAGCGCATCTTCGCCCTTGCTGATATCAGAATTAATGGCAATCGGCCGTGGGACATCCGGATCCACAATGAAGGATTCTACGACCGCGTGTTGAGCCAGGGCTTGCTAGGGCTCGGCGAGTCCTACATGGATGGCTGGTGGGATGTCCAACAGCTCGACGAATTCTTTCATCGCGCTTTGCGAGCTGATTTGGCCGCCAAGATCCGGTCCGACTGGAAGACGTTGTTGCGGGCCCTCGGCATGGCCTTCGTCAACCCCCAGCGGCGATCCAAAGCCTTTGAGATCGGCGAGCGGCACTACGATATCGGGAACGATCTGTACCGGGCTATGCTCGATCGGCGAATGGTCTACACCTGCGCATATTGGAAAAACGCCAGGACCCTGGACGAAGCGCAGGAGGCAAAGCTGGACCTCGTGTGTCGCAAGTTGGGACTCAAGGCAGGTCAGAAGGTCCTAGACATCGGCTGCGGCTGGGGCAGTTTTTTGAAATACGCCGCGGAGCTTTACGGCGTCACCGGCGTCGGAAACACGGTGTCGAAGGAACAGGCGAAATTGGGACGGCAGCTCTGCGCGGGATTGCCCATACGGATTGAGCTTCAGGATTATCGGGATATCGAAGGGACCTACGA
>Ga0307379_10009676_pt1 | contig 12847 bp, 11 predicted proteins | sample UN2MG_FD_202237 | JGI IMG/M metagenome (GOLD analysis project Ga0307379, IMG submission 202237) | Soil microbial communities from Risofladan, Vaasa, Finland - UN-2 | ecosystem: Environmental > Terrestrial > Soil > Coastal area > Acid sulfate soil | place: Finland: Risofladan, Vaasa | collected... | reverse complement strand
CGACGAGGTGTGGAACAGGTTGCGAGCGTGCACGGTGGGCGCGGGGAAGTCCTCGCGGATGGCTGACAGAAGGGCCTCGTTCCATCGGCGGGCGACCGACGGACCCGGCTCGACCGTCGGCGTGCACGCCGAGGCGGCGTCATCGCCGTCGTCGAGGAGGACGAACAGGCCGACCCCGGTGACGATCAGCGCCAGCACCACGACGAGCGCGATGAGCAGGCGGTGCCGGGGGGTGTCGAACCCTGCGGTCAAGACTCCGTGCTCGGCCTGAGCGTGGTCGCAGCACCGGCCCGTGCGAGGTCGACGTCATCGGCCTCGGGGAGCCCACTGACACCGATCGCACCCACGACCCGGCCTTCGTGGAGGATCGGGACCCCGCCGCCCCAGCCGGTGTATCGGAGATCACCGAAGTTGGTCATCGGGAAGTCCTCGTCGCGTGAGGCCCGACCCACGGCTGCGGACTCGGTGCGCTCGCGCGCTGCGGTGAACGCCTTGTTCATCGCGTTGGCGATCGACGCCAGTGGGCAGCCGTCGGTGCGTAGGAACGCCATGAGCTCGCCGTGCTCGTCGACGACCGCGACCGCTGCACCCCGCCCGTCGGCGTCGAGCGCCACCCGCGCCGTGTCGATGATTCGAGCGGCGTCGTCGTGGCTGAGGTGGGCTTGGTGTCGCATCGGGCTCACACGATCTCGGCCAGCTCGACGGGCGAGCGACGTCGGGCCGCGGTCACCGCCGCTTCGAGCACCCGTTGGGTCATGTAGGCGTCGGCGAAGTCGGGAAGTGGGACCTCGGGTTCTTCGCCGTCGATGGCGCGCACGATGTCGGCAGCCTGGTTCACGAAGGTGTGCTCGTAGCCGAGTCCGTGGCCGTCGGGCCAGTAGGCGGCGCACCAGGGGTGGTCCTCGTGAGTCGTCTGGATGGTCGTCCACCCCGCCTCGGCCGGCTGCATCGACGCATCCCAGATCTTCAGCTCGTTCATGTGGGTGAAGTCGAAGGCCAGCGCGCCCGACTCACCGTGGATCTCGATGCGATTCGAGTTCTTCACACCGGTGGCCAGCCGGGTCGCCTCGAAGCTCCCGACCGCACCACCTCCGAACCTCGCCAGGAACAAGACGGCGTCATCGACCGTGCTCGGCGCCAGCCGGCTGGGATCGTCGGGCAGCGGACGCTCGGTGATGAAGCGCTCCTCGATCGCCCCCGACACCTCGACGATCTCGTCGCCGGTCAGGAAGCGGGCCATGTCGACGATGTGAGCGCCCAGATCGCCGAGCGCACCCGAGCCGGCCTGGTCGCCGTCGAAGCGCCAGACCCGCGGGGTGTCAGGGCCGCCCCACCCCTGGAGGTAGGCCGCTCGAACGTGGTAGATCCGCCCGAGGCGACCACCGGCGATCATGCGGTGGGCGAGACCCAGCGCCGGGACGCGGCGGTAGCTGTACCAGACGGAGGTGCTCCCACTCGCGGCCTCTGCGGCCTGAGCCATGCGCCGCGCATCGTCCAGCGTGCCCGCCAGCGGCTTCTCGCACGCCACGTGCTTGCCGGCTTCGAGCGCCGCGATCGACTGCTCGGCGTGCAGGTGGTTCGGGGTCGTGACGTCGACGAGGTCGATGCTCGGATCGTCGAGCAGGTCGTGCCAGTCGGTGGTCGTCCGTGCCCAGCCCCAGCGCGGCCCGAACTCGGCGAGGTCGTCGGCGTTGGTTGCTGCGACGGCGCGCATGGCCGGGGTGGATGCGAGATCGAAGAACCGGTGCGCCGACATCCACGCGTTCGAGTGCGCCCGACCCATGAACTTCGATCCGATCAGTCCGATCCCGAGTTCGGGCACGCCCACCTCCGGCCCCGGAGTATAGGTTCGGGCACCGAGGGGGTCCGATGCTGCACTGGGGCGTGTTGTCGACGGCGAAGATCGGCCGCGAGAAGGTGATCCCCGCGATCCAGGCAGCCGACGGGTGTGACGTCGTGGCCATCGCCGGGCGAGATGGAGGCAACGCCAGAATCGTCGCCGACGAGCTGGGGATCGAGCGGGCACACGGCTCCTATCAAGCCCTCCTCGAGGACCCGGGCGTCGACGCGGTCTACATTCCCCTGCCCAATCACCTCCATGCCGAGTGGACGATCCGTGCGGCAGCGGCCGGCAAGCACGTGTTGTGCGAGAAGCCCCTGGCGCTCACCTCGAGCGAGGCCCGAACGATGGTCGACGCGTGTGCCGAGGCCGGGGTGGTGTTCATGGAGGCGTTCATGTATCGACTCCACCCGACCTGGCGGGCGGTCGTCGACATGGTGCGATCCGGCCGGATCGGCGATCTCGTCACCGTGCAGAGCTGGTTCTCGTACTTCAACGACGATCCCACCAACATTCGCAACATCGCCGACTACGGGGGCGGTGCGTTGATGGACATCGGCTGCTACTCGATCGACGTGTCGCGCCTGCTGTTCGGCAGTGAGCCGACGAACGTGTCGGCGTCGATCACCCGTGATCCGGCGTCGGGAGTCGACATCGTCAGTTCGGGGATCCTCGATTTCGAGACGGGCACGGCGACGTTCACCTGTTCGACGCGTTGCGAGCCTGACCAGCGAGTTCACATCCACGGCACGACGGGTCGGATCTCGGTCGACATCCCGTTCAACATCCCTCCCGATCTCCCGACCCACGTTCGGGTCACGGCAGGCGGGGTGCCGCCGGTGAGTCCTGCAACCGAGACCCTCACGTTCGCACCGGCCGACCAGTACCGCATCGAGGCCGAGGAGTTCGCGGCGGCGGTGGCGGCCGGCACCGGCCCGCCGATCGCACCCTCGGAGGGGATCGCCGATCTGGTCGTGATCGAACGGCTGGTCGCGGCCGCCGGCTGATCAGTCGCCGGGAGCCACCTCGAGAATCTGATCGGCGTCGACGTCCTCGACCACGGTCTGCGACCCATCGGGCCACGTGAGCGTCACGACGCTGACCACCTCGGCCGTGCCCAGCCCGAAGTGCGCTCGAGGATCCTCCGACGACAGGTAGCTGCTTCCGGCCACCAACTCGCGGCGGAGCAGCGTGCCGTCGGCGAGCCGAACCGTGATCACGGTGCCCGGGGTCGGCGTCGGCGGCGCGACGATCAGCCAGTGCCCGCCGGCTCCGGTGTTGCGGAGCAGTGCGAGGTCCGATCCGATCGTTCCGACCGCGAGGTCGAGGTCGCCGTCGTTGTCGAAGTCGGCGGCGGCCGAGCCGCGCCCGACACGGGGCCCGACCACGTCGAGTCCCCAGCCGGCTGAGAAGTCGTCGAACGACCCGGGCTCGCCCTCGGCTGTGCGATTCACGTACCCCTGGAGGCCTTGGCGATCAGCGACCAGATCGAGCACGGGAACCCCTCCGTTGACGAACAACAGGTCGAGATCGGTGTCGAGATCGACGTCGGCCCAGGTGACCCCCCAGCCGGTCGGGCCGGCGCCGAGCTCGGGCTGGCCCATGCTGGTGAGGGCATCGACGAACGCCGCGCCGTCGGGTCCGCTCGTGTTGCGGAAGGCGGCATGGAGCTGCGATCCCTGATTGGTCACGACGAGATCGGGACGCTGGTCGCCGTCGTAGTCGCCCGTTGCCACGCCCATCCCCGCTTCGGGGTCGTCGACGCCGAGCTCGGCGCCGACCTCGACCAGTTCGATCCCGATCGAGTTCGACGATGGCGACGTCAGATACAGCTGATTCGGGTCGGTGTCGTTCGCGACATAGAGGTCGAGGTCACCGTCGGAGTCGACATCGCTGAACACGGCTCCGAGCCCGTGACCGAGGCCGGTGGACTCGATGCCGATGCGCTCGGCCACCTCTTCGAACACGAGCTCGCCGTCGGCGTCGGGTCCCTGGTTGAGGAACAGCAGATCAGGCTCGGCCCCGAGGTTCGAAGGGAAGCCGCCGGCTGCGCCGGGAACCGGCCGGTTGAGGTCGGTGTAGCCGGCCACGAACAGGTCGGGCCACCCATTGCGGTCGACGTCGCCCACGGCGGCGCCGGTGTGCCAGCCGTAGGCGTTGACGACCTCAGCGGGGTCCGAGGCCTCGAACCGTCTGCCGTCGTTCCAGAGCAGCACGTTCTCGCGTTCGGTGGTGACGTAGAGATCGGTGTGACCATCGAGATCGAGGTCGGCTGCGACACAGCCGTTGCCTCGGACTGCGAGGCCGGCGCCGGTTTCGTCGGTCACGTCGACGAATCGTCCGTGGTCGTTCCGGAACAGGCGGCTGGTCGGGAGGGCACCCTTGGCGCGCCAGTCGCCCCACTCTCCGTTCGACCAGGTGTCGACGACGAACAGGTCGAGCCATCCGTCGGAGTCCTGGTCGATCCAGCACAGCCCGCCGCCCATCATTGCGACGGTGTCGCCGGTCGGGTCGTCGCGAAACGCGCTGTGACGGAAGTCGAGACCGACCTCGCCGGCCACGTCGACGAAGTTCACCGCCTCGGGCGAGGGTTCACCGCTCCGGTCTCGATCGGCTCCCTCGGCTACGGCCGTCTCGGCGGTCGCACATCCCGCGATGAGGAGACTGGCGGCCAGCAACCCGCGACGGACGATTCCGACTCGGGTCATGAACGGCGCAACCTACCGGTTTGTCCTGGCGAGGGAACGGCGGGTGCTACCGTTTCGGATCTCGGACGAAACCGTCCGTTCACACAGCATCCATCGAGGGGAAACCGATGAATTCGAAGCGTTGGGCCAGCGGGCTCGCAGTACTCATGTCATTCGCAATCGTTGCCGCCGCGTGCGGCAGCGATTCCGATGGCGAAACCAGCGAAGGGGCCGCGGCCTCGGGTGACTGCGCAACCGCGGGCAAGAGCATCTCGGTGCTCCTCCCCGACACCGAGTCTTCCGACCGCTGGGAGACCCAGGACAAGCCGGGGTTCGAAGCGGCCTTTGAAGAGGCCGGTGTCGACGCCACCGTCGTCAACGCCGAGGGCGATGCCCAACAGCAGCAGGCCCAGGCCGAGCAGGCGATCGCCGAGGACGCCGGTGTGATCGTGATGACCAACCTCGATTCGGGTTCGGGCGCGGCGATCCAGGATCTCGCTCGTGAGGCGGGCGTCAAGGTCGTCGACTACGACCGTGAGACCATCGAGGGCGACGGGGCCGACGTGTATGTCAGCTTCGGCAACGTGAAGGTCGGCGAGGCCATGGCCGGCGTGCTCGAGCCGCTCATCGACGATCTGGGCGTCGAGACGCCCCAGGTCGTGATGCTCAACGGCGGTCCCACCGACGACAACGCTCGCCTGTTCCGTGAGGGCTACGCCGCCACGGTCGAGGCTCGCGCCGACGCCGGTGACTGGGCGATCGTCGCCGACGAGCCCGTTCCCGACTGGGACAACGCCGAGGCCGGCGTGGTCATGGAGCAGATCCTGACTTCCGCCAACAACGAGGTCGACGCGGTGTTCGCCGCCAATGACGGCCTCGCCGGTTCGGCCATCACCGCCATGCAGGCGGCGGGGCTCGACACCACCACCATCCCCGTCAGCGGGCAGGATGCCACCGTTCCCGGCATCCAGCTCATCTTGTCGGGCGATCAGTCCATGACGGTCTACAAGCCCATCGCCGATGAGGTCGCCTCTGCTTCGGAAGCTGCCCTCGCCCTGCTGAACTGCGAGGACATCGGCGCCGTGGCCACCGACCTCGCCCCGTTCGCCGAGAACGAGGGCCGGGAGATCCCGGCCGTGCTGCTGGAGCCGATCGCGGTGACGGCGGACAACCTCGACGAAACGGTGTTCGCCGACGGCTTCGTCTCCGAGGACGACGTCTGCGTAGGCGACTTCGCCCAGTACTGCTAGTACCGATCACGTACTGAAATGAGGGTGGGGCGCCCTTCGGGGCGCCCCACCTGTGTTCCATCGAACCCAGGGGGGCCTTTGGCCGACGAGCCGATACTCGAGTGCCGGGGTGTGTCGAAGCACTTCGGCGCAGTGCAAGCGCTGTACAAGGTCGACTTCGAGGTGTGTCCGGGCGAGGTGATGGCCCTGGTCGGCGACAACGGGGCCGGGAAGTCGACGCTCATCAAGGGCATCGCCGGCATCTACCCCTTCGACGACGGCCAGGTTCGCTTCGAGGGCAGCGATGTGCGGATCAGCGGGCCGGCGGCGGCCGCCGGCCTCGGCATCGAGATCGTCTACCAGGACCTCGCGCTCGCCGACAACCTCGACGTCGTCGGCAACATGTTTCTCGGCCGCGAACGCAAGAAAGGTCTGGTCCTCGACGAGACCAGCATGGAGCAGGACGCCCAGTCGACCCTCGACAGCCTGTCGGTGAGGACGCTCCAGTCGGTGCGTCAGACCGTCGCCGGGCTCTCCGGGGGCCAGCGCCAAGCCGTGGCGGTGGCCAAGGCGGTGATGTGGGAATCCAAGGTGGTCATCCTCGACGAGCCGACCGCAGCGCTCGGCGTCGCCCAGACACGGCAGGTCCTCGACCTCACCCGCCGCCTGGCCGACCGGGGTCTGGGCGTGGTCATCATCTCGCACAACCTGCACGACATCTTCGAGGTGGCCGATCGCATCACCGTGCTCCGCCTGGGACAACAGGTCGACGTGTTCACGACCGCAGATTCCGACCAGCAGGAGGTCGTGCACTCGATCACCGCCGGCAGCCTGCAATTCGTACCCGGCATGACGGAGATCGATGACTGATGAGCGAGACAATGGCTGACAGCGAAGATCCTTCCGGCGCCTCAGAGCCCGAGACACCGAACGAGTCCGTGAAGGAGTACCTGGCCGCGTGGTGGGTGCGCGTCAAGGCCGGCGATCTCGGATCACTGCCGTTGATCATCGGCCTCATCGTCATCCTGCTCGTTTTCGGCCTCGCCGAGGAGGTGTTCATCACTCCACGGAACTTCACCAACCTCCTCCTCCAGATGTCCGGCATCGCCACCATCGCCGTCGGTGTGGTGTTCGTGCTGCTGATCGCCGAGATCGATCTGTCCGTTGCCTATGTGAGTGCTGTGGGCGGCGTCATCATGACGCTCCTCCTGCGGCCCGGTGATCCGGGATGGCCGTGGTTCCTCGCCATCGCCGCCGCGTTGCTCATCACGACCATCATCGGCCTGGTCACCGGCCTGATCGTGACGAAGGCGGGCGTCCCGTCGTTCGTCGTCACGCTGGCCGGTCTCCTCGTCTACAGCGGTGTCGTCCTGACGCTGACGACGGAGGCCTCGAACTCGGGCACGGTCCGCATCCAGGACGACACGGTGATCGACATCGCCGGGTCGTTCCTCGGCGACGCGCTCGGGTGGATCCTCGGCCTCGGTTCGGTGGCGATCTATGCAGCCATCCAGCTTCGAACGATGATCACCCGCCGGTCGCGGGGTCTTCCCACCAAGCCCCCGCTGCTCGTCGGCCTGCAGATCGGTGGCTTGGCCCTCGCGGTGGCCTGGGCGGTCTGGTACGCCAATCGCGATCGCGGGGTCCCGTTCGTCCTGCTCATCGTGCTCGTGTTCGTGGTCTTCTGGTCGTTCGTCGCCGCACGCACCGCGTTCGGCCGGCACATCTACGCGGTCGGGGGCAATCCCGAGGCAGCCCGGCGGGCCGGCATCAACGTGGACCGCATCAGGATCGCCGTGTTCATGATCATGGGATTCATGGCCGGCAGCGGCGGGATCATCCTGGCATCGCGCATCCGCTCGGTCTCGACTGGCACCGGTGGCGGCAACCTGTTGCTCGAGGTCATCGCCGCAGCAGTCATCGGTGGAACGAGCCTGTTCGGTGGCCGCGGCCGTCCGGTCAACGCGTTGTTGGGTGCATTGGTCATCGCAAGCGTCGGGAACGGGATGGACCTGCTCGGCCTGGCCGCCGGCACCAAGTTCATCGTGACCGGCCTCGTGTTGCTGGCAGCCGTGCTGGTCGACTCGCTGTCCAAGAAGGGCCGCGCCGCGGCCGGAATGGTCTGATCGAGTCATGGGCTGCTGTCTCGTTGCGTTCGCGTCGTGGTTCTCGCCGCGCTTCGCGTTGTTCCTCTGGTGGCTCTTCGGAGACCGGCTGTCGATCGTGTTCGACTCGTTCTGGCAGGGACTCCTCGGCTTCCTCGTCCTTCCCTGGGCCACCCTCTTCTACGCATTGGCGTACGCGCCGGTCGGCGAGGTGTCGGGCATCGGATGGCTGTTCGTCGGCTTCGGCGTCATCTGCGACATCGCCTCGTGGGGTGGCGGTGGCCAACGTGGCCGCGCGTACTACGTCGAGGAATACCGTGCGGCCTGACCAGGCCCGACCGACGAGGAGCTGATCATCCGCACACGACGACTGGGGAGCACGGGGTTCGAGGTCTCCGAGGTCGGGTTCGGCGCCTGGGCGATCGGTGCCGACTGGGGCCGCGTCGACGACGAGGACGCCATCGCAGCGCTCAACGCGGCGGTCGATGCCGGAGTCAGCTTCATCGACACCGCCGATGTGTACGGCGATGGTCGCTCGGAGCGTCTGATCGCGCGGTTCCGACGCCAGCGGCCGACGGCCGAGGTGGTGGTGGCCACCAAGGCGGGACGTCGGCTCGATCCGCACGTTGCCGAGGCCTACACGCCCGAGGCGATCGAAGGCTTCGTCGACCGCAGCCTTGCAAACCTCGAGGTCGAGGCGCTCGACCTGGTGCAACTGCACTGCCCTCCGACCGCGGTCTACGACGACGACGAGGTGTTCGATGGGCTCGACGACCTGGTCCGCCGGGGCAAGATCCTTCATCACGGGGTGAGCGTCGAGCGCATCGACGAAGCGCTCCGTGCCATTCGACGACCGACCGTCGAGACCGTACAGATCATCTTCAACGTGTTCCGCCAACGACCGGCGTCGGACTTCCTGGCGGCGGCCGCCGGCCACGATGTCGGGGTGATCGCTCGGGTGCCCCTCGCGAGCGGACTCCTCAGCGGGAAGATCACCGCCGACACCGAGTTCGCCGCCGACGACCACCGGTCCTACAACCGGCACGGCGAAGCCTTCGACGTGGGCGAGACCTTCGCAGGGGTGCCCTTCGACGTCGGGCTGGCGGCCGTCGACGAGATCCGTGACCTCGTCCCCGTCGACGGGTCGATGGCTCAGTTCGCGCTCCGATGGATCCTCACCTTCGCCGAGGTCTCGACGGTGATCCCGGGTGCCCGCAACGCAGACCAGGCCGCGTCGAATGCTGCGGCATCGTCACTCGGTCCGATCGACGAGTCGACGATGACTGCGGCCGCCGACGTGTACGAACGCCTCGTGAAGCCTCATGTCCATGATCGCTGGTGACGCGTACCGCCTCACCGAGGGGCAGCTCGCCGACTTCGCCTCCAACGGCTACGTCCACCTGCCGCGTCTGCTCTCCGAGGACGAGGTCGCCGATCTCGAGGTGGTGTACGACCGCTTCCTCACTCGCCGGATCGAGGTTCCGGGCAAGGACTTCTGCGACATGGCCGGCGACTACGGCCGAGATCCCGACGACTTCTCGATCGTCAACGTCATGCTTCCGAGGAAGTACCACCCGGGGTGGCGCGACAACGTGTTCGAGCGGCGAGCGGCGTCGGTCGCCGAGCAGCTGTGCGGACCTGGCATGGAGCTCGACTACGACCAGCTGCTGGCCAAGCGGCCCAGGCGTGACGATGCGGTGTTCGCCTGGCATCAGGACATGGCGTACTGGCCCGAGACCCCCGACACCCGGACCGCGACGCTGTGGCTGGCGATCGACGACTCGACCCTCGAGAACGGCTGCATGCGCTTCGTGCCCTCGACCGTCGACGAGCCCGAGCTCCGAGCTCATGTCCCGCAGTTCGGCGACCGGGGGGCGTCGCATGCGCTGGGCACCGAGCTGCGTCCCGGCGACGAGGTGGTGCCGGTCCCGATTCGGCGTGGCGATGTGACGGTGCACAACGAGCGGGTGATGCATGGTTCCGGCGGGAACTCGACCGACGGCTTTCGCCGTGCCTACGTCCTTGCGTTCCGCGCCGCCGAGACCGTTCGCACCGAGCGGGCGCTCGGGTTCACGCACAGCCACAACGACGCAGGCGACGTGCTCGACTCGGTCGGGGTCGCGGGCGAGACCCGCCGCGCTCGACCATAGGCCGCACACTCCCCGAAGCTGTCACCCCCCGTCGATACGGTTGCCGGTGATGGTTGTCGTCGACGAGAACTGGCGGGTGTACGCCGAGGCGTGGGATCCGTCCTACGGCGCGCCTGCGGCGTTCGACCTCGACGGAACCGAGTCGGTCGAGCGGGCCGAGAGCGGCTCCGGTCACCTGATCGGGCCGACGGTCGCCCACCCGATGCCGTTGTGCTTCGTCGACGGCCGTCGCCGGGTCGAGCTGTCGCTGTGGGCCGAGCAGCCGGGCAGCGGCGAGCGGGTTCCGGGACTTCTCGGCGCCTATGCGGTCGGCGCGGTCACCATCACGCCGGGCCAGCCCGCTGCCTACCAGGGCATCCGGGTCGGCCGGCTGGCGATCTGGGGGGCGGGTCACGCGGGCGACTTGGCGCACCACAACGGGTATGAGTGGCGATCGTTCTCGTCGGCGGCCGACGAGCCCGCCAAGCTGCTCCAGGTCCTCCAGAACCAGATGCGGTCGGCCGAAGGTGCCTTGGCCCTCGACGCGGCCGGCGTCGGATGGAACGTGGTTCTCGACGGTCCGCTGAACTTCGTGCGGCGCCTCGACGACCTCGTCACCGGGTACGTGAAGTCGCACCACCGCCGCCTGCTTCCCGAACCGGCCCACGCCGCCGTACCCGGCTTGGAGGTCGGTGGCCGGACACCCATCTACGCGATCGGCGCCGACCGCTACACCTGCTACGCCCGCGTCGGTCGGCCCGGAAAGGGCTCGTCGCCGTGGGGTGGCATCGTGCGGCTCGAGTTCCCGACCTCGGCCGGCCTCGACCGTGTCGCCGAGCGGGCGTCTGCCCTGGCCGCCCTGCTGCCCGCGTACGCCGGGCAGGCCCATCGTGACCCTCGGGCGCCGGTCAACCTGACGCCGGTCCGAAACCTCGAAGGCCACCTGTCGCACCTCCTCGGTCCGGTCGATCTGGCGGTTCGCGCCGCCCGTGAAGCCGTCGTGGCAGGGTTGGCCCGATGACCGATCCCAGCGTTGAACCTCCCGACGCCGCCTCGCCCGGACGGTCCGGTGAGACCGAGCTGACGCCCATCTGGCCGCCCGGCGAGATCGATCCCGAGAGCCGGCGCAACCAGCTCGACGGCCTCGACGACATCCCGCTCGCCGACCCCGTGGGACTGGTCGACGCATCGACCGAGGTGTCCACCCGCACCGCGCAGATCCTCGTCGATCCGCTCACCGACCTGACCCTCGACACCTTCGTGGTGGCCGCGCAGCGGCTGGTCGACGGATCGAGCCTGTTCCACTACGGGATCGTCACCGAGGTGGCCGGGCTGGTCGAAGGGGCCGAGACCGCCACCGACACCGCTCGCCTCGCCGCCGCCACGCTTCCCGGTCAGCGCTACCGACGGGCCGATGTCAACTGGATCCGCACCCACCCCGAGCAGTACCTGCCGCCGTCGTCGGGCGCCGCGGTGTGGATCGCCACCGGTACCCATCGCCGTCGAGCGTTGTTCCTCGACAAGATGGACGAGCACGAGCGCATCCCGATCGGGCTCGACATGAACGGCGACCTCGTCCACCTGCCGTACAGCTTCCTGAACGGCGACCGTGGTGCCCACGCCTCGATCTCGGGCAAGTCCGGAGTTGCCACCAAGACGAGCTACGCCCTGTTCCTGCTCTACATGCTGTTCGAGACCGACTGGGGCATGACGGCGCGGCAGGGCAACAGCCACGACCGCGCCCTGCTGTTCTCGGTCAAGGGGTCCGATCTCTGTCTCCTCGACAAGAAGAACAACGTCTTCTTCGGCACCAGCGAGACGGCAGCCGACGCCCGCGAGCAGTGGAGGGCACTCCAGGTCGACGACCCGCAGCCATTCAGCCACCTCGGCGTCTTCGCACCCGCAGAGGACGCGCCACCCGACACCACCCCCGTGCCCGATCTGCCCGTGCGCGATCGGTCCGAGACCCACGCCTACGGGTGGTCGCCCCGATCGTTCATCGAACGTGGCCTTCTCGAGTTCGTGTTCGACGACCTCGAGAAGGGGCAGATCTCCTTCATCGAACAGGTCGTACGCGTCCAGTTGCTTCGCTGGATGTACCCGGTGGTCGGCGACACGAGCGGTCGAGTCGTGCTCGTCGACCCCTCGACGATCGGCGAGCAGGTCGGCCACACGTGGGAGTCCGCCCGTCGGGCGGCCCGCACCAAGTCGCCTCGCCCGGTCTCCGACGGCGTCGTGTGCGAGACCTTCGACGACCTGGTCGACTTCGTGGCGGGCAAGGTGACCGACCCGAACGACGCCACCTACGACCCCACGTGGGTCGGCGGGGTCGCCCAAGGCACGTGCCAGGCGTTCTCGCGGCGGCTGTGGAAGTCGGCCCCGCGCCTGCGCCGGCTCATCCGCTCCGGGCTGGTCGAGGTCGAGCTGTCCGACACCCTCACCGTGGTCGACGTCCACGCCCTTCATGCCGATGCCCAGCGGTTCGTCGTCGCGTCCGTCCTCGCCGGTGTGTGGGAACAGCACGAGGACTCGACGTCACCGGGGAAGACCTTCGTGGTGCTCGACGAACTCAACAAGTACGCACCTCGTCAGGGCACGTCTCCCATCAAGAGCCTGCTCGTCGACATCGCCGCTCGCGGGCGCAGCCTCGGCGTCGTGCTCATCGGCGCCCAACAGAACCCGTCGGGTGTCGATCGCGACATCACCAACAACGCAGCGCTCGAGGTGGTTGGTCAGATCAAGGCGTCCGAGGCCGCCGAGCTGGGGTTCCTCCCGCCCGAGATGCGGGCGCGCGCCCAGATCATCGCGCCCGGCACGATGATCACGTCGCAACCGCTTCTGCCCGCGCCGGTGCCGA
>Ga0307379_10009674_pt1 | contig 12849 bp, 15 predicted proteins | sample UN2MG_FD_202237 | JGI IMG/M metagenome (GOLD analysis project Ga0307379, IMG submission 202237) | Soil microbial communities from Risofladan, Vaasa, Finland - UN-2 | ecosystem: Environmental > Terrestrial > Soil > Coastal area > Acid sulfate soil | place: Finland: Risofladan, Vaasa | collected... | reverse complement strand
AGTGTACCTGTAGTCACAGCTTTCGTAATATCAATAAAATCAGTCTCAAGCAGCGGCAGTACATTCATTGCTTCCGGGTCTCCGAAGCGGGCATTGAATTCAATTACCCTGATACCTTTTGCAGTCAGTATGAACTGACCGTACAGTATGCCGTGGAACTCTTCACCTGTATCTTCTTTTACCTTGAGAATGACATCCTGCATGATTCCTTTTGCTTCTGAATAATCCTGCTGGTTCATGAAAGGCAAAACAGGTCCGGCATCATTATAGGACCCCATACCACCAGTATTTGGTCCCAGGTCGCCTTCAAAGGCTCGTTTGTGGTCCTGGACAGATGGTGCAAAGGCCAAGTGCGTGCCATCCACAAATGCCTGGACAGTAATTTCCTCACCTTTCAGGTTTTCTTCAATAACAACAATATCGTTTTTAAGCAGTTCACTCACATATGCTTTGGCTGCATCAACATCAGGCAGCTGGTCGCCCATGACCTTAACCCCTTTGCCGCCTGTCAGACCGGCTGGTTTTACTGCCACATCCCCCAGTTCATCCACATATTTATGAGCATCTTGTTCCTGTTCTGGACCAAACACCTGGAATTCAGGCAGGCCTGCAATATGGTATTTCTGCATGAATTTGCGGGTCCATGCCTTATCGAATTCTAATTTGGCAACAGCTTTTTTTGGTCCTACCGAAGGTATTCCAAACGTCTCAAGTGCATCTGCCACTCCGGCAGCCAGGGCTGATTCAGGGCCAATTATAGCAATGTCAATTCCTTTTTTCCTGGCATATTCTGATAATGCATCAATGTCTGTTTCAGAACTGATAAGAAAATCCTCACATAACGCTGCAATTCCAGGGTTCTTCTTTGACATTACAGCATAGAGTTGATGCTGGCGCCTACTTTTTGAGATCGCATAGGCAATGGCGTGTTCCCGTCCCCCTCCTCCGACCAATAATATCTTTATCATAAATAATCCTCATTTAATATCGTAATTATAAGATAGATTTCAATTCATAATATACAATAATAAGATTATGGTTTGTATCTACAATAGATTTGGAGACTAAATCATCTTTTTTTGTAAAGGTTTATTATAAGTTACGTTTCATATGAGTATATATTACCATTCGGAGGGTAATGAAAGGATGGAAACAAGAGATATTATTTACTCAATTGTAATGATCATATCATCCTTTGTATTGACGTACAAATGGATGACCAGATTTGCCTCAACAGACAATACAGCAGATGCAGTCGTAGTGCTTTCTGCCATGGTTTTAATAAGTTCGCTTGCATTAATGATACTCTCGATTGATACGAGGTTAAGAAGAATGGAAGCCACTTTGGAAGCCAAGGAACGGGCATTGCGAATCAACATCCAGAGCGTTGAAGAAAATCTTGATCGAAAACTCAATGCTGTACTTAACAAAACCAACAGCAATATGGACGAAATGTCAAAAAGGATGTATAGATAGAAATTAAGTGATTATAATAACTAAGATTAAAATCAGGACTTAATTCAATCTATAAACGCATTTTGCAGTATTTTTTCGGACTGATCGATGGCCCTGGAAGCATCATCTATATTTGAGACCCTTCTTATATCAATCCGGCCCTTTCTGTATATCATAATCTGCCAGTCATCAAGTCTGAACCTGGCAACACCCAGACGTGTCGAACAATGCATTTCAGGAACTGCCAATTCAGCTAGAATGGTGCATACTATTTCCATATCAAGGCCACGGCCAAAGTTTGATTCTGCAATGAAAAGCTTAGGATCCTCTATACAGGGTCTGGCTAAATAGATCTCTCTCGCAGTAATCATATCAGGACTTATATGGAGCGACAGTTATATTATAATTCGGGATAAAAACTAAATAATATTATATAGATGTCGAAATCTAAAGAGAGGATGGATAATTATGGTCTTTGATATTATAACACCAAGCGGTCTGGCGATACTAATAGTTGCCATTGCTGCATTTATAGCTGTATTCTATTTCCTGAAAGTAGTCAAGTATCTTATTGTGAATTCTGTTATTGGATTAATATTGTTATTTGTTTCAAAATTTGTAATAGGAGTCCTTGATCTCGGTTTTAATATTGATATTAACCTGGTTTCAATACTGATATGTGCTATTGGGGGAGTTCCGGGTGTGTTAATAGTTGTTTTACTTGGCTTTTTAGGTATACCCCTGGCATAAAAAAGTAAAAAAAAGCAGGAGTTAATTCTCCTGCCTATACCAATTTTGGAGAATAATATTTCTTAATCACGGACCCGCATTTCTCACAGGATATTATCAACCAATCTCCTACCTGCTCATTATCAAAATTCTCAAATATTGATGCTTCGCAGGTAGGACATACATAATACTGCTTGAAATAGTAGTTGTAAAACTCTGGTGTTGATTTTAGCCAATCAAGAGTTTTTAACATCATTTCAAGGTATCGCTGGTTGGGTTTTTTCTCTTCAAGCTTGCTTCGAAGACGATCACCCACCTGCTGTATCTGGCGTTTTGTACCCTGTTGTATCTTCTTGTAATCTGAAATATAATTACTGCTTTTTTCGAGATACTTTAGGTAGTTTTTATGAGTGTCGCCCCCCTTTTGCCTGATCGTCCTGAGGAAATATTCACTCATAAGGTCTTCCAGCAGATCACTACACGTGGTACATATGTTATATTCAGGGAAATGCTTTGAATCCTGAAGTTCACCGCAAACCACACAGGTTTCCATAATGCATCTCCTCCTAATCGATGTTTACGGGAATGGTAGCTTCCCTGGTGAACATTATCGGGAATACATTAATAACTGCCAGCAGATCGCCTTTTTTGACCTCTCCTGAATCGATTCCTAAAATATAAGCTGTTTCTACAACTCTATCATATTCAACAGGAGCTGAACAGCCACCTTTGCCACCCAGTTTCAATACCGATGCATGAGCATGGTGATTGAAGGCACAGGGCATGGCAAGTGTATCTCTTTGCAGGCTAATTGGTTTGATCTTTATCTTTTCAAACTTTCCATTACCAATTGTCATACTTTCATCTGCAATTACCATTTCCCATTTTGCTCTTGTGGCTATGGTGAATTCATATGTCGATGCCTGGACTTTCATTGATCGGACGTCGTCTTTTTCTTTTGAAACTATGTTTACAATTTCTGGCATTATATTTCACCCTGACTAGATTAACACTTTAATCTATATATAGTTTATCACGGTTAATCATTATATTAATTAACAATTAATCGACTATTTATCTAACTCTTTCGAGAATGATCAATCATGATACACTTTTATAGTATCATATCAGGGAATTCGATCTTTTCTACTATCCCCATGTTCTCATGGAGCATTTGTATTGTTTCTATAAAATCAGTCGCTCACCATGAGCGTTACCGACTCAGGATTTAAATTATCCATTGAAAAGATTGATACCTTTACCTGCCATCCAAATTCCTGGCAGATAGTATTCATAATTGTATCCAGTTCAGAAATAGTAGTTATATTCAGCGCGTCCAATGTCTCTTACAATACTTCTTTATCAATAAGCAGGCCTTTAGTATATTTTAAGAACCATAATAAAGTAGGATAACTTACCACAACATTCTTGTTTGTTGCAAATAATTTTTATTCATAGTTCCAGTAATTCATAGAATTTTTCCCAATCAAGTTCAGTAGCCAGGCATCCCGACGTTTCAAGTTCCATACCTACTCCCACCAATCCGATGTTGGAACACATATCAAGACCGTTTTTGACTTCGAACTTGCATCCAATACCAATAATGCCTTTTGGGTGATATTTTTCCACCATTCTCTTGATGAAACTGGAACCAGGTACAATGAACACTTTATATCCAAGATCTTCTGCTTTTTCCTTGGCATTTCCAATTTCACACCTGCCGCATTTTATACACTGGAGACCTTCCGGACTTAATTTGGATGGGCATTCAATGCTTCTCAGGCATTGTGGGAAAAATATCATTCTTTCATTATTTGGGATTTTATGGAACTGGCGAAATGAAACCTTGTTTTGTAACTGGATGGCAGTCCTGTCAATGATCGAATCATCAAGTCTTACCAGACGAAAGATTGCTTTTAATACACCTTCCAAAAGTACGATTATAGAAAGCATGAAATTCGGGAACAGGAATCTCCCGGTAATAAATGAATACACAATAAGAATGGAAGCAATAAATGATATGAATAGTGTTGTTAATGAAATTATTACTACTACCTGTCCAATAAATACAAATATGTCAGTTTGGGTAAGTTCTATCAGTACCATTTATTTACTTGGAAATGGGGCTCATTAATATAAGTATATCTTAAATGGGTTTTTGTAGTAGAAACTTTAATGTCCACTCATTCGTATGTGTATCCCATACATAAGAGGATTATAAATGTTAGATATTGTAATACCAAAAGGAAGTTTAGAGGAGCAGACATTATTGTTATTCAAACAGGCTGACCTTCCGATAAAAAAGACAGATCGTGAATACAACCCCCAGATAAATGATCCCAGGATAAAAAGAGTCAAAATACTACGCCCTCAGGAGATTCCTACCTACGTTGATCAGGGATATTTTGATCTCGGGATTACAGGTTTGGACTGGATAAAAGAATCTGGCAGCAATGTTGTTGAGGTGGCAGATTTGCCTTATAGTAAACAAGGTGAAGGCAATGTAAAGATCGTAATTGCCGTGCCCCAAAATGACATGACAATTAAGACCGCTGCAGACATTAAACCCAACAGCAGGGTTTCAACCGAATATCCCAACCTGACAAAATCATATTTCGAGAAACTGGGAATCCCGATCGAGATATTCTTTTCCTATGGCGCCACAGAAGCCAAAGTCCCAGAACTGGTTGATGTGGTTGTTGATCTTACCGAGACCGGGTCTACACTACGAAAGAACGGCCTGAAGATCGTGGATGTTATTACTGAGTCTTCTACAAAACTCATTGCCAATAATAAAAGCTGGGCTGACCCGAAAAAACGTCAGAGTATCGAAGAGATCAGGACATTGCTGCTGGCAGTTATTGAAGCCCGCGGAAAAGTCCTGATCGATCTGAACGTGCACAAGGATAAACTGGATGCCCTGGTTGAAGCATTACCTGCAATGAAGAAACCTACAGTGAACCAGCTATATAAATCAGATTACTATGCAGTGGAGACTGTGGTTAATAAAAATGAGATCAATATTCTGATCCCAAAATTGAAATCCCTGGGTGCAGAGGACATATTGGAACTTAATATTTCCAAGATAGTCCACTAATTTTTTTTTATATCCCGCTTACCAGGTCATATAGTGCTGCTTTTGGATCTGAGGCTTTAACCACACCTGAGGCCAAAAGCACACCTACGCTTCCCAGCTCCAGCGCAGCTGCCAGGTCTTCACCTTTACTGATCCCTGCACCGCATAGCACTTTAACATTACTGTTGACCAGTTTCACTGCTTCTACAGAGCCAGTGATCACTTCTGGGTTTGCTTTTGATACAGGAATGCCTGAACCGATCAGTTCCGGTGGTTCGACTGCCACATAATCAGGTCCAAGTGCAGATGCCGCGCGGGTGGTTGCAATGTTGTTGGTGCATACGATTGTACTCAGTCCTGCCATGCGGGCAGCTGTCAGGGCTGCATCGATCTCAGCCAGTCCCAAACGCCGCTCTGAATGATTGATCAGGGTTCCGGTTGCTCCCGCTTCCTTAATGGTCCGGGCCATAATATGTCCTGTAAAACTGCCGGCACCAACACTGTCCAGATGTTGTGAGAAGACCGGAATGTCCACGGTCGATGCTACCCGGTAGATATCCGGGATCTGGGGTGCTGCTACAATATTGGCACCTGTCTCATCTGCCACATCTTTACAGGCCTGGGCTATTGATACTGCATTCTTTCCCGTACCTTCTAGATAGGTCTTGAAATTTAGTACAATTATTGGTTGATTCATTTGACTTTCCTCATAATATGCTTTTATTAATTAAATGATGATGATGATTATTGCTTAATTATTTTTGGTTTGTTTTTCACCTTTTATGAGTATTTAATAATCTAACCATAAACTATAAATGCATCAAATAACACTATTAATAATTACCATTTTTCAAAAAACATAAATCTTTATACTTAAGTAGGGATTGGGCCTAAGGGGGATAATAAATCCCCCAATCATTACAACCAACTATCCTTGATTTTTTAGAATATTCTTATATATCAAAAGTTCTATTTTTCCCACCATGCCAACATTATATGCAGGTTACGAATCACTGGTACTGGGTGCACTGGACTCGGGAGTATCCTTTGCCACAGGAGTGCCTGGTTATCCTATAAATGAAATAATGGGATTATTAATGGACTCATCTATAGAAGCGCGCTGGTCTATCAATGAAAAAGTGGCGCTTGAAGCAGCATTAGGTGCTTCTGCAGTCGGAAAAAGGTCAGTTGTTATTGTCAAACACGTTGGCATGAATATACTGGCAGACCCCCTTATCACTTCAGCAACCCATACCATCGGTGCCGGGGTTGTGATAATTTCCGGGGACGATCCGGGCGCAGAAAAGAGCCAGAATGAGCAGGATTCCCGTTATTATGGTCTCTTAGCAGAAGTCCCGGTATTTGACCCAGGTAACCCGAAATTTGCATATACATCTATATCCTACGCCTTCCAGCTCTCGGAAGAAGTGAGTACGCCAGTAATTATCCGGGTTACTGAAAGATTGAACAATATTAGAGATAAACTGCAAAGGAAAAATAATGATTTTAAAGACTTTCCAAAATTTGACCGGAAAATCTGGTCTTATACCCACAAGGGCAGACACCAGCTATTTCACAAACAATCCTATCCAAAAATGTTAAATGCTTCTACAAAGACCGGGATGAATATTTACCATAACAGGGGCAAAGAAATAGGTGTCATTTCGTCAGGATATGTTTCGACATTAGTAGAAGAAGTGGTTTCTGAAAAATATAAAGACGTATCCCATCTGGCACTTACTCTGATGAACCCCCTACCCAGACCTGTGATAGATGAGTTTATAAAGAAACATTCACGAGTACTGGTTATAGAGGAGACTGAACCTGTTATCGAACAGCAGATCTCAAATGAAGGGGTTGTTGGGAAATTAACAGGTCACGTAGGATATGAAAAAATCGAAAATAATGATATTATTCTGGCATTGGAACACATCCACCATAACAGCGTGATCCGCCCTGGCAATCCACAGACAATTAAAAGCCGGGGTTTCTCAAGAAGTATCTGCGAAGACTGCCCCTATAAAGTGTTATACAAAGTGCTTGGAACGCTCAATGTGCCTGTCGCAGGCGATCTGGGATGTTCTATCAGGACCGCCCCGCCGCCTATGGAAGTCGTGGATTTGGCATATTCACTGGGTTCATCCATTGCTACTGCAACAGGATTTGATACGAAAGGCATTGCATTAATCGGTGATTACGGGCTGGTACATACTGGCCTCCAGGGCTTGATCGAAGCAGTATTTCATAAAAAAGATGTACTGGTCGTGGTATTGCAGAATAATATTGCAGCCCTTACCGGAGGGCAAATCGTGCCCGATATGACAGAAGTGATAAAGTGTATCGTGCCTGAATCATGTATTTCAATAAATGTTGAGAATGTAAACGAGATAAAATTATTGAACGTGCTGCAATCTGAACTTAAAAAGAAAGGAATTTCGGTTATTTTGGCCCGCGGAAAGTGCAGATTGCATTGACGATCTCTTCTAATCAACTAGCATGATCTCTTTTATGAATTCTTCCAGACGTTTGCATGGAATGCCCCGTTTTGCATGGGTGCAGTCCTTGACCTTTTCCAGGAGTCTGCATAACTGGCCATGGTTAAGATCATAACCCATGGTCTGAACTATACCTTTTAATGCCTTTGTCCCGGTATGTTTGCCGATAATCAGGCTGCGTTTACCCCCTACCAGTTCAGGGGAGAACAATTCATAAGTACTGGGTTCTTCAAGAATGGCAGCTACATGAATCCCGCTTTCATGAGCAAAAGCATGATCGCCCACCACAGCCTTGTTTTTTGCTAATTTGATTCCAGAGTATTCAACAACCATTCTGGACAATTTGGTAATATTGGTGGTCTGATACCTATCAATACCATACTGAACAAGAAGTGACATCAATATTTCTTCCAAAGCAGCATTACCTGCCCTTTCCCCGATTCCGTTAACCGTGGTATGCAATTGTTTTGCTCCAGCTTCTGCAGCGGCAATGGTATTGGCAGTGGCCATACCCAGATCATCATGACAGTGTATGCAGATATCTGTCTTGATGTCTTTCTTAATTTCACTTACAAGATATTGAGTAGTACTGGGATTTAATATCCCAACAGTGTCAGCTATGCTGATATAATCAGCATGCCTGTCTTCTGCCATCTTAAAAACGCCTTTTAGAATATTAATATCTGTACGGGTGGCATCCTCTGCAGCAAACCGTACTGTAAGCCCATGATCTTTGGCATATTCCAGAGCACCGAGGGCACATTCGGTAGCTTCCAGGCATGTTTTGTGATATTTATATTTGAGGTGAAGATCTGATGTTGCAATAAAAATACTGACAATGTCCACATCACACCCAATGGCCACATCAATATCAGTGATCACGGCACGGGATAGGCAACATATTTTGGCATCAAGACCCATATTTGAAATTTCCCTCACAGTGTCCCGTTCTCCCTGGGATACTACAGGAAAACCTGCCTCGATCACTTCGATACCCATATTGTCAAGTTCTTGCGCGATATGTTTTTTCTCATTAGAAGTAAAAGCCGTGCCAGGAGTCTGTTCGCCATCCCTGAGGGTAACATCACAGATCTCTATGTCGTTTGGTCTTATATTAATGATGTCAACTAGTTTGTTCCTTGAATACTGCATAATTTATCACCTGAAGGGCAAATCAATAGTTCTATCACATACTAAGTAGTTTTCGATCACAGACAATTATTGATCGTTATATTTATTTCAAGTTATCTACAACAACATACATCAATTTCAATCGGAGATTATGGTTTTGGCTACAATCAGTGAAAAAATATTCAGTAAAGTATCCAACAGCAGTGCCCATGCAGGTGATTTCGTGATTGCCAATGTGGATTATGCAATGGCTCATGACGGGACAAGCGTACTGGCAGTGAAAGCGTTTCGTGAGTTGGGAGTCGAAAATGTCTGGGATCCTGGGCGGATAGTGATCCCTTTTGATCATATAACCCCTGCCAGTACTGAAATTTCGGCTGATCTGCAGCGCAATATCAGGCAGTGGGCAAAAGAGCAGAAAATCTCACACCTCTATGATGTGGGCGAGGGTATCTGTCATCAGGTACTGCCTGAGCAGGGTTTTGCCCTTCCAGGAAAACTGATCGTGGGCGCAGATTCCCACACATGCACACATGGTGCTTTTGGAGCTTTTGCTACCGGAGTGGGTGCCACTGACATGGCCGAGATTTTCGCATCAGGTAAATTGTGGTTCAGGGTACCCCATACCATGAGGATCAATGTTGAAGGGACACTGGGACCCCAAATATCAGCCAAGGACCTGACACTCTATGTGATAAAGCACATCGGTACCGATGGTGCTACGTATAAGGCAATGGAATATTACGGCTCTGCCATTGAAGACCTCAGTATTTCAGGCAGGATGACCCTGTGCAATATGGCTATTGAGATGGGGGGAAAGGCAGGGATAGTGCCGCCTGATCATAAGACTGAAGAGTTCCTGAAAGGCAGGGCAATAGAGGACTATACTCCTGTCTATTCAGATGAGGATGCCAATTATATTGACGAGCTGAATCTGAATGTAGACGGTCTGGCTCCCCAGGTTGCAAAACCCCACCATGTAGACAATGTATGCGATGTGGATGAGGTTGTCGGGATCAATGTGGACCAGGTGTTTATTGGTTCCTGCACCAATGGCAGGCTTGAGGATCTGGAAGCTGCAGCCCGGATATTGAAAGGAAAAAAAGTGGCTGTGAGGACTGTTGTAATCCCTGCTTCAAAGAGTGTTCTGCTTGAGGCCATTGAGAAGGGATATATTTCCAGTCTTGTTAAGGCAGGGGCTGCATTAGGACCACCGGGCTGCGGACCGTGTCTTGGCGCGCATTTAGGTGTACTGGCTGAAGGGGAGGTATGTGTATCCACCTCGAACCGGAATTTTAAGGGTAGGATGGGGAAAGGGGGATTATTATACCTGGCCTCTCCAGAGACAGCTGCTGCATCTGCATTGAAAGGCGAAATAGCTGATCCAAGAGAGGTTTAGTAACCTGCTGATATTTCAGGGTAAGCAAAAAGCTTCATGTTTCATTAAAGGTATTAGATAATTGTATGCTTCGTGACAGGGATAAATATGTGATCTGGCCTGCGTATATTGACAAGGCCAACAGCAGAAGTAGCGGACGTATTATTTCTAAAAAACTCTCAATTGCCTCACCCGGGCTGAAAGAGATCGAGGCTGCGGCCAAAGAATTGGGAATAAATCCAGTTGTCGAGCCAGATAAAGCATATCCCAAATCCTGGTGGGAAGTAAGCGGAAGGGTGCTGGTGGATAAGAAAGGGGCAAAGTCAGAGATCGCCAGGCAGATTTCCAGGAAGATCAGGCAGAAACGCGGTTGATTTTTTTTATTTTTTAAAATTTCTTAATTCATATATTGATATAACATTCATTTCGTCATTTTTGCAACGTTTGGATGGTGATTTACGATTTAGTAATCGATCAATGTAAGCTGAACGAAATAATATTAGGATACTACAATCTCATCTTTATCTATACTAATCCATTCTTTATCTATGGTCGGATTTGATTCATGCCAGATTATTACATTTTCCCGATTAATATCGGCATAGTTTATCTGTTCATTAAAGTAATATTTTACTACCCAGTGTTTCCTTTCGTTTATTAGATTCACGCCAATCACTTCAGCAGGAATTTCTTTTGCCTCTAAAATAGAAGCAAAAGCTATTGAAAAATCTTCACAATCGCCCATATTGCCATTTGCAAGATAATAATCTGGGTTCTGCCACAAGTCACCATCTGGAGGATTATTGAATTGGTCATTATCAGTTCGGTATTTGAACTCTACTGCATCTCCCGTACCTTTCCATAATAAAGCCTCATCTGTTAATACAGTATTTTCTGCATACCATGATACAACTTTATTTTCAGGTGTTATGTATGAGGATGCATCTTCCGGATATAAAATATGGTTTTTCCGGTTCAATTTTCCCATTGGTTTTAGAGCTGTCTCGAATTCTGGCATATTGATCTGTACTTCTACATTTTCAGCAGATACATCAATATTGTTGGGATCATTTACCACTGCCACCATTTGTGGGGTTTCCATTACGCCTGCAGAACCTCCACTTAGATCGATAAATTGAAATTGAGGGATAAGCATAGCAATAATTGCCAGAATAAAGATTCCGGCGAACATATGATTATTCCTTTTTTCAGGATGTGTCGAATTTGATATATCCAGTTCCATATTCCATCATCCTCATCATCATTATTGTAATAATAATGATGCTAATTGATAGATTGGTGGTGGAATATATATAAGTAACTAACTCATTATTATAATGATAATGATGAAAATTAACCGTTCTGTGCTTTTTCAGCGAACAGATTAAATTTGGACAGTATAATAAAATAAACAATGATGTGTATTATTTTACATCATCGCTACAAATGCGTACAGCTTTTTATGGAGAAATAAAATGGACGATTACATTCACGTTTTCTTTTTTCCCCATACCAGGGCTACCAGATCGAACATCTCCCACTGCACGTTCAGGTCTTCTGCAGGCCCGAATGCCTGTTTAATCTCTTTCATATCGACATAACTTGCAGTCCGCATTTCAACAAAAGTATGGAATAGCTCCAGCAGTATCTTTTTAGAAAACTTCGTCTGCTGTACCACATCCATGACAGCCATCTCACCACCCGGTTTTAATGTCCTGAACATTTCGCCAAATACCTCACCAGGCCTGGCCACTTCATGCAATGCAAAACTTGAAACAGCTGCATCAAACCTTCCCTCCTTGAACGGCAGCCTGTGAGCATCTGTCACTACAAATTCCCCATTTGATTTTAACCTGGCACGTCTTAGCATATCAATGGATATATCCGCAGATACAACATCAGCAGGCCCCATTTTTTCACTTAAGTACCCGGTCCCTGATCCCAGATCCAGAATACGTTTGCCTTTTGTAATTGTGATCTTACCCAACAACTGACGTCGTAATCTATTATACTGGCCTAACATTGAGATCTTAGCTACGATATCATAGACAGGTGATAGATATTTGAATAACCCGTGACTTTTCACTGCATCTTCCATGATCTTGCCTAGCTTAATACAAGACCATATAAATATTATATCATACTATACGGTACCAACTCATTTGAAAATGGATTGAAAAATGAAAAAAAACAAAAAGATGTATTACCTTGCAGCCCTTGGAATAATTTTTCTACTGGCCGGCGTAGTTATTTACTTAGATAGCGGTGAAGGAAAAGAGTTCATCTATTTCGGGGTGGGGACGCTGGCAGCTACTGTATTATATTATGGAATAATGGCTGCAAATCCACAGATAATGGCTTTCATAATAGGCCTGATTGTACTGCATACCGGTGTACTGCTAATTGTAAAAGGTGAACTTGCCTATCCTACGGAATTCGGGATAGTAACGTTCGTAGCAGGTATCCTGGTACTGTTAAATTCAGGCTTCTCAGAATTTATGCGAGATAGAAAGAAAAAGGGTTGATCATTCTATATGATGGTCACTTCGCATAACCTTCAATAATTCCAGCACTGAATATCCAGC
>Ga0307379_10009673_pt1 | contig 12849 bp, 11 predicted proteins | sample UN2MG_FD_202237 | JGI IMG/M metagenome (GOLD analysis project Ga0307379, IMG submission 202237) | Soil microbial communities from Risofladan, Vaasa, Finland - UN-2 | ecosystem: Environmental > Terrestrial > Soil > Coastal area > Acid sulfate soil | place: Finland: Risofladan, Vaasa | collected... | reverse complement strand
TAAAGGATCCAATCGCCTGAAAGAAAAGCAATTACACTACCAACCCATATTATTGCACCTATAAATGCTAATATTGCTAATATTGTCACCCCTAAAGGTCGTTTCGATGTTATCATAACTCTTGGAATTGCTTTAATTTTCATTTTGATGCCTTTTCTCGCCTAAACCATTCTATCAGGAGTGGAGAATCTTCTATTGTTAGTTTATAGTTATTATTTCCTATTTCGCCTGATTACAATTACTAATAAAAGTGTCATTATTGCCGGAAAAACCTCAAATCCGGCAGTATTTTGGCCAGAGCTAACATTATTTGTGACATTATTTGTAACTTCGGCTTCCGGATCATTTACCTGCACCAGGAAACCGTAGGTTACTGAACCTATATCTTCCCATTTGACAAATACCTTCAAAACATAAAGCCCGGGTTCAAGGGAGAGATTTATATCTGACTCACGCTCTAAAGGCACATGAATTTTCATACCTTGCAAACCATAACTCCACGCTCGAAAATCATTTACAGCCCTATTAAGTAGTTCATCATCATCCGTGACTCGGATTGCGCTAAATCCTAACTCTTCCGGGGGTTCCTGAAGGGGAAGAGTTAGATGTGCCGTAAACGGTGACCTGGTAACCAAAGGCTCTGCTGGTGTACTGATACTAAAAGTATCTCCACATATTATATATGTCTCGTTTTCTTCCTTCCAGCAACTGCCTCCTCTTCCAGCACTCTGCTCATTCCCATCTATCTCAAGGATTGCTGGTGGTGGACCTGCGCTTGCAATACCAACAAGTAAAAAGAGGGACAATATCGCTATTCCAGCCACGATTCTGATATTACTCCATCTTATTTTAATTGAAAACATGTCTAATCCCATATTCATCATCCTCTTCTCCTGTACCAAACTATAGTTTCCTTAACTTAATAACAATTAACCCCATAAACGCCGTAATCATGCCAAAAAAAACAGCCATTATAAAAGGAGCTAGAGGCGACTGTCCCACTATATCTATACGCACAAGATGCCAAATGATGCCTTGTCCATCATAAACAGGAATGGCATATGCAACCACGAAAGCACATATTAATCCAAGAATCGATCCCACAAAACTCTGTTTTTTGTCTCTTAAGATTGCATATAAAATAACAAACGAGATACTAATAGGAATCAATAATAAAAATAGTGGAAAAGCGATTGCATATCCTAACCCTTCATTCAATTTATTCATCTCCTTAATTTAAATTGTTCATATTATGTGACTATTTTTAAAACTTATTTTTTAATAAGAATGTGAATCAGTGTATTTAAACATTTCTATTAATCGACAAAGTTATAACTTAAAAAATAAGTGTGCCAATAAATTTTAATGGACTAAATAATATAATTACATCTTTTAAATCACAAATAACTGCATACCGATCACTTTACGCTAGTAATTCTTTCAAAAAGGTTCTTCAGAATACATATCCCCCACCCGAGCATAAATCTCCCATTCTGTAGTCACAGAACCCGGATTTCGCTATTGCTCAAATGTGGGCCATCGGGGATACATAGATTGCGAATCGCTATCGACTTATCAAATATATGCGCTTTAGTTCATCCGTAAGTTTAGTTGAAGTATAAAACTATCAATCAAGTTACAACAAAGTTAATTTCATAATAATGTTCCCCTATTTTGGTGAATTGATATTCAATATATCCACTTTTATAAACTTTTAACTCATCGTTTATTTCCCAAATAATATATTCAGGACTGTTAGCTTTCTTAATCCACCAGCTATCATATAAGCTATTTTTCTCTCTTGTTGTGATGGAATCTTTTTCAGACAATGGAAATCCATTAGATTCGAAGGTGTTCATTAGTTCAGCATCGATAATGTTATCATTTAAATTATTTTCAAATTTCATGTCAATAGTAAACAAATATTCGCGATGCTTCATGTCAAAAAAATCAGCTAACCTCTCGAATTCATCTGAACTTAATTCACAATAAATACCGCCGTAATCTGATTTTGTACATCCCTCACCACTGATTGATCTTATAAGTTCAGGATATTCTTTTAACTCATCATCAGTTATTTCGAAGTATGTGCCGTTGCCAATATCTTCGATTTCATTAATTTCTAATCTCGCGTTATACTCACTAGTACAGCCAGAAATAGAAGTGATACCAATTATCAAAATACAAATTATCAATAATTTCTTCATTTTGAATCCTTCATTCAATTTATTCATCTTCTTAATTTTAATTGTTTCATATTATGTGACTATTTTTCAAACTTCTTTTTTAATAAGAGAATCTCCCTCCATCACCGCCGCCGCCCGGCCAAACCCACCCAAAACAGCAAGCCCATAACCGCCACTACTGCACTAAAACCCGGAATATCAGGAGTATCTATCGGCACACCCGGAGTCTGTACCGGTTCACCATCAGTTGGTGCATCCCCACCTTCAGGTTCAGTAGGGTTCCCGCCAAGCTTTATCAGCCAAAAATCGGTATGCTGTTCACTGTGCAAGTCCCCATCCCCTGCCACAATCACATCTCCGTCAGGAGCTAACAATAAAAACCTTGCCGCACCACGACCGGGCCCACCAAAAGTCGTCTCCCATTGCACATGTCCATCAGCGTCGGTCCTGAACACCCACGCATCATAGGGTTCAGGTCCCTCTGACCCGGTCTCTCCCGCGATTATATAGCCGCCGTCTGGGGTTTGCAGAATAGAACGTGGAATGTTATCCTCATCATATCCAAAAGTCCTGTTCCACACCTCTTCTCCTTCAGTATCTGTCTTTACCAGCCAGCAATCGAACGAATTCGTTGATCCTGTAACACCTTCAAGGATAAAGCCGCCATCAAGAGTTTGTTGGACAGAAGATGCAATGTATGCAATGACATTTTCCTTACCTTCGAATGTCCTGTTCCACTGCTCAATTCCATTATTGTCAGTTTTCACAAGCCAGAAATCGAATGACCCGTTTCCGAATGAACGAGTAGCTCCACCGAGAATATAACCACCGTCAAAGGTCTGCTGGAAAGATTTTAGCCAATCATAGTCCTCACCTCCAAAGGTCCGGTTCCACTGTTCGATTCCTTCCGGATCGGTTTTAATTAGCCAGAAATCATCGGACCCGGCACCATATGATCCTGTCGTGCCTGCAATGATATAGCCGCCATCTGAAGCTTGCCGGATAGAAGGTCCAGTATCATCATCTTCTCCTCCCAATGTCAGGTTCCATTGTTCTATTCCTTCAGCATCAGTTTTCACCAGCCACATATCATAGGATCCGGTCTCTAATGGTCTTGTCGTGCCTGCAATAATATAGCCACCATCCAGGGTCTTCAGGAATGAGGTGACTTCTTCTATATCCTCCCCTCCAAAGGTCCGGTTCCACTGCTCTATTCCTTTTGCATCTGTTTTCACAAGCCAGAAATCGATGGTGCCGACACCATATGATTCTGTCGTACCCACCATAATATAACCGCCATCCGATGTCTGAATGGTAGAGTACGCTTCATCCCGCCCGATTCCTCCGATGGTCCTTTGCCATTGCATATTTCCATTCAAATCAGTTTTAACCAGCATAGCATCAACGTCAATGCCTTTGCCAGTGAAGAAATGTGAGGACCCTGCAAGTATGTAGCCGCCGTCAGATGTATATTCCAATGAATGTACCCAATCATCACTGGCCCCTCCAAATGTCTTATTCCATCTCATAATGGGGGGTCCCGATTGCTGTACTATAATCTCCAGGGTGGTTGAACTCACATCATCATTACTGCCTGTCACTGTTAAATCCACGATGTAATTGCCGCCTTCATCATAGGAATGCGTAACTGTGCTTTGAGTGGTATTCACGTAACTCCCGTCCCCCATATCCCACTGGTAATAGGTTATGTTCCCATACGGGTCAAAGCTCGCTGATGCATCAAAAGTTATAGACTGGTTTGCAACGGGATTTCCAGGGTCGTATGTGAATTGTGCCGAAGGGGCCGGTCGTTCTGCCATTAACTTTACCAACAGGAGTTTTGAGTCCTTAGTTCCTGCAAGTATGTAGCCACCATTCCCTGTCTGCAAAACAGAGTCTAATTCATCCCCTTCAATTTTTATGTCCCACTGCTCGTTTCCATTTGAATCGGTTTTTATTAACGCCTTTTGAACCAACCATGTTTTAGAAGGGTCATATAAATGACCGTTAATGATGTATCCGCCATCAGGTGTCTGCTGGAAATAGTCCAGTCCAGAGCCCTCAAATGTCCGGTCCCATTGCACATTTCCGTCTTCATCGGTTTTTATAAGCCAATAGCCTTTATCAAATGACCACGTCGTTCCACCGAAAATATAACCGCCGTCTGGACTTAGCCGGACAGAGGGATTTATTTCAACGTTTGACTCTCCAAAAGTCCTGTACCATTGCTCGGTTCCGTTTGAATCAGTTTTCACCAGCAAAAAATCAATGTGGGAAGCACCAAATGAATTAGTCGTTCCAGCAATTATATAGCCACCATCATGGGTCTGTTGTATTGAGTCTGCTATATCATCGGAATATCCTCCATAGGTATTATTCCACTGTTCTTCTCCCTTTGTGTCGGTTTTTACCAGCCAGAAATCAGAACCTCCGGCACCGTACGAATCTGTCTGTCCTGCAATGATATATCCGCCTGCGACCTGCTTGACGATGTGTGCTTTATCATGCCCGATTCCTCCTAAAGTGTTATTCCATTGCATATTCCCGTTTGAGTCGACTTTCACAAACCAGATATCAGAAGAACCTGTCCAGCGCGAATCCGTATTTTCGATGAGAATATAGCCCCCATCTGTGGTCTGCCGGACAAACACCATTTCCTCATCACCGTTTCCCCCCAGGGTCAGGTTCCACTGTTCCTGTCCCTGCGCATTCATCTTTATCAGCCAGACATCATCGGTACAGTTCTTGTCATTGCAGTCACTGGTGCTCCCTGCAAGTAAATAACCTCCATCAAAGGTCTCCAGGACAGATATGATACAATGTTGACTGAATGTCCCGCTAAATGTTCTATTCCATTGCTCAGATCCTGTCGGACCAATCTTTAACAGATAAATATGGTGGAAAAAATAGTAGGATTTCTCTCTCGTATAATATTCCCTAAGGGGATTTATCTTCATGGTAAGTATGTAGCCAGAGTCTGCTGTCTGCTGGAAACTCTCAACACTGTTTATGTCACTCATTTCATAGGTCCGGTTCCATTCCTCAGCAGGTGGAGAAGCCCTTGCATATCCTGTACCTGTAAGTACCAGGACACTCAGCATGACTGCAAAGATCAATATTGCTTTCTTATTTTTAGTTGTATCATTCATTCTTTTAATCTCCCCGATTCCTTCCAATTCATACACATTTTGAACATAACTTATAAGAGCGATATTCTCTAAAATTGTTGGCGACCAAATTCAAATTCATCCACCTTTTCAGCCGGCAATCCAAGATCAGTAAACATATCCTCGAAAATCCGACGATATTCCTCTTCCGGGATCTTCTGCTCTTTGTCGCTTAGTATGATATATGGAGCCACGCCGCCCAGACTGTCGATTTTGATAGAATACTCATGCCCGTTATCCTGAAGGGTTATCCTTGCATTCGGGATTGTGTAAGGTATGGTGCCAATCGTTTCATTCCCCTTATGGAAGGTTTCCTTACACGTTCCCGCTCCAAGAGTAAGAGATAACGTGAAGTTGCTGCTTGTTTCTTTAAAATTATTATAGACTGCCAAGAGGTCAGGCGTCTCTTTTATCAAGATTTCAGGTTCTTGATCACGGTTGATAGAGTCTTTGAGTTGTGTTAGATAGTGCTGTGCTTTTTGTTCATCGAAACCAAACATCAATTTAAACCGTTCAATGATCCATTCATCGCTTGGAAGATCTTTTAATTCAAATGGTGCAAGGAAACCACGGTCATAACGACTTTCACTTATGTTGAAAAAGCGTATTTTTGTTTCATCATCCTGTTTCTTTGGTAAAGTCGCCTCAAATCCCGAATCTTCTGTAAAATCAAAGTACACCCAAACAATTCGATAATCGTCACCAAGCCGCTCATCTAACTCCTTAATATTTGGGGGGTGCATCCCAATTGTATTTTTTGTATTGATGTGAACTATATATCCGGATTTTTTTGCATTGGAGATTATTTTATCATAATCAATTTCACCAAGATTGCTCCCGGATGTGGAATATTCGGCTTGACCTGAGGGCATAAGGAACAATCCAATTGATGCGTACACAGCAGTTAATAAACCTGCTGCGAGTATTATGGTTAGAACCGCTTTTTTTATATTAGACCAATTTTTATACTTCCATATCCAGATGGCTCCGCCTATAATTCCAATAACTGCAAATATCAGTAGAAGGCTGAAAATGTCGATCATAAGTATTTCATCTCCTTTTTATCATTTTGTGGGGTTTTGGTAATCGCGAAAAACAACCCGACAATCACGCTTATGGCGAACATTGACAGGGGGTATAAACTGAAACCGAATCCCTCTCCTATGCTATGAAATTCAAAAATTGTGTAAATAAACAAAGGAAGGGAAAAAAAATTCCCTAATACAACGGAAATAATAAAAGATACTATTCCAATTGAGAAAAATATCAAATATATCCACCATTTATTTTGTTTTGTTGAGTTGTTCATTCTTCTAACCTCCTTGATTCTCTCAAAATTACCACAAATCCAGAAATTCAAATTCATCTACCTTCTCAGCTGGCAATCCAAGATTAACAAACATATCTTTGAAAATCCGACGATATTCTTCTTCCGGGATTTCCTCTTTACCGTCAAGCTTGATCCCCATACCCACGCCTCCCAGCCTCTCAACCCACAAGACCGACACAGAATGTATAATAGTCCCCCTCTACCTTGATATATGACTCACTCTTTTTGATATGTGACCTGATGTTTTCCGTATTACTTGTTTGATATAATTGATTCCCGAATTTGACCCATATACCATTCTGGTCATGATATCCCTGTGTGAATTCAAGGAAACTATCCCATTCGTCTGAAGAAATTCCATGCCACGTGTCGGGTTCAACTACAGCCATTTTAAAGGAGGGGAATAGTTCCAGTTCCTCAGCAGTTATTTCAATATAAGCAGGAAGGGTCGGGGCTGGGATTTCATCCATCCCCCATGCATTTGTACTGACCCACATTTCAAATGGATAATCCTGCTCAAGCTTTTTTTGCGTTAGCAGGTCTATTATCCTGTTTGTTTCATCTTTGGTGGTCTCTACGGTGTTGTGCCCGTATATACTCTTATTATTCAAGCCTTGTAGTGTGGGAAAATCTTCCAGTTCTTCCGGTGTTATTTCCACATAATATTCTGGTTCATAGTCTAATTTAGTGAGCCATAAAGTGGGTTCGCTGGAAAACCTGGGCAGCCAATACAGGGCAAAAAGGCCAACTACAATAATAACTAATACAGCAATAGCTACGACCGATACTTTTAAAAGAGAGACTACAGGCATCTTTCTCAGATTAATATAAGATACAGATAGAATGATTATGATAAAAAATGAAAGAAAAGGAAGTGGGATAATTTCATAAAAACTATTACCTAATCCTGATAAATATATGATTATGTTTACTCCCAGAGATATAATACCTATTAAAATGGATGCATATATCCACTCTCCCTGAAACATCTGGCTCCCCCGTCCGGCTATTTTTTTGTCTTCTTCTTCTTGTTTCGTCATTCTAATCCCTCTCATGGTAATGGTTAATTTTCAATTATATGATATTTTGTTAATCGACAGGTTACAATTTACTCCCGCATTTTCTTCAAAGTCGATTTTTCCAATATTCAGGGAATAAGACCTGTAAGAAGCACTATTTGCATTTTCAATACATCCGCTTCTCGCTCCAAAAGCCAACAAGTACGATCCATTTATGAATATTTTCATTATTTTTTGGTTAATATTTGTAATCCTCTCAATTATCATCTGATCTTTTCATCTTCCTTTTTTGCCACATCCCATAAGCAAGAAGCAAAATGCCGGCAACAAAAATTACAGGCAAGGTCATAAACACAAGCAGTCCCAGCCACACCACTCCCGAATAAATTCAGTTTTATCCTGCCTCTTGAATAACAATGCCTCTTCTTTGAAGTCAAAGCCCCCGGATTTCGCCATGTTCAAATCCGGGGCATTTTGCATAAAAGCTGGAAAATAATACTTTTATATATTATTCGCTAAGCCTGCGAAAATGAAAAAGTATAGTAGTCATCTTCTATGTTAAAAATTTTAGGATTATCATAATCGTCCCTCTTGTATACATTCAGGTTACCATCTTCTTTCCAGATCTCATAGGTTATATTTTCATTAGTGTATACATTTAGGTTACCATCCTCTTCCCAGATGTAAAAGTCCTCTTCGTCCCCAGTATCTGGAATAATGTACCAATTCTCTGCAAACCTGTGCATCCAGTATTGTTCACAGATGGAAAAGCCATTTGATTCGAAGGCATTATTTAATTCAGGTATTGTTATCAGATCCACCTCTTCCAGATTACCATCCCTATCGTAAACCTTCATGGTTTTCAATTTGTTGATCAACTCCGGATTATCGATGACGAACAAAAACGACCGTTCATGTATCCGCCAGTTCTGGTTGTAATCGTTATAGCCAATCGAGGAAATTTCTGGAAGGGAAATATTGTTGGATTCAAATATGAGCTTCAAGTCCCCTGGAATATTTTTGGATTGTATCGGACTCATATCATAATCATAAACAGTACTAGGCAGTTTGTTTTCAATTCCAGAAGAAATGGTGAACAAATATCTTTGTCTATGATTTTTCTCATCAAGAAATTCACGTACACCTCTCCATTCATCAGGAAGAAGAGGATGATTGCACTCTCCAAATTCCTTGCACTGATTCAGTACATCTTTAAATCCGGGGAAGGCTTCCAGTTCTTGTTCATGGATTTCCATATAAGGGGTGTTCTCATCAATTGCGTTAATCTTCTGGATATGAATCCCCTTTCCCATTTCGTGATTGTACGCACCCAGTGCAAGAATGGCACCAAAGATAAGGAATATTGCTGCAAATGAGATTGTAAATGCTGTTAGTGCAAATCTTTTATGACGATCATTTTTAAAAATAATAGATCCTATGGCAAATAGAATTAAAAGTAAAAAGAAAGGCCCAAAAGATCCAAAATACTCAACTGGTACAAGTAACCCTCCAAATAAACCAATTAAGAAAATGAGAATGGATGCAGCGAGTGCCACAAATACAAAAATAGAAGGGTACTTTTCGATGCCATAATATTTAATGGAAAGGTATAACAAATACGAACAAATCGGCAACGGAAGTAACATTGCGAATAGTCCTCCATCCAATAATTCATTACCGATAAAAAAACCGGTAAATAATGATATAATGCCTACAAATAAAAATATAAGATATATCCACCATTTCTCTTTGTTTGTTGTGCTATTCATTGTTTATTCCTCCTTTTGGTTAAGTATTTTAATTTTGTAATGCAAACTTATTGAACATTTATCTGAGCTTCGAATTGATTCATAGCCGACTTTCCTGTCTTTATCATACCTTAATCATCAATCCCATCAATTCATCTTCCTTTTTTGCCACATCCCATAAGCAAGAAGCAAAATGCCGAAAATAAAAATTGGAGGCAGGATAATATACATAAAAAATCCGGCACTCCATCTGGCTTCGGGTATAGATTCAAGCATTATTATATTTGATAATAACAGCACTACTCCCAGAGCCAGCAGCCATGAACCCAGAACAAGGGATTTATTCTCTATTTTTCGCATGAACACTATCAGTAATACAAGCATGGCAGCAAATGTAAACAATGGAAGATTGCTCACCAATGAAGCAAGGGTATCCTGAATACCCGGCTCACCCTGCTCAAAAGCGTATAACGTGCCATCAGAAGCACTCATGTACAATTTGCCGTGGGACAGCACAGGTTGGGATACCTCCTGTCCGAATGTCTTGCCTCCCTTCCATACCTGTTCACCCGTATTCCCATCTAACACAAGCAGGTTTTCATTTCCAGAGATCCCCACATAGACCAGACCGCTGTAAACAGATAATGGTCCTGAAATGCCCTGACTTTTCCATATTGAAGAACCATCATATGCATCCAGGGCTACCACATCGGATCCGGCAGATGCAAATATTTTTCCTTCACTAACAGCATAAATATGCGGCCTTGAAACATCTGCACTCCAAATGGTTCTGCCAGTACCAAGGGTTCGTGCAACAATTTTATCTCCAAGTCCGAAATACACCAGGTCATTGTAAATGAAAGGGGTTTTTCCATTAAAGCCGGAAATGCTATTCATGGAATAGTTCCAGATTTTCTCACCGTTTGATGCATTGAGAGCAAATACCCGGGTAAATGCCATTTTGTCAGGTGTGGGTGCATTTGGACTTTCCGTCTGGGGTTCAATAGGAACCCTTTGACCATTCTCAAGGTGATACTGAATAACCTGTTCAAATGGAGCTTCCAGACTCATGAATACAATAATACCCTTACTTGCAGCCGGAATGGTTGAATCAGAACAGATCCAGTATTCTTCATCCTGAAGTTCTTGCCCGGGCCCGAATGAATAGTTCCACTTCAGCTCACCGGTTTTAGCATCTATGGCAAGAACCTTTCCGGCGTTGAATATGGTGTAAACGGTGTTGTTATACACTACCGGATACACTTCGGATAGTGAGATATATTCACCCAGGTACGGTTTGAGGTTGAATTTCCATTCTAATACATCGTCCCCGAAGGCATAGATATTCTCAGAATCCGATGCAAATACCAGACCTTCAGCATATACAACATGATCATGGAGTTCCCATGACCCACCAGTTTCATGGCTCCAGACAAGTTCGCCATTTCGTGCATCTATGGCATTGATCGTTTGCTTTCCCACTGGTGTGTCCGGGTTGGCTTGAGATGATGTGTAAATGATTACTTCGCCTGATTGCGATACCACAGGCAGGGGTGTGTTTCTATATCCTCCGATGGAAGATGACCAGATTTTACTTAAAGGAGGACGCAAATTCTCACTATATTGATACTTACTTTCAGGAATGATTTCCAACCTGAGATCATAGAATTCAAAGTCATCATGATCTGAGCAATCAGCATTGCATCCGGATGAAATGGAAATGTTATTTTTACCAGAATATAGCAGTTTTGTGCTAAAAAAGATGGTCACACTTCTAGGTAGATTATCCTGCTCTTTGGGTTCGATATAATCATTCAGCTTTCCCACATTATTTCCATTCACATACACATAATCATAGAACAGTCCGATACCGGCAGTATCGGTGGGAACAACACTTTTTGTGGTCAGCGTAATTCCGGCGATGTCACCATCAATCCTGTCCAGAACAAATATTTTCGTGTAAAATATACCTGCTGCATCGGTAGGAGTCAATTCAGGTTTTACCCCATCGCCCAGGTGATGATGGCCTGCATCTAACACATACACGGCTGGGGACTCTGAGTTTAATTGTCCTGACCCCTCATTATCAGGCAGGGCACTGCCAGTCATTGTGACAACGGTAAATAATATAAGGAGAACCAATACCGCGAATGATAGAGTTTTTGTTGTGAACCAAATAGTTTCCTTTGCTAATCCCATAGTTTGCCACCCATCTTTAAATTCCAATATTAAATATAAATGTACATACAGCAATAAATCTATTTATACCTTTCGATTTATAGTCAAATGTAATTGTAAATCTCGTGTATCTATAACAATTTGAATATATTCTGATCCGTTAGACAATCTTCTTTATGGATTCCACATCATGAAGAGTAAGTATCTGCAAATCAGGTGAAAGCAGACTGGGGTTGGCACCCGGGTGAAGTGATAGCGAGAGGGGGCGGCAGGAGATTGTGGAGACATTTGTACGGCACACTATGGCTTCAAGATGGGGATTTATGCTCGGTTGACTCGTTGGGAATTCAAAAAACATTTTTTAAATCTTAAATAGGTGCACTTACTTTATGGGACCGAGTAACATCAATGGAAAGTATTTATGAAACATAATATTTGTCAAGTGCGACTAATAATCGAAACGTTTATGTAATTGTAGAATTATTGTAAGAATTATTCTTAGAAACGAATGCCTGAATTAAGCAATTAGATGGGAAAAGGGAGTATTAATGAAGAAATTATCGGTAATCTGTTTATTAGTTGTAGGAATTATTCTTATTTCTGGCTGTATTGATGGAGAAAAAACGAATTCTAAAACATCAAACATTTCACAATCATCAATGAATGAAACTTTAAAGGAAACTTCAGCATCACCTTCAATATCAATCCCCCCATCCTTTGATAATTATTCAAGTGCATCAGTGCATGAAATATCCCAGCCCGAATTGATGCAGGGTGAATTTGACATCAATATAACCTCATATTATTTTGTATATCTGAGGGATAATGATGCGATTTACGAAAATATTACAACACATACATTTGATCTGGTTGAAAAAAATTATGTCATATACCATCTCTCAATAAAAAATAATGATACAAACACTCTCAATTTTAGTATAAATGAACTACAATTACATACCGGGAATCAGGTCTTCACTCCTGCAGATCCAGGCATAATACATTTCAGGGGGTGGGTATCCTCAGAGATTGAAAATGAAAACAGGTTGAATGATACCTTATTACATCCTGATCAAACCCTGGAGGGAATTGTCATTTTCCAGGTGGATAATTACACCACGTTATTTGACAGATCATTTTCACTTAGGTACAATACAACATCCATAACTTCAACATCGTATGAAAAGAGCCTTGAAGCCCTTACCGTCGCAGAACAGTTTG
>Ga0307379_10009670_pt1 | contig 12852 bp, 4 predicted proteins | sample UN2MG_FD_202237 | JGI IMG/M metagenome (GOLD analysis project Ga0307379, IMG submission 202237) | Soil microbial communities from Risofladan, Vaasa, Finland - UN-2 | ecosystem: Environmental > Terrestrial > Soil > Coastal area > Acid sulfate soil | place: Finland: Risofladan, Vaasa | collected... | reverse complement strand
CAATTTTCTCATCTAACTGGTTTCAATATCTGTCCGCAAAACCCTCCGGATCGAACATCAGGTTAGATGAGTCCATGCGCCCGGGAGAGTCTTTGATTATCTCGTTAACAGCCCTCTCCATTTCCTTTTTGGAGCGTTCATCTTTTTCTTCTTTCTTCATTTCCTGGTCAGCTTCGTCTATGATTTCAAGGTACTTCTTAGCTATGTTGAAGTTGGTAGCGGTCGGCTTTGTACGCATAACCATCTTCACGATCTCATCCTTGGTCATCCCAAGCCCCAGCATGTATTTGAACTGAGCGAGATGTGCCAGATGTTCATCAGGACTGTTAAGGTATGCCAACCATTTTGCGACATCCGCCGCAGTATTCATACCTTTTGGCATATCCTTGAGCTGCGGACTCTCAATCCACAATTGCATATTCACATGGTGTCGGTACTCGTGCACTATTACATGAATACGGTCTCCTACTGATGGGAGTTCCTCGTTGTCCAGTAGGATAGCTGGCGGGTATATTTTGCAACCCGGAATCGGCTCCATAGGAGGCTTTAAGCCCATCATTTCTAACCTTCTCTTGTTGATGTAACCTCCCAAGAAATTGCTGGTGCTCAGCCAGGGTCCGACAACGACCTCCAAATCGTCGAAATTGATCTTCTTCTCCTCCGTCGAAGTTTTTGCACAAAGCGTCTTGATGATGTCGGCCGCCTGAGGATAATCAGAGATGTGTTTCCTTTCAAAAGCTTTCTCAATCTCTGTATTGGAAACGAACGGTATCCCCGGTTTGCCTTCTGGTGCCTTCCCCCCGGACTGAATCACATCTTCATGTATCATCTTCAAGCTGACGGATGATTCCTTCTTCAAGACATCAGCTCGGTATTCAGATTTTATGGACATCTCGGATGGGGAATACTGAGCCCTGAAAAACGTACTTTTGGCTCCCAGCACCTTATTGCACAGCTCCTCGCTCATCCATAAGGGTGACTTGATGACTATGTAGCTTTTTACGGGGTCGTAATGCAGTATCTGAAGTATTTCAGGCTGATTGGACACATCATACGGTCGCCCCGATGCCTGTGGTTTGAAGCGAATCGGGAAATTTTGTCCAATCTCGAACGAGTAATAGTATGGAATGCGAGAAGGGTCGGGATACCCGTCTCTCTTTATCAGCTTCGAAGCATTGTAGACAAAAGCGGCGTTGACGATCAAATCATCGAAATTGCTTATGCGTTCTGGACTAAGCATATACATACACAATTCTCTAAATGACCATCCTATGTACATCAAATGCTTGATCTCATGTACCTGTGGCGAATCCTCAATCTTCAAAGATACCGCCTTCCTCGAGATAGCATAATCTCTATAGAGAGACGTGATGAGCCGATCCTTGTCCGCCTCGCTCGTCTTCGCCCCGGGAGATGTGTTGATCAAAAGAAATGGTGTTTTCTGGGTATGCAGCAGAATGTCCTGACCCCTGTCGTTCATGCTGAATGCAATCGCCTCAGCTTGTCGTTCGGTCACGTAGATTCCCTTCAATGACGAGTTGTTCTTGAAAGGAGGCAGGAGAGTTTGTACCTTTGGCATAACGGAAATGTTCGCTTCGACAACCGGTATATTTAGTATACTGTCTACTTCCTCACCGTCACCAAGCTGCTGCCGTATGAAGGTGCTGGCATACCCGAAGTCAACTATTTTTCGCAGCCTGATAGTGTCGAAAGGATCTCCTCGAACAACCGGGATGTTGGGGAGAGTAGACACATGTTTCTCAATGTTATACTTGACAGCTCCCAACATGCTGGATAACTTTGGGTTATTAGCTACCTCCGATGGAATTTGCATGTCTGGTAGGTATAACAACCCTGATGACATGTCGAAACACACATTGAGCAGATGTCCTAGGTAAGGCTTCTTTCCGTGGGCGACGCGATCCTGGTTTATCACCCCCTTGGCTTCTTCGCTCGACCGCATTCCGATCGGCAGGGTCACTACTTCTACTTTGCCAGCGCTGTCGGGCTCCATGGCGTAGAAGTTAATTATTCGGTTCTTTCGTTTCTCTGACCAGGACAACTTGATCGTTCGCATCGTTGCGACTCCAAATAGGGTTCAGGAGTGGACTAAAATGGTGTCCATCTACCTTATATAGTTCACTGGAAGAGAGTTTCTTCCCTTTACTTCTCGAAGGCGAACGATAATGCGAATTGGTACTCCGGGAGATCCCAGTTGCTGGGTTTCTTAGATCGGTATGTCTTGCCACCGACGGTACACGTGTAGTTAACAATGCTGACTAGAGACATGAAACACATATTCTTGTAGATGTTACAGTACCCGAAACCATGCAGCCACTGGGTGACTTCAACCTCGTTATATTCCTGATCGTACAATCCAGAGAACCCTACGGAATAGCACCCCGTTCTGACCGCTGGGAAATGTACATTACCCATCATGCAGTTCTTGCCATACGAGGCTACAACCTTGTCTAGTCTGGTTGGTCCAGTCTGCCCGTACAACTTTTGGTCGCCATGTATGAATGACGCTGATCCTATCTTGAGGGTTTTCTTGAGTTGCGTGACCTGAACGCCAAGTTTTTTCGTATTCAGCAACGCCTCGACCTCAAACATCTTCTTGAGCTGAGGATACCGTTCAGTGAAGTCATAGACGAATCTCTCGTGGTTCCCCACTATGAAATGGGACGACTTAGCCCACTTCAACATCCTCTCCATGACGAACTTCGAATGAGCTGTGCTCTGGATGAAGTCAAAGTTCATTGGCCCTCCAGTCTTTGCCATCACATGATGGTTTAGAGGTCTATTGTCCATAAGATCACCAACGTTCACATGGACATCGGGTTGGTAATCGTGGCAGAACTGCTCTTGAATATCCAAGACTTTCGGGTCATGACGAGTACAATGGAGATCGCCGTTGACGAATATCTTCTTGTTTGGTTCTTTCACCCCTTCTGCCGTGTATATTTTGTTCAAGAAGGATGCATAGTACGTCTGGTCGTTTGGATCACTCCCCACCTCGACTATCTTACACGGGTTAATGTTCCAACTGCCATCCGCCCTGACTTCCACCACTAAGAAACCACGTTCCCAGTATTCCAATATCTGCTGCTGCTTGCTGTATTTCGGGTGTCCTACCGGAAGAGTCGTCTTCACCTGAGGCGAGCCGTCTAGGAAGGTCATCTGCTTCACTGTCCTGACTATATGATTCTTGCACAAGCATCCTGGACTTGCTATTATTTTACTGCCGCCTTCGGCGCCTCTGGTGTACCATTCATGCCTGTGACAATTTACGACGCATGAGTCCGGGAAAATCATGGGAGATAGTCTGCCTATGTATTTCGTGTTGTAATCCGCTATAACATACTGGTTTGTCAGCAGTAAATTGCCAAGCATTATCTTTTCCCTGACAACGTCATATTGTTCCACCTCACCACCAAGGCTGCATAGCTCGCTATTCATTCCAAGCACGACTAGGTTCGGGAATTGTCGCCACAAGTAACTCATGTCACTGTCATCGTCATAGGCATGCCCAAGATGAATTATCTTTTTGGGCTTCAAATACTTATTAATGACTCGAAGCAAATCGAACATTCGCTTGGTTGTGTACTTGCCGTGGGAGTCGCTCACTACAAGGTACAAGCCTGGACCAAAACTCTTTTCTGCAGGATACTTGAGACCCATCTCGTCCATCTTGATCTTGGCAAGGTGCATCAGTTCGGCAAAAGAAACTGGTAAGTCGCTCTCTTTGAATCCATCTGGCAACGCTGGTTGGAGCTTCTCAAGGAGAGCTGCCTTGGAAACCATACAGAGGCGTGCCGGGTTATAGCGAGCAAGTTCCATTATCAGTTCGACAAACTTCTGCTCGGGCAGCGTGGTGCGCTTCTTGTCATTATTGTCGCCTTTGTCGGCCCACTGTCCAGGCTCTTTAATCAGGAAACTCCAATCCATGCTTTTGAATTTCTTCTGACAGGAGGCTGATTTTCGCCCAAGCTCCAGAGCAATTTCAGGGTATGAGACGCCAGCTTCTACCAAGTCGTACAATTGCCTGAGTTCAGATTCATTCCACTCATTTGTTTTTCTATGTTTTTTCAAGCAGGTCTCCCATTACTTCATCCAACAACTCTACAGATACACCTATGTAGCTTGACTGTAGATATTTGCTGAGACATTATACAACGGCGACGGTCTACATCGCCATGTACATGAAGCGTAGGTAGGTATTTGTGGGAGCGTTTTTGTATCCAACCCGGAAGCCCGTATTGGTGTAGCTGTCTATTTTCAACTGTATCGCACCAGGAGCTTCCCACTGGAAGTAGGAGCTTTGAGAGGACAATGACTGCGACGATTCGCTCGACTCAGACTGAGACGATATAGATTCTGAACTGATTGTCACAGAGCTAGAGAGGCTCGACACTGACGACTCGGACTGAGACGACACCGACGACTGAGAGGATAACATTGTTAATACTGTGCTTTCTGACGTAATGTCTGCCGAGGATATCGAGCTTGAAGAATCGCTACTTATACTGGAGCTGGAGCTCTGCGGGGAGTTCGATAGCGACGTCGGCGTGTAATATATCTTCATGGTCACCCTGAACTCTCCAGTAGAGGACGAGCTGGACGACGACTTGCTGGATGAGCTTGAGCTTGACGAGGAAGACTGGCTGGATAAAGACGATAGTGTGCTTTGGGACGATGTTGACTGAGTACTAGACGAGTTGGTCGAAGCTGACTCCGTCACACTGCTAGACGAACTAGAGTTTCGGCTGCTGCTGCTTGTGGACAAACTGGACGACTTACTGGAGGGCGAGCTAATTCCATAGCTTGACGATGAGCTGGATGACGAATTAGAAGAAGCACTGGAATTACTGGAGCTACTCAAGGATTTTGAAAACGAGCTAGAAGAATTACTGGAGCTACTGGGGCTACTTAAGGATCTTGAAAACGACGACGCCGAAGATGGTGACGAAAAAGACGAAGGGGAGGATAGAGAAGAGGCAGTAGACACCGACGACATAGTTCGGGATGAACTTGATGACGAACTTTTCACGCTTTCATCGAAGTCCGCAAACACTGTTATGTAATCATTGGTGTTGAGCACGAAATTGTCCGTGATCAGAACGTGTCGATTCATGCTGCCAGTCACGTCGACAATTGTTCGTTCATAACCATCTATCGTAGCTGTGACCTTGTATCGCCTTTCCGACATCGTCGAATCGTGATGCCTGCTGAAGTCTAGGTTTATCTGGTGAATCAGACTGGGCTCGTCCCTGCGAAAGATGTAGTTGAGTGCCCCCCTTTGCTCGATATTCCAGTTATTAATCTCCTCCTTGACGACTGGGAGTCTCGAAGACACGCACGATGACACGTGACTGACAATAGCGGAGGTTACTGCGAACCCAGTCGGCACCTCTATTGTGCCATTCCCGGACACGAGAACTCCACGCTCACCCGTTACCGGGTAGTTGTCGGAACGTTTCAAGATATACCGTCTGATCATGCTTACACCGGGCTGTCGGACGAGAGGCTGCTACTCGACGACTCGTCCACCACTACGTTAATTGGTTGTCTATTAATATTTCCCGAAGAATCGATTCTAAACCTTTTGGTTACATTGTACGCTACACCTACGTGGTGTATCACTGTGGATTCGGAGCCCCTGTTGACTATCTCACATATTATCCTGATCATCGGCGAGAGGGAAACGCATGCGAATATCGTGCCAGACTGAGCTTCCGTGAAAGTAATCGTGCCATCCTTGGGGCTAGTGAAATAGAGCCCAGAATCAACAAGGGTGCCAGAGTAACTCCCTGGCTTCATGCTGTAAACCTCTACAATGGCGTCAGATGGCCAACTTCCATTCGATAGCTTGAATGTCCTATTGTCTGTAGATATGGCAGACTCGTTGAATCTAGACAACACCACCGTCTTCCTGCCCGACTGTATCTTCGGGAACATCTCAGAGCTGTAGTCATTGATCTCTAGGGTGTCATCATGGACAAGACCGTAGGTGACTGTGGAGAGAGTGGGGGTGTCAGCCTCGTGGGATATAATCACTTCGCTCACATACTCATCTTGGGATATGTCAAGTGTTATAGGTTGGAAGAACACCACGTCCCTGCCTGCCCTGAGGTAATCAGTCAAGACTCCCGAGAACGTTGGCGACTCGAAGTCGGAGTTGCCAGTCATTCTCATCTCGTACTGCATGTATCTCTTGATTTCCCCGGGAAGCGAAAGCGTCTGGGACTCAACTATTGTCTGAGGGACTGTCCAGGCACCCCAGTTTTCCCCGTCGTCGCTGAAGCGCATGGATATGGTAACTTTTGTTCCTGACGGCACTGTTATGGAGAATCGGGCGTTTTGAAACAGGTCAGACTGCCCAAGATCAACGATGTTAATGTAAGACCCATTGTTGAATTTGTCATATGAGTAAGACAACGAGTCTTCGACAGTTTGCTGTATCTCGATCGCTGTTGTACCAACGGGTATGCTATCGAGATGCCCGCTGGTTTCTTGCGAGAGCCGCCGCATTACGACGTTGTCAAGGAGATGTGTTCCGCCCATCTGGAACCCAATGACCGGCACCACTCCAGTCCCGTTGATGGAGTTGACCCTTGTGACGGCCTGATTCAGGGTCTTACTGGAGTTCTGCTCGTCCCCGTCCGCAATTAGGAATATCGCCTTCGTCGCTCCACTCCACTCCGGGTGTGTCGATTGCCATTTTATGAGTCTGCCAGCGCCGGTTATCACGGCGTCATAGATGGGGCTTCCACCTAAGTTCTGCGTGGCCTTTGCTACTGCGGAATCTAAGTATATCGAGTCGTAAGTAGGCTCGTGAGTCAGGGGTACGACAGATGGAATCCACTCCAAGGACGACAACACCTTCGTGTTTTTCTTCTTGCTGAGCAGTCCCAACGGCGTGTTGCTGGATGCATTGGTCTCGACGACGATGTAATCCCTCGCTTCACTTAGAGATATTGCTCCATTCTCATCTAGTTGGTAGGTTGGAATGGTCTCATCGGCGTTAGACGACTTGAGGGGGAAGAAGGGTTTAAGCGTAAATCCAATCCTGTAGCCGTCTTCAATCGGTAGTTTAACGCCCCCCGACTGTCTTGTGAGCCTTGCCTCTACTGTGAACCCGGAATACTCATTAGTCACGTCTGCCTGAGTTGTGGACTCAATTGGTGCCGATAGGTCTAACGTCCATTCTTCACCCCCACCGGAGCAGAATGTGAATTCTATGGCGGGTCTTTCAACAAGCGGGTTGGAAGCGTCATAATTACCCTTAACGTCCAGACACACCTTGTCGCCGCCGTTCGACAACGGTAGGATATTGATTATCGCTACTGATCTGAGATCGTGAGTGTGCACCCCATACACTGAGTCAAATCCCTGCTGTACCTCATAGCTCACGACCTGGTGGTCATGATTAGCTATTTCGTCAACGGATTCAGACTTGAAGGTCTTTGTTGTTGATCCATTCCCGTTTTCATCCACCTCTGTTGCGTGGTAGTGTTCCTGGGAAACGCTAGTCCTTTGTAATGACACTCGGGGCGTATAGACGTCGAGCTTCAGAGCTGGGTCGGACTTCTGGGTAGAGTCCACAACGTTGCCGTCAATATCCTTTGTTTCCTGAAGGTAGTATATATTGCAGTTGAGGGTGGGCAGCGGTATAGCTTTTCCGTCAGGTCCAAGCACATTATTCATAATTGCTATGCGAGGCAGTGGCAAGCCCGAGAAGGTTACGTCTATCATCACCTGCGTCGTGTGTTCCCCGTCCCTGATGAGCGGGGTATCATTCGTAACCAGAACGCCATCAAAATAAGCGGACATCTCCAAGGGTTGTTTCCACAGGATCGTTGGAACCACATCTTCTGTTCCGCCCTCCGGGGATGGAATTGTGCACGCTGAGACGTTGTCGCTCGGGCACCCTGTCAAGAGCATTGCTGTGCCACTTAACGTTTTGGCTGAGGTGGAAACGTTCAGCTTTTCACACAATGTTGGTATGCAACTGCTTCCGCCAGCACTATCGGAACTTGTAGGGTTAAACGCCCTTGCAATCTTGATAGCAGCCCATCCACGTGTGTCCCCTGTCTCGTCATCCTCACCGTAAGTTATGTTAGTGGCGGGGTCGATGGGTTTCGAGTCTGCATGGAATCTCTTGTCTCCGCCATTAACGAGTGGTACCCCCGTGCTGACCCCACTAACGAGCTTACCTACGCCGGTGACTTCCCCACTGGCGTTCGGCACCAAGCCGACAAGATATTCGTATATACCTGAGTTGGAGGCAAAAAACCCCCTGTTGACTGATGCTGGTATATCCACAACCAGCACTGCATAGTCCCAACCATCGGCGTAAAGGTTTATCTCAGCTGACGGGATGGTGTCGCCCCCCCTATAAAGCGTAGCGAATATCTTGTCACCCTCTTCACTGATACCTGTCCATTCGACGATCGCCCTCTTAGACACCGTCAACCCCTGATAATTGGTCTTGACCGTCAGAGTCTCTCGGTCTCCGACTTCTTCGCCAGTTTTAGTTCTTCTCATAATAACTGGTCCGTCGTGAGGTCCAAGGAAGCATCCGGTAGCACTTCCACCTATCGTTTTGCTGATATTCGGCTTAATTTCCGTTGATGGCCAAACCCCCTTAGTTGCTATCAGCCCATTGATTGATTCGTCGAGTATGGCACCCCCAGCCCCTCCGACAGTCTGTGCCTGAGCTTGAAGCTGCTGAACGATGGGGTCATCTTCATCGTATTTACCATTGTTGCCAGGTAGATTTCTACTGTGGGAACTTCCGTGGAATGTGATTTCTGTGCCGTCAGTGACAGGTACTCCGAAATACGTCACCGTGGCTCCAAGGAGTGTCGGCGCCCTGTCAAGTCCCGCAGGTATAAATTCGGGAACCTGGATCGTCAGCTTGATGGGGTTGAAGAACCATATCGCATCATGTCTAATAGTGTATAGGGTCTCAGCGTCAGGGGTCTGCACCTGGGCGATGACAGCCAGTTTCGTGATCACCCCAGGATCCTTGAGGGTCAATCGAGCTTTGCCATTGACAATTGGGATAACTATACCTCCAGCGACATAGTCGTCCATATAGATAGCTTCGGCTGCCGTGTATTTTTCGTCAGCTTCCATCGAGGCAAAATAGTCCATATCGTTCTTTTCCCGGTAGAATTGCTGATATTGGTCGCTGGCAAGAGTGTATTTGTTGTCGCACTCGCCACACGGATCGTGTGGACACACGTCAGACTCTATATCTGGTAGAACTGATCCTGGATCGGTTTCTACTTCTTTCTTGGTGCGGTACGTATCGTACAGCCTGACAGTCATAGTTCCCGACGGCATAAGGATGCCCCTGTGATAGACGACATAGTCTATGTAGATTGTATTATCGGAGTTAGCGTATACACCAGGAAGAGTGACGTTATATCCTTCTGGATCACCAAGCTCATCTATGCAACAGCATCCCGGGAACGTAACTGACTTCTCTATCAATGGATCCCCCCACCCCTCAGTCTTAGAAAATATCTGGACTGGGGCTACGAAACTCAGTTCGTATTTCTGCAGGAGATAGTACGCCTTAACTACGCCCACCTGATCCATGATCCTCAGGAGGGAATATATCTGGTGTGTCCGACACAGCACACTAGCGTATACTTGAGTTGCATACGGGTTAGATGGATCGAACGAGAAGTTGCCTACCCTCCAGTCTTCCTCAGTCATCGCCTGTGTTGTGGATGTTAGTTTTGCCTTACTTCCGACAGCAACTATTTTTGGCGACAATATGTAGTCTTCGCCAATCTTGATGTTCTCCTCTTCCACAGGCACTTCAGTCGCAGTCTCATCCGGTAGGGTTGGATCTTCCTCAATCAACTCCTCGTATGCGTTCTCCAAGGACTCTAACTTGATTCTCTCCTCATCTGTAAGCTGACTGGAATTGAACATGGAAGCGACCTTATCGTCCATCTCCTGGATGGTGCTCAGCTTATCTTCGGTGATCGGAAGCACCCTAATAGTGGCGACAGCCTGTTTTGTGACCGCATCCCACATGGATGGGACATTGAACGTCCTCACCCTCCACCTGCTCTCGTCTTCGTTGTAGCCATCAGGGTCGGTAGGCAGGGGAGGAACAGGGGTAGGATCGGTAGGAAGAAGCGGTCCTGAATAGGGGATGCCCAGAGTTATTGGAGTCTCGTCAACGGCAAACAGGTTCATAGGAGCCTCGTTACCTGAAGCGTCAACGACCGGAGGTGTCCTGAATTCTATGTCCGTCATGAGTACGCCCTCATACAATGGCGGGAAGACGGTGACGGTAGACTTTTCGGTATCAATTTCCTGAACGACATATCCATCCAAGATACCAATCGTCGTGGTTATCTTGGCAATGTTGTTGACTTCTATTCCGTCTGTGGACTCGAGTGTTATGGTATCTTCACCTGCTCCTAAGGGTACAGGTGGCGAGAAGTTCAACTTTACCGAGGCGGAGAACTGTTCCTCCACGTCTGGTTTTTCGTCTATGGTAAACTCTACCTCCCCCTGTATCTGGGTGCCCGTATTGCTGTCTGTGGCGGAGGCTTCGAGTGTCGCCGCCCTATCCACATACAGCCAGCTTCTTTTTTGCCATTCCTCGACGGCGATAACATCCCATTCCATCATACCACCCTTCGCACTCTGAAAATAGAAGGTGATCGCTCTTGTTGTATCGGCATCCTTGAGAAGTATACTGGTGGTGGTTTCTGTCGACAAGTTGAGTGCCTGGTCAGCTACGCTGGTTTGTATGAAAGTGCCGTCCACAGAGGATGCTGTACCAAAATCGGTCTTGACTCCCGGTGACAGCGTTGCTGTGTTTCCTGATGAGGAGACCACAAGGTGTTCGGGCGATATCTTATCAAGTCCCACGATGTCAACTGTCGTTGTTGGAGTGAGTGGCGAAGCTACACTGATGGATAGGTCGCCTGATTCTATATCGGCTGTTACTGCCACCGGTTGGCTTTGCACCTGCCCTGCAGACTTCCTAATCTGGTATACGCCTGATGCTGGAACCTCAGCTACCGTAGCTTTGTCACCCATCCCCGCACCCTTCTCGGCGCCAGGACCTTCATTCTGTATTGAATACTTGATCGTGTCGGTGCTTGATCCGACACTCTGGTAATTCAGAGGATAGCTCACTCCAAGTGTCGGATCCGTAGCACCCGCCCCGTCTTCCAATACAACTTTCCCAGCTTCGATAGTGGATATGATGTACGTGTGTCCGGACTCTAGGTTCTTGAACCCGAACGCCACCACTCCATCCGATATGGCTGGCGTAGATCCATCGAGGTTTAGCGTTGTTCTGACTGGATTACGCATGTCAATGCGGATGGTGTCGTACGATGGGTTGCTCTGGAGAGAAAATAGATTCTCAAGTTGACTGTACCCAATCTGCACGATATCAAAAAGAACTTGATCGGAAGATGGGAAGATCGTTTTGATTTTGTCGATCAACGCATTGATGGCGTCAAGTCTTCTTTTGCTTCTATCGTTCCATCCCATGCTCCCGGAGCCATCTACCACGATGGAAATCATCATCTTGTCGTTGATCAGTCCGACAGTCTGGGTGGCTTGGTCCAGAGACGTTCTGTCAAACTCCCCTGTGGCAAGGTAGGTATTACCTGACTTCAAGACCGAGGCTATGACGGCTGGCGAGCTCTTCAACACTCTTAGGGAGCTGTCGTCGTAGGCGTCCTCGAACACATCGAAATTATCCATTACGATGAGCGATCTTGTAACATAGCTGTGTGGTTGCCATGTCACACCATTATTCGTATATAGAGCTCCACCATCCATTTCGGACCATGATGAATACAACCATGGGACGTAGTTGTTATCATCGCCCCCAGACTGATGAAACACGAACACTATTTTTCCGCTTGCTGGTGTGTTTTGTTCGGCAACGTTCAGGACAAACGTGTACCACCCCGTTGACGTGACGTTTTCTGAAGACAGCGTTTGTGTAGCAAGTAGAGTCACTGGATTGCCATTGGTGTCTGCTTCGTACACTCTAAGCACCAGCACGAACGGCGCATTTGATGACAACGACGAATTAGACGATTGAGATAGGCTAGACGAGACCGACGAGCTGGCTGGTAGCGTTGCCGACCCTCCCAGACGATGTCTTAGGTAAAGAGAGGCTTTGCCTACTGAGAACTTCGTTGTACTAATTGTGACGACCTGTGCCAGCCCGTTGAGCACGATTCCTGGCGTTGGCCATGGAGAAAGATTGATGGCTGACATCTCGGATGAGATTATCTTCGATCTATTCCACAAAACGCCGCTGAACTGAGTATCCAGGAGGGCAGCATCAATTTCGCTGCTGGAAGACGTGGATAGGCTAGACGACGACACACCCCAAGATGAGAGGGAGCTGGTGCTACTTGACGAGCTGTGACTGTCAGAACTCATGTTTTCCTACATTGTTGTCGGATAGGGAATTATACTGTCTTTCCCTTCTCACTTCTCAAAAACCTTCGTTGCAACGCATCAGGAAGAAGAACTAACACTGCTTCTTGAAGATGCGCTAGATAGAGATGTGGAACTGGACGATGACGAATCTGACGACGAATCCGACGATGAGCTTGAGCTCATCTCGAAAACCGGCACATCTATTGGATCAGCTCCATCTCCAGGAGCAGGTACTTGAGCTACCACATATCCGTTGTACACTCCAGCCAATAGCCTGTTGTCATTGGAGTTGTTGGAGTCGTAGTCAAATGTCAGACTTCCCACACCGGTTGCTTCGTCAGCCCCTTCCCTTACGTCGTTCACGTCCACAAGAACCTTCCAAGACTGCACCAAGTCAGTTGAGTT
>Ga0307379_10009669_pt1 | contig 12852 bp, 16 predicted proteins | sample UN2MG_FD_202237 | JGI IMG/M metagenome (GOLD analysis project Ga0307379, IMG submission 202237) | Soil microbial communities from Risofladan, Vaasa, Finland - UN-2 | ecosystem: Environmental > Terrestrial > Soil > Coastal area > Acid sulfate soil | place: Finland: Risofladan, Vaasa | collected... | reverse complement strand
CCGGGGACGTTCGGGAAGACTACGCGCGATCTCAGGAATAGGCGCCGAGATCAAGGCTGGAACAAGCCCAGTAGCAGCTCGTCATCATCGACACCACCGGCCCCTAGGCCTGCTGCACCGGCCTCTGCTCCGGAGCCCTTCAAGCGCGGAGCAGAGCTTGATCGAAAGTACAGCTCGTTCGACAACTTCGGAGACGACTTCAGTACTGAGGTCTCGCCGCCTCAATCGTTCAAATCCCTGGACCAAGAACCGGCTCGGCGGCCACACATCTCTACAGAGATCATTCCGCGACCACCAAAATCAGCAGAACAGAAGCCCACAACCAGCCACACATACGAGGATCACAAGCTCATGTCCATGTTTGACAACATCATCGAGAGCAAGCGCCCAAAGAGTCAGTTCGACGCCATCGTCGAGTCAAATCGGGCTCCGGCCAAGAGTCAGTTCGACGCCATCGTCGAGAATCAGGCCACGTCGAGCAACTGGGATGACCGCGTTGCGCGTACACTGAACCTCGCAGACGAGCTGGTCGGAATTCGCAACCAGGTCACGAAGTAGCATCAACTAGCAGGGGCAGCCATGAATCTAGACAACATTCTAAAGCGGCGGGCGCTCCGACTTAAGTCGGAGCTGGCTGAGGGCGCATCCTCTAAGTCCAGTATCTTCAGCGTGATCTACCCAGCTACGGACCATGGGGGGATCCCTCAGGTCGTGAAGACTCCGAGCTCGATCCCGTCGTCAAACGACGCGGACCGCACGGAACCAGCCGAAAAGGACAAGGGTGAGAAGGAATTGGACGAGCCTGGGCCCTCGAAAACTACGAGCTCATCCCTCCCCGTGGCCCCCGGCCAATCAGCTTTGGTGCCTGATACGCACAAGAAGGCCGCCTTCGACCTGGGCTACTTCGGGGAGAACCGCTCAGAGCGGTTCATTGATAGGTGCGTTGAGCTCATCACCGGCGTCAAGAAGCTGGAGCAGGTTGATCCAGCTGAGCTGGAACCTGGTGGTGCGTGTGGGTGCGAAACGACTCCATGTAGCTGCAAAGGCGAGAACGAGGGTGACAACGGGCACAAGGGGATCTCGGACGTAATCAAGAAACTACAGAAGCCAAAGACCAGTTATGGATGAAATAGCTAGACAGATGCCCACGGTCAGTGGGCAAGAAACAGCACGCCTGGCGCTAGCTCATGGATTCCCGATAACTTGCGCGACGTGCGAGCACCTCAAGAACGCTTGGGATGAGAGCGCGGACAGTTGTGGTCGAATGCTCACGTGCGGCGGCCCAATTTTCAATAGGTCCTATCCCGACTACTTCGGCCCGATTAAGCCGGAGCATTACGACAAGCTCTGTCTTCGCTGCGGGCACCCCAACGTGGACTATTACGTCTATGGTGGGATTAGGACGTTCGGCCTGTGTGAGGCACACAAAGGTATATTTGACAAAATCGACGCACCAGGGACCACGTCTCCGGTAGTGATGCGGGTTCCCGGTCGCCCTGTGTAGCTTCTTGTGGCATCATAGGGCGATGCCTAGAGGCTATCGTTTACGATTGCGATAGCATCGCTTGAGGGTAACCACGGATGGCCATACAAACGACCTACCAAGTAATCGCATCGGCGGGAGTCGTTGTCGAAGAGATCGGGGGAAACTCCATCTTCTACCCTGCCGGTTCCATCTTTGCAGGTAACCCCAGTAACTCCACAATTCAGCGCCATCTGTCCAACTCCGCAATCATCGTGGCGATCGGGGCAACGCCTCCCCCAGCTCCGACTCCACCAGTCGGAGGCGGCGTCGGTCCTCAAGGACCTGCTGGACCTCCAGGAGGTCCGGCTGGTAGCCTCTACTCGGTCAAAATTCGGACGGTCCCGTTCGCTTATCCACTCACTCTGAACGACACAGGTGGAGTGGTCTTACTGTCATGGCCCGCATCAACGGAAGAGCTCTACGACGAAGTCAACATGTTCGTCCAGGGCGTGGATCCTGAGAAGGTTTTCGTCAAGGGAGGTGGTGCAGGGCGCTATCACGCTGAGGCGACGCTCACCTTTGCGATTAACCCGAACGGCTCTCGGTTCCTCTCGATCAACCAGTTCGATCAGTTCGCCACGTTCAAGGACTCGTCCCCGAAAAGCGTCGTGGCCGTTGTAGGGCTCGACACCAACCTATCGGTGTCTGGAGACTTCAACTGCGTCGACGGTGATTATTTCACTCTCACCTACCGGCAGACCGCTGGTAGTCCGCTAACTGGGTCGGCCGCCTTCAGCGCGATGCTCATGGGCAGTGGTGACACTGGGCCGCAAGGGGCTCCAGGCGCAGCCGGAGCTGACGGAGCTGATGGCATCGACGGCGTTGATGGGTCCGTGGGCCCCCAGGGTCCTCAAGGTGATCCTGGCACAGTTGGCACTGTATGGCAGGGCAACTGGAGCTCGATCACCAGCTACGTGCTGAACGATGCTGTCTCCTACCTGGGCAGTAGCTTCGTCGCAACTAGCCCTACCCTGAACGATCCGCCGCCGAGCGCCAACTGGCTTGTGATTGCAGCCCAAGGATCAACAGGTACGGCCGGCGCGGCCGGTGCGGCCGGTGCGGCCGGTGCGGCAGGTCTACAGGGGCCGCAGGGGGTTGTAGGACCGTCTGGTGGCCCGGCCGGAGCAACCGGGCCGCAAGGTAATCAAGGTGTTCAGGGGCCTCCGGGCGTTACAGCCTCTGCTGGAGCGCGCTACGTCAACTTCGCCCCAGCTCCGTCGCAGACGATCTTCACCATCCCTGGTCCGGACTTCCCTCTCGACAATACTAAGGTCGAGATCCACATGCGCTCGGCTTCCTACACCACACCAGAGTTTTTCACGGTGACGGGCGTGAACAATCAAATCATCACTTGGCTGGGAGCGTTCGTCCTCGGATCGAACTTCCCGTTCAAGGCGAAATTCTACACGTAGACGAGAAAAGCTATGACACGACTGTTTACAGCAGGAAACGAACTCGTCGATCCAGTGGCCGAAGGCTGGTACTGGGACGAGGGTGGTACTGGCTCAGGATCTCCCTCCAGCGTGATTGCGCAACGCAACGGCTACCAGACGACTGAGAAGAACGGTGGGAACTGGTACTACTACCTACTGCAGGACTACGATCTCAAGCACTTTCCGGGCTATTTCGGCAGACCACCGAGTTTTCCAGTCCCGGATGCGTATAGCGAGCTCTACGTTCGGTTCCACTTCTACGCCGGTAACTTCGTCAGCGGCGAGCGGGCCATTCTTTCATTCGTAGGTGGTGACAACTCCACTTACTTCACAGTGGCCATCTACGACAGCGGCGGTTCCACTGTTTCCGGAAACAACTACGGAATTTACTTCCGTGAGGACACCGTCGGTACTGCACACATCACCGTCGGAGCTTTCGCGGCCAACAACGTCTGGACGCTAATTGAGGCTCGATGCCGTCTTGGCGCGGGCGGTACGGGTCTTCTCGAACTGAAGGCAAACGGAGTAATCATCGGGTCTGTTGCGGGAACCTTCACCGGACCGTCAGCTCAGACAGGCATGGCCGGTATCCACATGCGCAATCAACAGAACGGTGGAACTCCCACCGGTAACCGCTACGACAACTTCGCTATCAACGACACATCTGGCACCGTCAACAACAGCTGGCCTGGTGATGGTTACGTTCTTCTTAGGACGCCGCATCGCGATGGTACCACCACTCAACTCGCCACTGACATTGGCGCCGGCTCAGCGGATAACGCCGATCGTATCGGCGTTAGCGACGCCCGGACACCTGCCCTTAACTTCGATGGTCAGAGCTACTGGAAGGTTTCAGAGGGTTACCATCAGGGGTCTCTGCGGACCACAAAGCATCAGGGCTTTGTCAGACCTACGGCGGTTCCGCAGAAGGACACCTACACCATCAAGCCGCTTCCGTTCGATGCTGGTGCTATCAACGCGATCAGTCTGTTCAGTGAGACCGTTGGCCGCGTGTCCTTGAGCGGAAACATCAGACACCTCATCAAGCCTCCGGCCCAGTCTGAGATCCAAAGTGCGGCCCTCCCGATTCCAACTGATGTTCTTGGACCTCAGGCGTCGCACTACAGCATAAATCCGAACACATCTGCCGCGTTCACCGTGACAGAGGTAAACAGCCTCGAAATCGGCCTGCAGTTCGAGGCATAAGGAGCACACGATGGCACGAATTTTGACAGCCGGTAACGAGTTTGGGTCCATCGAGGCCGACGGATTTACGATCGCCATCGGTCCACTCACCACCGCAAGAACACAACGTGGCGGGGCCATTTCTCCTCAGGGAAACGGCGGCGACTACTACTTCTACAATACGGCGAACGTAGGTACCTTCTACAATTTCGAGCCGGCGTTTCCTGCTGGATTGAACGAAGTCTACATACGCATGCACGTACACCCGGGTAGTCGAACGGACGGAGTAGGTGAGGTGCTCCGTCTCACAAACCCGGCTGGCTCTATCATGCTCCGCTGCGGAATGGGGGATCCCGGTGGCGGCACCTCCGCCGGCGGACCGTTCTATAACGCCGTCTACAACAATGCTGGCACCCAGTTCGCGAGCAACACGACGTTCACCTACTCAAACAACGAGTGGCACCTCCTTGAGCTTCACGTCAAGTTCGGGGGATCTGGTGCCGTCCTCCAGATGAAGATGAACGGTCAGTTGATCATCGACTGGACCGGCTCACTCGTCGGGCCAGCCGCAGAGACAGTGTTCCACGGGCTCCTTCTCTACTCTGGTATCATCGCGGGCGGCGTCGTAAACTACCGTGGCTACGACAACATCGCCTTCAATGACTTGACCGGTCCGACCAACAATAGTTGGATCGGGGAAGGTTACGTGCTTCCGTTCCGTCCCGTCGGTAATGGCGCGACGTCGCAGTTGGTCAACTCCGAGCGGTCAAGCGTAGACAACTTCAAGTTCGTCAATCGTCGGCGCGAGGATAACCCAGTCCTGTTCGTTGGGCCGACAGCGCCCAATGACAAGGACACCTACAAGATCTCGAAGCCACCGTCTGAGTTCCACGGAGTCAACGCGATCAAAATGTCCGCAAACGTCGTTCGCCACGGTACGACGATCACCCAGTCGAAGTTGTTGCTGCAGCCTCTTGCGCAGGTTGAGATCGCGTCAGCGAACCAGGCGATCCCTCAGGGCGGCGACGACTTCGTCACGGCCAACTTTGAAAACAACCCGAACACCGGCAACGCACCGTTCACCATCGCCGAGCTACAGGTCATGGAGACTGGTATTCAGTTTGTCGCGTAATGTCGAACTGATTACGGAAGGAGTATAAATGGCCCGCATTCTTACAGCAGGAAACGAGCTCGGCGATTACGCGGCAGATGGCTTCACTGTGTGGACCGGCGCTATCACCACGCAGTACAACCAACCAGGTGGACCGCGATCTCCACAGAACAACGGTGGAAATTACTATTTTTACCTCGCCCCCAACAACGGGCTGCAATACGACTTCGAGCCGGTGATCCCCGCCGGTTCGAGCGAATTCTACGTGCGGATGCACATCCACGCCGGCGGACGCACCGATGGGATCTTTGAGCTGCTTCGTTTCACAGATGATCTCAATACAACGCTGCTTCGCCTCGGAGGGGTGGACCTGTCCGGCGGTACGGTTGCCGGCGGCGTTTATTACCCCGAGTTCTATCCACCAACCGGAATATCAGAGATCGCGCAATCGGTCTATTCGATACCTAACAACAGGTGGAACTTGTTCGAGTTCTACATCAAGTTCGCTGGTTCTGGCGGACGCATTAAGCTGTGGCTCAACGATCGTCTGGCAATCGACTACACTGGGTCCCTCACTGGTGGTGGTGGTGAGATTGACATGCACAAGCTGCGCCTCGTCACCACGCAGATTAGTGGTGGCACAGCGAATTACAGGGCGTTCGACAACATCGCTATCAATGACTTGACCGGTCCGATTAACAATGCTCGAATCGGGAATGGCTACGTGCTCCCGATGTGGTCCGTGGGCGCTGGGTCGTCCTCTCAGCTGACCAACACCTTCGGTACGTCAACGGACAACTTTAAGTTCGTGAACAAGCCACTGGCGCTCAACCCTAGTGGCTTCGTCGGCACGAACACCCCCAACGACAAGGACCTCTACGAGCTGCCGTCGATGCCGGATGAGTTCCAAGGTGTCAACGCGATCAGGGTTACCGGATATGGTGTTAGGAATGGACCTGCAATCACCAAGGCAAAACTCCTGGTCAAGCCGACCGCCCAGGCCGAGATCGACCTTCCGTCCGGTATCGGCGTGGGGGTCGCCCTTCCTATCGGAACTCCAACCTACTTCTGGCAGGACTTCGACAACAATCCGAACAGTGGTAACGAACCATTCACCAAGGGCGAGATCGACGGCATGGAAGCCGGCATCCAGTTCATCGCATAGACTAGGTGATTGATGGTCTCATCTAAGCCAGCATTTCCTATCCTCAACACCGGTGACCCGATTATCTCGGGTCTAATCGCTGCGCATCCGCTCATCGACGGCATCGGCACCACTATCAGCGATCTGAGCGGGAACGGATATTCTGGTACGGCGATTGGTGGGATCACGTGGTTTAACGACCCCACATTAGGTGTCGTCCTTCAGCTGGACGGAACAACCGCCTATGTAAGCCTCAACGCGACAATCAATACGGTCGTCAACGCGCAGTCGACGGGAACAGTGGCCTTCTGGCTCAAGCTGGCCAACGCTACTCCTGCGACAACTGCCAAGGCGGGGTTGATCGACTTGCAGACCTATAACGCAGCAAGCAGCGCCACGCTATACCCGGACACAGATGGACTCGGCTACTTCGGGACGTTTCGACAGATCTCACGGTTCAACGGCGTTGCCCTGGGAGGAACCAATCGTTCCGCGTGGCACCACCTTGCGGTCACGACGGTCTCAAGTGGCACCTATCGTGTTTATGTCGATGGATTGGAGGTCGACAACACGCCGGCAGAGTTCGGTGTTCATGCCTCGATCTCACCTCCGACAATCGGAAGATCGTCAGACTCGGGAGGTAACTACTTCCTTGATGGCTACCTAGGAGACTTCAGGGTCTGGGGACGTGAACTCTCCGCACCGGAGATCACGACGCTCATCAACGATCCGTGGCGGATGTACACTCCGGCAGGCCTGGCGGAGACGGCGTTCAACGTCGTGGCCGCAACAATTGATCTTCGGTCTGAGGCCGACACGGCGATGCACAGTTTGTCTCTAGTCAGTGACGTACGTCGGCAGCCGGACACGTTGACAACAAGCCTCCTGTCAATCGTCGACTTGTCGCCCGTTGGCGAAACGGCCGGCACCTTCCTCGGTGTGCAGATCGACGTGTCGCCCACACCGCCTACCTCCTTTCCCGCCCTGGTGGATGAGCGAGACCCGCGTCGTAAGCCTGACACCCCGGTCAAGTTCGCCTCTCCGTTCGACACGGACATGGTTCTGGCGATCCCGTTCACTGAGGGCACAGGAACAACGGCCGCAGACTTTGCTGGGTCCGCTGGTGGTCCGCATGGTGCCACGCTGATCGGAACCGCTACGTGGGCCGCCGGTGGGTTCCGCGCCAACGATTGGACGCAGGCATTGGGGCTGAGCCCGGTCTCCGACTACGCAAACATCGCCAGAGATGTCGAGCTCGAACCCGCCACGGACATCTCAATCGCCGCCTGGGTGACACCGTCCTCGACTCAAACTTCGAGAGCAATCATCGCTAAGCTCGGAACCGCTGGATTCTCTTACTACCTCGGAACTGAAATCGACCAGTGGCGCTTCCAGATCCAGGACAACATCGATGGTGTTAGGACCCTGGACCAGTCTGGGACTTTCACTGCGGGCGCCTTGGTGCACCTCGCGGTTACTTACGACGGCATTATCATGCGGCTCTTCATCGACGGTGTGGAGAACAACAACATCGGAAACGGCGGCTCAATCGTCTACGACATTGCCAAGGACGTTCGAGTCGGACAAGGGGAAGGGGGCTCATCGTTTCTCGGAGTTATCGATGATGTTCGGGTGTGGAACAATCGCATTCTGAGCGCCACGGAAGTGGCGGACCTCTACAACAGTCAGTTCGGTATGTATTGCAATTACGCTATCGCGATCTCTACGGCGGCCTCCGTGGATGTCCGTGTCGAGGGCGACACGGCGATGAAGAGTCTTAGCTGCGCGGTGGACCTTCGCCTCAGGCCGGACACGGCTATGACCAGTCTCGCGCTGAGCATTGACCTGTCACCAATGGCAGATACTGCTGCTACATTCCTGGCCGCCCAGATCGACGTCAGGCCGCCCACTAGTAACCTGGCTGGGCTGACGATCTACTCAATTAGTCCAACGTCCGGCAACTTTAGCGGTGGAACGCCGGTCGTCATCAAGGGCAATCGCCTTGAGAACATAACCGATGTTCAGTTGGGAGGTGTCTCTCTTACCGGCATCGCGAACCCTGACCCAGCCACGATTACAGGGACCACCGGACCAAGAACTCCCGGCCTCGTCGACGTGGTTGTTTTCTCGTCTTCCCTCGGAAACGTCACTCTGATCGTAGCTTACTCCTACGTTCCTTTCTTCGGGACCGGGTCTGATCTGCTGATCAAGGGCGTCCAACTTGACCCGAGCATCGTGAGGACCGAATACTTTACAGGAGAGTCGGGCCCGCTCGCGTCTAATACCACCTTGAGTTTCGTGCTGGCGGACTACCCGATCGACGTCACAGCGCTTGAGCTTTACGTGCGCCGGGTCGGAGAGAACGGAGGAACGCTTCAACGGCAGGGTACGATCTACCAATACGCGGTCGACATCTCCAACCGCCAGATCGTATGGCGCGATACGGCCACCTTCGCACTGATTCCGACAGACGAGATCATCGTGCGCTACTTGGCACAGGGGGCGATCTAGTGCTGCTCGCCGGGTGCCAACTTGATCGGACGAACTTTCGGAAGGAGTACCACCAGGGACACGTCGCGACCCAAGGTGTGAACACGCTGCTTCCGTTCCTGCTTGAGCACGAGCCGCTCACCCAGGAGTCTGTGTGGTTATTCCTCAGCGGAAGAATCGTGATCAACGGTCGTGACTTCTCAGTGGATGTCCCAAACAGACAGATCACCTGGCTATCCACAGCCCCTTACGGGGTCAACATCGCTAACTGGTTGGAAATCAACTACTTCTCTAAGGTTTAGGAGTCGCACCATGCTCAAATTCGGACCTATTCAGATTCCGGCTGAGCTTTCGTTCTCCGCCATCGAAGCCGCTGGTATCCCGGCGACCTTTGTGAAGGCTGGCGAGAGGCGTTTAGCCCACCTACTGCCGCACGCGACGCTCGACCATATGGTCGAACTCATGACGCTGATCGAGGCACCGCCTGCCCCTACCCTGCCAGGACAGGAGCAGATGGACCTTACAGACGCATGGCTTTCGCTCAAGGCGTGCTTGGACTCTCTGCCGGCCATAGCCGACCCCGACCCATACGAAGATGCGAGGGCTCGACTGAGCTCCTCTGTGGCTTCTGCGCTTCAAGCGGTAGATGATGCGGGCGGAGCTGGCTAAAGCGTAGTCTGGTAGACTCATCCAGGCTATACTGAGCATCAGACCCTTGTTCGGAGTAAGACATGGCGATTCTAGTGGGACACGAGATTCGGCAGCTAAACAGCCCTACGGTTGTTAACGCTTTCGTGGGCGGCGCTCAAGCCGTTTACGTAGCTCCTGCGGGCAAGAAAGTAGTGATCACGTCAGTCGTTCTACGATGTGCTGCGGCCGTCTCTGTCACCATTCCGGCTTCCGCCAAGGTTGAGATTACTCCTGGCGCTGGCGACGTATTCGCTGCAGAAATTATGTCAGGTGTCCTCGCCGCCGAAGACACCTGGACTTTCACTGCTGAGGCTCGTGGTCTCGTAGTTCCTGCGGGTGGGGCCGTAGACGTGACCATCACTAACCTCGCGACAGGCACGTCGCAAACCTTCCTAGCCGACGTGTTCGGCTACGTGATCTTCTAGGAGGTAAGCCATGGCTAACGTAATTGTGAAGGGAGTGAGGGGCACTGACGGCCGAAAGGTCCAGGTTAGTTCCACTGATGTAGCCGTAAGGGACGATCTCTCCAGCATCGTCAACGGCGAGAAGGGAGTCGCGAACGGTCTCGCGACGCTGAACGGCTCGTCACTGGTAGTCCAGAACCCGGCCAATGCGGCCATCGCACCTGCCGTTAACGGCATTCCGATCCGAGACGCGAACAGCGACGTCATTGTCCCTACCACTCCCACAACCTCGACTGCGGCCACCTCTAAGGCCTATGTCGACGCCAGACCTGGTAAGGGCTCGGCTGCATACGCTGGCGCAGCCCCTGTCTACGCAGAGGCCGATGCTCTTCTGCCGGCGGCCGGCAACTACGGCTACTTCCTCAAGGGTGCCACGGACACAGTCTTCCACCTCTTCCGACGTAGCGTCGTAGCCAGCACTCTCGCCGACTTCGGCATCGTAGAGATGACCTAATGGCCCATAACGACCACGCACCAGCTCTCGGCGCCGTAAGCGGAATCGCGACCCTCAACGGGTCAACCGAGGTGGTCCAGAGCCCGGCCAGCAAGCTGATCCCACGTTGGCTCAAGTTCACAGTCGCGGAGTCCGCCTTTACGGCGGCTGCCACTACCGAGGACGTTGAGCTCTTCATCCTGGCCGCTGGGGGCGTCATCCACGGCGTCAAGATCAAGCACAGCGCGTCCTTCACCGGCGGGACCCTCTCGGCGTTCACACTGTCAGTCGGGATCACCGGCACCCTGGCGAAGTATGCGTCCGCCTTCGACGTGTTTCAGGCGGCGGCCGGCACGACCTTCCAGCTGACGAACACCATTGGAAGTGAGGATCACGGCGCGACAACCTCGATCCGGCTCGCGGCCGTATCAGTTGGGGATAACGTCGTAGCGGCGACGGCCGGGTCCGTGGATGTCTGGGTTCTCGTGAGCGAGGCGGTGTAACGTGGCCATCATCGTAGAAACACTTGTCGGCGGCACAGCTGTCAGTCCATCCGTTACACCAGCGGCGGACGCCGCTGTTGTCGCAAACGGCGCCGGAAAGCTGGCTTCAGGCTGGGGAGGTGCTGCAACCACGCTGGCAACGCTCAACGGCGCCGGATTGGTGGTTGAGGATCCGGCGAGTTCAGCCCTGCCGAAGTGGACGAAGTACACAGTTGCGGCCACCGCTTTCACGGCCGCCGCCGCAGCTGAGGACATCGAGCTCTTCGTGCTCCCGGCACAAGGCGCGGTTCACAAGGTCGTCATCAAGCACACGACAGCCTTCTCCGGCGGAACGTCGTCCGCCCTCACACTTAGCGTCGGCATCACTGGCACCTTGACCAAATACAGCGCCGCCTTTGACGTCTTCCAGGCCACCGGAGACTCCGTCTTCTCCTTCAACGAACTGGCCAATATGGAGGATTTCGCCTCGACCACATCGATCCGGGTGGAGGCCACTGCTACTGGTGACACGCTCGACAACGTAGGCACGGGCTCGGCCGATATATGGATTCTGTCCTCAACGTTGCCGTAGTAGGATACTTACATGGTCATTAGCATCAACTCACTCGCAGAGCCGGTCGGTTCGGTTAAGTCGTGGCTCCGCCCGACCGCAATTACCCCTCTACCAGGTGGTTGGCTCATCTGTGATGGGACCACGGTGGTGGACTCCAGTAGTCCATTCAATGGTCTAGCATTACCTGATCTCCGGGCTAGATTTCCGCGTGGGCACGCAACACTCACCAACGCCAACTTCGGCGCCGATATCAACTACTTCGCTGGAGGAACAATCCCGAGCGGTGGCGCCGATCTGGTCGACCTCGCTCACTCACATACGTCGCCGACACACACCCACACCCTGTCTACAGACGCGTCATTGCACACTCACACCACTCAAGGCGCGACCTCGACGTCTGTTGGTGTAGTCGGAACACCCGGTAACATCCACCTCGGCAATGACGGTATTGTTCAGACGCATGTCCACGTCATAAATAGTGGCGGGTCGCACAACCATACGGGTACTGCCTTGGCTGGCGGCGCGTCTACCAACCCGGCTCTTACGAATAGTGAAAACCGGCCGTCCTACGACGAGCTTCTGTTGATCATCAAGGTTAAGTAGGTAGTCAAATGGCCTTTGAGTGGAAACTTGATACTCCTAAGACTAAGACCTTTGTGGTCGTCCACAGAGCTACAGTCCCCAAAGACGTGCCTGGCGTCGGGGAGGACGGCGAACTGTCCATCGAACAAGTTACCGAGGAGATCGAGCAGATTTCTGAAGAGTCCGCCGACGCTGCTGTGGTGAGGATATCCGCATTAGCAAATGACAAGAAGCTGCGGCAGTTTCACATCAGGCTCGTTTACGGGCGGGTAGACGCCAACGGTGTATTTGGGGCCTCCATCAGAGACGATGGAATCATAATCTCCGGGCCCGAGTACGGCGCCCTTGATACGAACGCTGATGGGATTATCTCAGAGGACGAGGTCCTCTCGATGAGCGCCAAGATCCTCAGATGGGATGGCGAACTGGTAGAGACTACGACTCTGCCGGTAGAAGGGCTGGCATAGTCGCGTAGGTGAAGAGGTCGGAGACGCCCTCCGCCATACCTTTTGCGCCGATAGCCGTCACCAGCTCCTTGAGGATCCCAGCGCTTCTAGGGCCCTGAAACAGGAACCTGCACCGCTTGGAGGTCATAGCCTCCAGTCCGTCTCTGATGAACTCCGGGTTGAGCCCAATCCTGACCTTCTCCTCCCCCTCTGGGAGCTCGAACTCGATCAGCATGTCGGCCGCACCTACGCCTACGCTTGAGGAATTCGCGTCGAGTGTGAGGACCCCGTTC